>ENA-OUNI01000952-OUNI01000952.1-human-gut-metagenome-genome-assembly--contig:-NODE-952-length-12397-cov-1.884026_pt1 | contig 12397 bp, 21 predicted proteins | sample MGYA00242499_ERZ504580 | MGnify/ENA primary metagenome ERZ504580 (study PRJEB26092, sample SAMD00036315) | human gut metagenome | host: Homo sapiens | study: EMG produced TPA metagenomics assembly of... | reverse complement strand
TACGTGCAAAAATAATAATTTGCTGTACTTTTGCAAATTGTTTTCAGAATATTAACGAGTATATAGAATAGATTATGTTGACAGCAAAAGAAATCCGTGAATCATTTAAAGACTTCTTCGCTTCCAAGCAGCACCAGATTGTGCCTTCTGCTCCGATGGTTGTGAAGGGCGACCCTACATTGATGTTTACCAATGCAGGTATGAACCAGTTCAAAGATATAATCCTGGGGAACGTACCCGTAAATATCCACGTGTCGCGGATTCACAAAGTGTCTTCGTGTGAGTGGAAAGCATAACGACCTGGAAGAGGTCGGACACGATACGTATCACCACACCATGTTCGAAATGTTGGGAAACTGGTCGTTCGGCGACTATTTCAAGAAAGAGGCTATCGAGTGGGCGTGGGAGCTGCTGACGAAGGTGTACGGGCTGCCCGAAGACCGGTTCTATGCGACGGTATTCGAGGGAAGCGAGGAGGACGGTGTGGCGTTCGACAGCGAGGCGTATGCGTATTGGAAACGTTTCCTTCCCGAAGAGCGGATTTTACGCGGCAATAAAAAGGATAATTTCTGGGAGATGGGCGATACGGGGCCTGTGGTCCCTGCAGTGAGATTCATTTCGACCTGCGTTCGGACGAAGAGCGTGCCGCGAAACCCGGACGGGAGCTGGTGAACCGCGACCATCCGCAGGTCATCGAGATATGGAATCTCGTCTTCATGCAGTACAACCGCAAGGCCAACGGTACCTTGGAAGAGCTTCCTCACCGTCATGTCGATACCGGTATGGGGTTTGAAAGGCTCTGTATGATAATGCAGGGCAAGCAGAGCAATTACGATACCGATGTGTTCCAGCCGCTTATCCGGAAGATAGCCGGGATGGCGGGCAAACGTTACAGGGACGACCCCCGCAGCGACGTGGCCATGCGTGTCGTGGCAGACCACCTGCGGGCAATCGCCTTTTCGATTGCCGACGGGCAGCTGCCGTCGAACGTGAAGGCGGGGTATGTCATCCGCCGTATCCTGCGCCGTGCGGTACGTTACGGATATACCTATCTCGGATTCAACGAGCCGTTCATCTGTCGGCTGGTGGATACCCTCGCCGAACAGATGGGAGGGCAGTATCCGGAGCTTGTCGCCCAAAAGGCTTATCGTAAGCGTTATCCAGGAGGAGGAGAGCGCTTTCCTTCGGACGCTTTCCACCGGCATCAATCTGCTCGACGGCGTCATCCGCCGGGCCCAGGCCGACGGTGTGAAAGAGATAAGCGGCAAGGATGCTTTCCTGCTTTACGATACGTACGGCTTTCCGATAGACCTGACCGAGCTCATTTCCCGGGAGCACGACATGGAGGTGGACCTCGCCGGGTTCGAACGGGAGTTGGCTGCACAGAAAGAGCGTTCGCGTAATGCCGCCGCGGTGGATACGGACGACTGGGTACAGGTACATCCCGTGGAACAAAGCGAGTTCGTCGGTTATGATACGCTGCGTGCCGAAGTCCGCATCGCCCGTTACCGTCGCGTGACGACCAAGGGAAAGACCTTTTATCAGCTCGTCTTCGACCGTACGCCTTTCTACGGCAATTCCGGCGGCCAGGTAGGTGACAGCGGCTACATAGGGAGTGCGAACGAACGGATTACGATAGTCGATACGCAGAAGGATAACAACCTGACGGTACATATTGCCGAGACACTGCCGGAGAATCCTGCGGCCGATTTCATCGCCGTCGTGGATGAGGGGAGGCGTATCGCTTCGGCGAACAACCATTCGGCCACACACCTGCTCCACCGTGCCCTTCGTACCCTGCTCGGTACGCATGTGGAGCAGAAAGGTCGCTCGTGAGTCCGATTATCTGCGGTTCGACTTTTCGCATTTCCAGAAAGTGACGCCCGAACAGATTCGGGAGGTGGAACGGATGGTGAATGCGATGATTCGTGCCAACTATCCGCTCGAAGAGAACAGGAACAGTACGATTGACGAAGCGAGAAAGCAAGGGGCGATGATGCTCTTCGGTGAGAAGTACGGCGAGGTGGTACGTACGGTACGTTTCGGCGATTCGATAGAACTGTGCGGCGGAACGCACGCTTCGGCTACCGGTAATATCGGTTATTTCCGGATTCTTTCCGAAAGTGCCATATCGGCCGGCGTGCGCCGCATCGAAGCGGTTACGGGTGCGAAGGCGGAGGAGTTCGTGTATGTCATGCAGGATACCCTGCAGGGTATCCAGCAGTTGGTGAACACGCCTTCCGTGATGCAGGCGGTCAGAAAGATGTTCGAGGATAATGCCGAGCTGCATCAGAAATTGGAGGCACTGATTAAGGAAAAGATAGCTTCGTTCGTCGAGACGATGGGGTCGGAGCTGGCCGTTTCGTCGGATGAAGTGACGGTGCGTGTGGCGGAGGTTCCCTTTGCCGGGGAACATTTGCGCGACGTGGCTTCATGCTTCGGCCGCGTCTCCGGAATGTGGCGATGGTATTGGGGACGAAGGCCGACGGCAAGGTGAATCTGGCCGTCGTTCTCGGAGACGATGTCGTGGCGCGAGGACTCAACGCATCCGAAATAGTGCGCGAGGCGGCCAGGGAGATACAGGGCGGCGGCGGCGGTCAGCGTTCTTCGCATGGCGGGCGGTAAACGTCCCGAAGCTCGACAGGGCGATGGAGGCGGCCGAACGGCTTATCAATACCAAATTGGGAAGATAATCCATCTGCGCGCCGAATCTTTAGGAAAACGGAGATAGAAAGATTGAACAGATATACAGGTTTAGGTTATGGCAGGCAAAACAGTAGATAAGAAAGTGTTGCTGATGATACTCGATGGATGGGGCAAAGGCGACCATTCCAAAGGGGATGTGGTGTGGAGCGCTCATCCGGAGTATCTCAATGCGCTGGAGGCGAACTATCCGCATGCGCAGCTCCGTACGGACGGCGAGAATGTCGGTCTTCCGGCCGGACAGATGGGAAATTCGGAAGTCGGACACCTGAATATAGGTGCCGGCAGGGTGGTTTATCAGGACCTTATGAAAATCAACCGTGCAATAGCGGACGGTTCCATCGCAGAAAATCCGGAGATAAAAGCCGTTTTCGAATACGCCCGCAGCAAAGGAACGAGGATTCATTTCATGGGCCTCGTGTCGGACGGAGGTGTGCACAGTTCGTTGGAGCATCTCTTTAAATTATGCGACCTGTCGGAGGCTTACGGCATACCGGAAGCGTATGTTCACTGCTTCATGGACGGACGCGATACCGACCCGCACAGCGGCAAGGTTTCATCGGTGCGCTTCAGCGCCATATTTACGGCACGAACGTGAAAATTGCCTCGGTGATAGGCCGTTATTATGCCATGGACAGGGATAAACGTTGGGAACGCGTACGGACGGCTTACGACCAGCTCGTAAACGGGGTAGGTGAGAAATCTACCGACTGGTGGCGAGCATTCTTAAATCCTACGACAACGGCGTGACCGACGAGTTCATCAAACCCATTGTGGCGGTGGACGAACGGGACGAGGCGATAGGTCCGATAAAGAATAACGATGCGGTCATCTTCTTCAACTTCCGGAACGACCGGGCCAAGGAGCTCACCATCGCTCTGACGCAGGAGGATATGCCCGCCGAAGGAATGCATACGTTGCCTCTTTACTATTGTACGATGACGCCCTACGATGCCAAATTCCGCGGACTGCACATCCTCTTCGACAAGGAGAACGTGCAGAATACCATCGGGGAGTACGTCGCTTCGCTCGGGCTGAATCAGCTGCGTATTGCCGAAACGGAGAAATATGCCCACGTCACGTTCTTTTTGAACGGTGGCCGCGAGGAGAAGTTCGCCAATGAGGAGCGTATTCTGATTCCTTCTCCCAAGGTGGCGACCTATGACCTCAAGCCCGAGATGAGTGCCTATGAAGTGAAGGATGCGCTGGTAGGGCTCTATCGTCGGGGCGTTTCGATTTCATCGCCCTCAATTTCGCCAATGGCGACATGGTGGGCCATACGGGCGTGTACGATGCGATAACCAAAGCGGTCAAGGCGGTGGACGAGTGTGCCGGCGAAGTGATAGAGGTTGCCAAGAGAAACGGTTACGAGGTGGTCGTCATCGCAGACCACGGCAATGCCGACAATGCGATTAACCCGGACGGTTCGCCCAATACGGCCCATTCTCTCAATCCGGTGCCGATTATCGTCGTGTCGGACAGGGTGGCGTCGGTGGCCGACGGCGTACTTGCGGATGTCGCTCCGACCGTCCTTGCGCTGATGGGACTTCCGCAACCGAAGGAGATGACAGGAAAAGCGCTCGTTAGCTTCAAGTAAACGATAGTTAAGAACTAAAGCAGAGGGGGCACTTCACACGGAGTGCCCCCTCTGTGTCTGACGTGATTTGCATCCGGCTGACGGTTATGCCGCTTTGAGGAATGTTTGGATATTCTCTACGATTGCCTGTACGAGGTTGTCGATGGACTCTTGCGCCGACCAGGCATTGTGAGGAGAGAGCAGCAGCCGGTAAGGGTCTTTTATTTTGAGCAGGGGGTTGTCGGCCGGTATCGGTTCCTGTGAGAATACATCCACTACGGCCCCGCAGAGGATGCCGCCGTCGAGTGCATCGGCGAGCGCTTGTTCGTCGACGATGCGCCGCGGGCGACGTTGACGAGGATGGCCGTCGGTTTCATGCAACGAAGTTCCGCCATGCCGATAAGTCCTCGTGTCCGTTCGTTAAGCGGTGAGTGTATGGACAGAATATCCGCCCACTTCAATAGTTCCATTAATTCCATTTCGGGGTATTTCTCCGCCCGCTTGTTCCCCGATACCGAATGGTAGGCCACTTCGCATCCGAAAGCGCCGGCGAGTTCCGCCACGGCATGACCGATGGCTCCGAGCCCGACGATACCCCATTTGCGGCCGTACAGTTGCCGGGTGGGGCGGTCGTAGTTGAAGAGCCGCGGAGAGGAGGAGTATTCGCCCTGTTTGACGAAACCGTCGTAATAGACGATTTCGCGCAGCATGGCTATCGCGCCTCCGAGCGTGGCTTCCGCAACGGAGTGGGTGGAGTATCCTTTGGCATTTTTCACGGGAATACCGCATGCGGCGGCGGCTTGCACGTCGATGTTGTCCACCCCGGTGGCCGCTTCGCAGATGAGCCGGAGTTTCGGCAGGTTGCCGATGATGTCTGCCGTAAGTTTCACCTTGTTCACAATCAGAATATCGGCATTCGCCGCACGTTCGAGAACCTGTTCCGGTGCGGTGAATTCGTAGCCGGTGTAGTTACCCAAAGCCCGGATGCCGTTCAGGTCCGCATCGTTCAGACTGTATTCGTCCAGAAAAACTATATTCGCCATAATGAATCGTTTGTATTTTGTTATCTCAATTCTCCTATAAGGTCGCGGATAACCACCGATGCACAGCAGCAGCCGAAAACGGCCGGCATGTAGGAGATGGTGCCCGTGTTGGATTTTTTGTTGGTCTGTTCATCTATTATCATCGCTCCTTCCCGGATTTTCTCGGCCGAAAAGACGGCTTGGAAACCCGTGTGAATTCCCATTTTGTGCAACCTTTTGCGCAGCATGTGGGCCAGGGGACAGTGTGGTACGTGCTATATCCTCTATTTCCACTTTAGTCGGGTCGGTCTTCGCTCCTGCCCCCATGGAACTTACTACCGGAATGCCGCGGTCAAGACATCCTTTTATTAGATGCGCCTTCGGGGAGAGCGTATCTATCGCGTCGACGACGTATGTGTAGGGCTCGCTGTCAAGCAGGGTGTAGGTCGCTTCGTCCTTGATGAATCCGCCGACCGTACGAAGCTGTAAATCGGGATTGATATCGAGCAGACGCTGAGCGAGTACCGACGTTTTGGCTTGGCCGATGGTCGAAGTAAGGGCGACGAGCTGCCGGTTGATATTGCTGGCGCTTACCGTATCGGCATCCGCGATGGTCATGCTGCCCACGCCGGCTCGGCATATCATCTCGCCGCATAGGCTCCTACGCCGCCAAGGCCGACTATCAGTACGTTGGCCTGCCGCAACCTGTCGAGTTTTGCCCTGCCCAGTAGCAGTTCCGTTCTTTCAAGCCACTCCATAATCGGGGAAAACTGTTTTAAAGTTTTGATATATGTCTGCTTTCAGTTCAGGTACGGGTATATTGAGGAGGGCGCCGACGGCAGTGTACATCTGCTCTATCGGGACGTCGCTGTCGTCTGTTTCGATGAAAAGACGATGGAGAGGCGCTTCCCGGAGCGATGCTTCCGTTTTGGGCGACCGCAGCGATATCGGTCCGACCGAGAGGTAATATCCGGCGGCGAAAAGCCTTTCGGTCTGCTGCGGACTGCCTGTATAGCCATGGAAATGACGGCGGCAGCGAGTATGCGGCCAAAAGTTCCATCAGTAGCTCGAAAGCTTTGACACAGTGGATGATGACCGGAAGACGGAGCGCCGAAGCGCTTTGCAGTTGGGCAGTCAGGACTGTTGTCTGACATGATTCGTTCCTCCGGCCGGAAGCATGGTCGAGTCCGATTTCTCCGACGGCCGCCGCTCCGCATCGTTTCAGTTGCTGCAGCAGCTCGGGGAGCCGGTGGTATGCCTCCGTCGCATCCCACGGATGAATACCGGCGGAAAAGGGGGCCGGAGGCAATACGCTGTCGTATCCCAAACGGAAAGAGGAGATGCCGATGCACTCTTTCGGCTCCAGAGTGGGAGGGCGATGCGTGTGGATATTCGTGTAGGGTATCATATGCCGAACAAAGGTACGAAAAATCGGGGCGAAGATACGGTTTTGCGCTTGTCCGGGCTGTCGGAAACAGTTGTTTTGCTTTTGGTTTTTATTTCTTAATTGATTGATTTATATAGGTTTATTGTGTGTGTCGAAATGGCGGAGTGAGGGTATTTCGGAAAGGTGCCGAATTATTGTGTGAAAAAATTCACATTAAAGTTATCAATCCGGGAAAATAAACGTAAATTTGCCGTGGATTTTTTTCGGGGTATTGGTTTCCCGGCACAAACGTACAGACTTGTAAGCAATTGTTCCGAAACACTCATATCAATAAATCATAGTATGTCGAAAGTCATAAAACTGAAACGTGGTCTCGACATCCGGTTGGTAGGCGAAGCGGAGAAGACAGTGGTCCAGATGCCCGTCGGCTCCACCTATGCCGTCGTTCCGGATAGCTTTCCGCGCATCACGCCGAAACTGCTCGTTTCGGAGGGTGCCAGAGTGAAAGCGGGTACCCCTCTGTTTTTCGACAAGGCGCGTCCGCAGATACTCTTCACCTCGCCGGTGAGCGGTACCGTGTCGGCTGTCCGCCGCGGCGAAAAACGCAGGATAATGTCTGTGGTAATCGATGCGACCCGGTTGTCGAATACGAGAAATTCCAGGCCCCCGTTCCGGCTAAATCCACTCCGGAGAAAATCACCGAGGTCTTGCTGCAAAGCGGGCTTTGGCCTCTTATTATTCAGCGTCCCTACGGGACGATAGCAAACCCGGGTGACCGGCCGAAAGCCGTTTTCATCTCCGGATTCGATTCCGCTCCTCTCGCACCCGATATGAACTTCGTGCTGAAAGACGAGTACGACAACCTGGTTGCGGGCATCGAGGCGCTGAAGAAACTGACCGACGGCGAGGTGCACCTCGGCCTGCGCAACGGCGAGAACGGTGTGCTCAACCGCTTGACGAATGCCGCCCAGCACCTTTTTGAAGGGCCGCATCCGGTTGGCAATGTGGGCGTGCAGATACACCATGTATCGCCCATCAACAAGGGCGAAACGGTGTGGACGGTGGATATACAGAACGTGGCGTCATCGGTCGTCTGTTCAATACGGGAACGGTCGATATGCGGAAGGTTATCGCCGTGACGGGTTCCGAGGTGACCGAACCCAAGTATGTTTCGGTCATAGCGGGTACTTCGGTCGTGCAGCCGGTCATGGCGGCAGGGGTGAAGCACCAGCGGGCCGGGGAGAGTTTCCGTATCATTTGTGGCAACGTACTGACCGGAACGAAGACCGATGGCGACGGCTATCTGGATGTTTACCATAACCAGATAACCATAATACCCGAAGGCGATAAGTACGAATTGCTGGGGTGGATAGCTCCGCGCTTAGACAAGTTTTCGGTTTCCCGCAGCTACTTCTCGTGGCTCATGCCCAAGAAAAGGTATGACCTCGATACCAACCTGAACGGAGGCAGGCGTGCATTGGTGGTGACCGGGCTCTACGACCGCTATCTGCCGATGAACATCTATCCGATTTATCTGCTTAAGGCCTGCATGGCCGGAGATATCGACAAGATGGAGAATCTCGGTATCTACGAGGTGCTTCCGGAAGATTTCGCGCTCTGCGAATTCGTAGACCCCTCCAAGACGGAGATGCAGGCGGTCATTGCGGACGGTATCAATTTGATGATTAAAGAGCTGAGCTAAGGATATGGAGAAACAACTGAGAAAAATCGTAGACAAATACAAACCGGCGTTCTCCAAGGGCGGAAAGTTCGGTTTCCTGCACTCTACGTTCGATGCGTTTGAAACGTTCCTGTTCGTTCCGAATACGGTGACCCGCAGGGGAAGTCATATAGCGATGCGAACGACTTGAAGCGTACGATGATAATCGTCATTATCGCCCTGTTGCCCGCCCTGTTGTTCGGCATGTATAATGTCGGTTACCAGCACTTCGCTGCCATAGCCGACCCCGTATCGCAGGCGATGTGGTTCAAATGCTGGTGGTACGGATTCGTGCGCATGCTGCCGATGATACTCGTTTCGTATATCGTCGGGCTCGGCATCGAGTTCGCAGTCGCACAGCATAAGGGCGAGGAGGTGAACGAAGGATTTCTCGTCACCGGTCTGCTCATCCCGATGATAATGCCTATCGACATCCCGCTGTGGATACTGGCGCTTGCCGTCGCATTCTCGGTGGTGTTCGGCAAAGAAGTGTTCGGCGGAACGGGCATGAACGTCTTCAACCCGGCCCTGCTGGCGCGTGCATTCGTCTTCTTTGCCTATACGCCGAAGATTTCCGGCGAACAGGTGTGGATTCGCGGTTTCTCCAAGGGGGGGACGTATGCCGACGGGTTCTCCGGCGCTACGCCGCTCGGGTACATCAATGACAGCGTTTCGGCCGGTGCCTCTACGCTAGACTTCGGAGGTACGACGCCGTGCGACTGGTTCTGGGGCTTCATTCCCGGCAGTATCGGCGAGGTTTCCACTTTCTGTATCCTCATAGGCGCTGCTATACTCCTTTACACGGGAGTGGCGAGCTGGAGAACGATGCTGAGCGTTTTTGCAGGCGGCCTCATTATGGGGTGGATATTCAATCTCGTGGGCGGCAATGCCTACATGGAGATGCCCGCCTACTACCATCTGCTGCTGGGCGGTTTCGCTTTCGGTGCGGTCTTTATGGCTACCGACCCGGTGACCTCCAGCCAGACCAATGCGGGCAAGATAATCACGGGACTTATCATCGGTATGCTGACCGTGCTCATCAGGGTGGTGAACCCCGGTTATCCGGAGGGCATGATGCTTTCGATACTCTTCGTGAACGCCCTGGCGCCGCTCGTGGATTACTATGTGGTACAGGCCAATGTCCGTAACAGGAAAAAACGTTTGAAAACAGTTAAACAGTAGTGCGGCCATGAATAAGAACAGCAACGTTTATATTATCATATATGCTTCGGTGATGATAATCATCGTGGCGGTGCTTCTTTCGGTGGCCTCCATGGCACTGAAAAGCCGGCAGCAGGCCAACATTGCCGTTGAGAAACAGGGGGCCATCCTCTCTACCATCGGTTTGGGCGGTGATGCCGACAAAGTGAAAGACAAGACCAAATACATCGAACAGGAGTACGAGAAATACATTACGGACAGCTATGTGGTGAACGGCGAAGGCGACCGTGTGGAAGGTGCGGCGGCGTTCGGCCTGCTTGACAAGCTGAAGGACGAATATGCCAAACCGCAGGCAGAAAGGCAACTGCCCGTCTTTGTTGCCAGGCTGGACGACGGTACCGTACTGAATGTACTCGCCGTGTACGGCGCGGGGCTTTGGGGACCGATATGGGGATATATCGCCCTCGGAAGCGATTGGGATACCATCCGCGGTGCGGTTTTCGACCATCAGGGCGAGACTCCTGGACTCGGTGCGGAAATCACCACTCCCGCATTTTCAGGACAGTTCATCGGCAAGACCATATTCGACGGCGAGGAGTTTACCGGAATAGCGGTGCTCAAAGGGGCCGGTGCTTCGGCCGGGAACGACCATGCCGTGGATGCGATATCGGGCGGAACCATCACCAGCCGCGGTGTCGAAAGTATGCTCCGGAACTGCCTGGAGGCCTACCTCCCGCTGATACGCAAGCAGCAGGCCGCCGCGGCGCAGCCGGAGTTGAAACAGGTCAGCTTAACCGATATAACAGTTGAAAACCATGAGTAAAGATAAAGCGTCCATGTTCTCTTCGAAGAACTTCAAATTACTGTGGGGGCCGTTGAACCTGAACAACCCGGTCATCGTACAGATACTCGGTATCTGCTCTTCGCTGGCCGTGACGGCGAAACTGAAACCCGCATTCGTAATGGCGGTGTCCGTTACGGTCGTGACCGCCTTTTCCAACCTTGTCATGTCGCTTCTGCGCAAGGGGCTGCCCAACCGTATCCGAATCATCGTGCAGCTCGTTGTGATTGCCACGCTGGTAATTCTCGTAGACCAGGTGCTCAAAGCCTACGTCTATGACGTCAGCAAACAGCTCTCCGTATTCGTCGGACTGATAATCACCAATGTATCATCATGGGTCGCGTGGAGGCGTTCGCGCTGAGCAACAAGCCCTGGCCGTCGTTCCTCGACGGTATCGGCAACGGTTTAGGGTACGGACTCATTCTGATTGTCATCGCGTTCGTCAGGGAACTGTTCGGAGCAGGCACGCTTTGGGGGATACAGGATAATTCCGAGAGCGCTATCTGCATGGCTACATGAACAACAGCCTCATGCTGCTGCCGCCCATGGCCCTTATCCTCGTGGGCGTCATTATCTGGATACACCGCAGTAAAAACAGGGATTTGATAGAAAAGTAGGGGTATGGAGAGTGTATTTAATATATTTATAAGGTCGATATTTATCGACAACATGGTTTTCGCCTACTTCTTCGGCATGTGTTCCTACATCGCCGTAAGCAAGAATGTGAAAACGGCTTTGGGACTGGGTGCCGCCGTGACGTTCGTCATGTTCATCACCGTACCCCTGAACTACCTGATAGACGAGTTCCTGCTGCAGCCGGGCGCTTTGGCATGGATTAGTCCGAAACTGGCCGATGTGGATTTGAGTTTCCTTTCGTTCATCGTCTTCATCGCTGTTATCGCTTCATTCGTGCAGCTCGTCGAGATGGTTGTGGAGAGGTTCAGCTTCGCTCTATAACTCGCTCGGTATCTTCCTGCCGTTGATAGCCGTGAACTGTGCCATCATGGGTGGTTCGCTCTTCATGCAGCAGCGGGAGTTCCTGAACGTGGGCGAAGCCGCTTCGTACGGACTCGGTTCCGGTATCGGCTGGTGGCTCGCCATACTGATGATGGCTGCTATCCGTGAAAAGATAAGCTATTCCAATATACCCGCACCGCTCAGAGGGCCGGGTATCGCTTTCATCATTACGGGGCTCATGGGTATCGCATTCATGTCGTTCCTCGGTATTCAAATCAATTAAACAGGTTAGTGGATTATGATGAACTCTATTATAATCGCGGTAGTGGCGGCATTGATAATCGTACTGTTGCTCGTCGTACTGCTGTTGTTCGCCAAGGCCAAACTGACGACCTCGGGCGAGGTCACCATAGATATCAACGACGGCGAGAGGGTGCTCACGGCTTCGACCGGCGAATCGCTTCTTGCGACGCTTGCTGCCCAGAATATTTATCTGCCGTCCGCCTGCGGCGGACAGGGTACCTGCGGAATGTGCAAGTGCCAGGTATTGGAGGGCGGAGGTGAAATACTGCCTACCGAAACGGGCTTCTTCTCCCGTCGCCAGCAAAAGGAACATTGGAGGCTCGGCTGTCAGGTGAAGGTGAAGGACAACCTCAAGATACATGTCAGCGAAGCCGTGCTCGGCGTGAAGAAGTGGGAATGCGAGGTGGTTTCGAACCACAATGTGGCCACGTTCATCAAGGAGTTCGTGGTGAAGCTTCCGGCCGGTGAGAACTTGAACTTCCGCAGCGGCGGCTATATTCAGATAGATGTTCCGAAATACGACGCCATCAAGTTCTCGGATTTCGACATCGACGAAGAGTATCACGAGGATTGGAATAAGAACAAGATGTGGGGGCTGGTAGCCAAGAATCCGGAACCGACGTTCCGGCCTATTCGATGGCCAACCATCCGGCCGAGGGTAATATCATCATGCTGAACATCCGTATCGCAACGCCGCCGTGGGATAGGGCTGCGGGTGCTTTCATGA
>ENA-OUNI01000950-OUNI01000950.1-human-gut-metagenome-genome-assembly--contig:-NODE-950-length-12412-cov-3.686447_pt1 | contig 12412 bp, 13 predicted proteins | sample MGYA00242499_ERZ504580 | MGnify/ENA primary metagenome ERZ504580 (study PRJEB26092, sample SAMD00036315) | human gut metagenome | host: Homo sapiens | study: EMG produced TPA metagenomics assembly of... | reverse complement strand
TAAATATGTCCGCTATCCTTATGACGAAGTCCAAAAATACATTCCATTGTTTCACTTCGTCCGGATCCAACCAGTCCTGAGAACCAAGAACCTCTCCTCTTCTCAGTTCAAAATCAACATTTTTTACTTCTTTTCCAGAAGCAAGTTTTTCTACCTTGAGAATAATATCATCTGAATAGTTTTCATGTTTCTGATACAAATCTCCAAGTTTTCTTCCAACCATGAGCGCCACCAGATCATCATGTGTGGTCTCTTTTGTAACTACTGTATCGATATATTCACCATCTCGCATAACTGTGATACGATCAGTGATTGCATCCAATTCAGCCATTCGATGACTAATATAAATAATTCCAACATTCTTTGCTTTTAAAGCTTTGATCGCCTCAAAAAGAGCATCTACTTCATTTTCTGTCAAAGATGAAGTCGGTTCATCCATAACGATTATTTTTGCGCCAAAGGAAATAGCGCGAATAATTTCTACCATCTGCTGCTGTGCAATATTTAAATCTCGGATAAATTGAGTTGATTTCAGATCAAGGTGCATAGAATCCAAAAATCCCTGCGCCATTTCATTCATTTTCTTTTTATCGACAGTACCTGCTTTTGTTTTTGGTTCCTGTCCAATAAAAATATTTTCTGAAATTGTCATATCTGGAATCAACATCAGTTCCTGATGTATAATACGAATTCCGTGCTCTTTTGCGCTCTCAACACCTGTAATTTCTACTTCTTGTCCATCAACCAGAATCTGTCCGCTGTCTTTTGTATAAACTCCACCGAGAATTTTAATCAATGTAGATTTTCCGGCACCATTTTCACCTAAGAGAGCATGAACCTCACCTGCTTCCAGTTCCAAGTGATTGTTCTTCAGCACAGAAACTCCGGAAAAAGACTTACAGATATTTTTCATTTCCAATAAATGTGCCATAAATTTTCTCCTCTAAATAACAAACATTTCCCACCTTTTTCTATATGGGGCAAAAATGGGTGCAGCCTACGCTGCACCCGCTCAGATTTACTGCCAGTCAGCGTCTAAATATTCATCAATATTTGAAGAATCAATTGCAAATGCAGGTACATCTACTTCGAATTCTTCCGGTTTTTCCCCTGCGATAAGAGTTTTAGCTGCCTTATAGCACTCTTTACCAATTGTAATCGGGGACTGAGCTGCTGTCATACGATAAATGCTGTTGTCTTTAGCAATTACTTCTTAGCTTCTGGAGCACCATCAACACCGTAAACATATACTTCTTTTCCAGCTGTCGTAAGTGCTGCATATGCCCCCATACCAGCCTGGTCATTAATGGAGAAGATTGCCTTTATATCTGGGTTAGCCTGGATGATATCACTTGTGATTGTCTGTCCTTTTTCTACAGTTCCCTCTGCATCAAATGTTGCCACAACATCAAATCCTTTTCCTTCAATTGTATCTAGGAATCCCTGTTCACGATCGTTGCAGGCATTGTTTGCAGGATAATCAAGAACTGCAATTTCTCCACCATCCGGGAAATCTTCAATCATTGCTTCTGCACAAAGTGCACCAGCCTGATAATTATCAGTTGCAACATAAGAACCAACCAGATCAAGATTAGATACAGAAGTATCAAAGTTTACTACTGGAATCCCTGCTTCGTCTAATTTCTGCAGTGCAGGTTCAATTGCATCTTTGTCAACTGGATTTAAAAATACTGCTGAAACACCCTGTGCAATAAAGTCTTCAATAATCTGAATCTGTTTTGCGCTGTCCTGCTGAGCATCCACTACAACTGTTTTATTTCCATCAGCTTCTGCTTCTTCTGTGATGGAATCTGCAACTGTTTTAAAGAAATCCGATTCACACCAATATGTAACTCCATAAGTCTGTCCACCATCTTCAGCTGCAAAAACACTTGCCGGAATTGTTGTTACTGCCATTGCTGCTACGCCTGCTGCCATCATAAGTTTTGTTACCAGTCTTCTTTTCATTGTAAAGTCCTCCTGATTTTAAATAATTTATATAGTTTTTGTCTAAAGCTCATAGAGAGCATGTAGATTCTCTTTTATGTTCTCATAAAATCTGTCATAAATTTTATGGAACTTCTCGTATTCCTCTGCTTCTTTCAAATCGCATTCAGTAATTCCATCTTCTTCAATAAAAGCATCGCATGCTTCCTGTATCGAAGAATAAATTCCAGCTCCAACTCCGGCCAGAATTGCTGCACCGTATGCCGGTCCCTCTTCCTGCTTCAATGTATGTACATCGCATTTATAAAGATCTGCCATAATCTTTCTCCATACAGGACTTCTGCTTCCGCCTCCGCATGCACGCATGGACACAACCTCTGTTCCCAGTTTCTTCAAGATTTCATTACAGTCTGCAAGGGAATAAACAACGCCTTCCATAATTGCCCTAAGCATATGTGCCTGTCCATGTATGATATTCAGTCCGATAAATGCACCTCTGTATTTGGGATCAATATGAGGTGTTCTTTCGCCCATCAGAAATGGCAGATAAATCAATCTTTCGCTTCCTAACGGAATATCTTTTGTAAGTTCATTTATCTTGTCATAAAATGATACATTTTCCTCTTCTGCTTTCTGAATCAAATCCCGACAGAAATTATTTTTCATCCATTCAATCGAAAGACCTGCCGACTGAGGACCTCCCATTGTATGCCAGCACCCAGGCACTGCACAGCAGCACAAATGAAGTGCACCTTCAGGAATTTCCTGATATTTTTTCAGATGAGTATATACAATACTTGAAGTACCTATTGTTGTAAAAGCCTGCCCCTCTCTTACAATACCTGTTCCAATTGCTGCACAGGCATTATCACTTCCTCCGGCAACCACAACTGTTTCTGTTGATAATCCACACTTCTCTGCAATTTTCGGTAAAAGGTTTCCAACAACTTCCGGTGATTCATACACATCTCCAAGAAGTTCTCTGTCTACTTTCAGAAAATCAAGAATTTCCTGCGACCAACATCTGTTTTTTACATCCAGCATCTGCATTCCACTGGCATCTGATGCATCTGTCGCATACTTACCAGTAAGAATAAAGCGGACATAATCTTTTGGAAGCATAATGTGTCTGCACTTTGCAAAAAGCTCCGGCTCATTTTCTCTTATCCAGAGGATCTTTGCTGCCGTCCATCCTGCCATTGGCGGATTCGCTGTGATCTTCATCATTTTCCATTGCATGTTCCAGCATTTCCTCTACCTGCTTCGTAGCTCTCTGGTCACACCAGATAATGGATCTTCTTATAACCTGATTCTCCTCATTCAACATCACAAGTCCATGCATCTGACCAGAAATTCCAATTCCCCGCACATCTTTTCCATTAACCTGACCTTTTTCAACTACACTTTTAATTGTTGAAATCGCTGCTTCTGACCAGTCTGATGGATCCTGTTCTGCCCATCCATTTTCAGGCTGATACATTGGATATTTGACAGACGCTTCGGCTACGATTTTTCCATTCTGATCTACCAGAATCGTCTTTGTCGCACTGGTTCCCAGATCCACTCCAATTACGTATTTCATCTTATTCCTCCATGGCTGCCTGTTGCTTCATATTGGCAATGTTCTCTGCAAGATTTCCATTAAATAATGCCTTTCCTGAAACAATGATATTTGCTCCGGCCTTTATTACTTTTCCTATATTCCCACAGTTGATACTTCCATCAACTTCTATATCTTTCCACTCTCCGGTATCTGTTGACCGTCTTCTGATATCTTTTATTTTGTCAAGTGTATCTTCAATAAAGTGCTGGCCATCTCTTCCCGGATGAACGGTCATAACCTGTATCACATCTGCAAGCTTCCAGATTTCTTCTGTAAGAACTTCTGCCGAGGTTTCCGGATTCAGAACAATTCCTGCACGAATTCCACATTGCTTTATTTCTTTTAAAGTTTCTGCTACATTGCTGCAGGCCTCATAATGAACAGATATTACATCAGCTCCAGCCTCCTGCATTCTTTTTACAAATCGAACAGGTTCATTTACCATCAGATGAACATCAAATACCAGATCAGCTACACCTTTCAATCCATGAATCATTTTCATTCCACATGCCAGATTCGGTACAAAGCTTCCATCCATTACATCTATATGAACATATTCAGCTCCGGATTTTTCCATTGTTTTTAATTGTTCTCCCAGGCATTTATAGTCTGCTTCCAGTAAGGACGGTGCTATAATGCACATTATTGATCACCTCGTTTATATTTTATTACAGTCAATTACTGTCTGAATTTTCTGAAGTTGTTTTTTATAACCTTTGTTTATTTTCGTCGTATATCCCAGATAAAGTGCATCCAGTATAAACTGATCTGAAACTCTTCTGGTTACTTTATCTCTTCCCACTGTCAGGTCATTTACTGCCGTAAATAAACTGATATCTGTATATCTGAGAAGAGGAGATTTATTCATTTTTGTAATACTAATTGTAACTGCACCTCGCTCTTTTGCGATTTTCATTGCCTCTACTACATTTCTGGATCTACCCTCATAAGAGACAGCTAACGCAACGTCTTCACTTGTAAGATTGCCTGCAGTCATCATCTGCAGCATTACGTCACTATGTACGGAACACGGAATCCCCAATCTTCCAAATTTCATGTATGCCAGCTGACATACTGCAAAGGCATCTCCAACACCGAAGAAATGTATCTCTCTGGCTTTAAGAAGAGCATCCAATGCTTTTTCATAATTTTCGTCATCTGCCAAAACTAATGTATCACTCAACATCTGTACATTACTCTGATAAACCTTTTTCAAAATCGTCTTCATATCGTCTGATACTTTAATATCTTCTGAATGAATTTCCATTCCTTCTGCCAAAGCTCTGATGAAATCCTCCTTCATAGAAGAATATCCATCATATCCCATTCTTTTACAGAATCTGATAATTGATGCTTCACTGCTTCCTGATTCTCTTGCAATCTCTGCAAGCGTTAAATGTGTAATTGCTTCCGGGTTTTCAAGTAATGCAGATGCTATTGCTTTCTCTGCTCTTGGTAACGACGGTAACAAAAATCTGATGCGAACAAATAAATCATTCATATGGCGTGCACTCCATTTCTACTTCATTTATTTAATTTCACTTTGAAGTTTTTTGTTGATTAGAATATAGCATTCTGTTTCAGTGAAGTAAATATCTATAAATATTTTTGTATATTTCCACGTTTTGGCGTGTGTTTTTTGTTGATTACATCCAATTTTTTGTTGATTTGACGTTTTTACATTTTATTTCACTTCATTTTGAAATTTACAAACACTTAAATACTTCATTTTATTTTTGTAATACGAAGTATAAGCTATAAATATATATAATACCTGTATTCATTTCTATCACTTAGATTCTTTTTTACCTCGACATTTTTTTTGAAATATTTCAGAATAATTTTTAGCGATGATCCCTGCTCTCTTTTTGAGAAACAGAGCTACTGACTACTGACAAGAAATATTTTTACGTAAACTCCATAACATGTTATACTTACTATACAATGCTAAGATAAATATCTATCTCAGCCCAATACCAGGAGGATTAATTCATGAAAGCATACGAACGCTTATTATCTTATGTAAAAGTATTCACTCCAAGCAGTGAAGAAACCGGTACTTCCCCATCTACACAATATCAGTTTGACCTTGCCAGACTGCTGGTTCAAGAATTAAAGGAACTGGGTGTGAAAGATGCCGATGTAGATGAACATTGCTATGTCTATGGACATATTCCGGCAACCAGAGGATATGAATCCCGCCAAAAACTGGGCTTTATCGCTCACATGGATACAGTCTCTGATTTCTGCGATCATCCGGTACTCCGGTTATCACTCCGAATTATGACGGCAAAGACCTTGCACTTGGAACCAGCGGCAGAATTCTCTCCCCGAAAATGTTCCCTCATCTCTCCACATTAAAAGGCAGAACTCTCATTACTTCCGATGGAACCACCATCCTCGGTGCAGATGACAAAGCCGGAATTGCCGAGATCATGACAATGATTGAGACCCTCAATGACAATACTATTCCGCATGGTCCCCTCTGTATTGCATTTACCCCGGATGAAGAAATAGGAATGGGACCAGCCCATTTTGATATAAAAAAATTTGGAGCTGATTTTGCTTATACACTTGATGGTGATACAGAAGGTGAAATCCAGTATGAAAACTTTAATGCTGCCAAAGCAGTAGTAGAATTTACCGGTGTAAACGTACATCCGGGTTCTTCTAAGAATACAATGGTCAACGCAGCTCTTGTTGCCATGGAGTTCAATTCCATGCTCCCTTCCGCTGACACGCCAAGAGATACGGAAGACTATGAAGGATTTTTCCATCTCTATTCCATAAAGGGAGATGTCTCACACGCTACTCTCGAATATATCATTCGTGACCACGATGCAGCTTCTTTTGATATCCGTAAGAAAACTATGAAACACATCACTAAAATTTTAAATGAAAAATGGGGAAAAGGAACTGTCTCACTTACCATCACAGAACAGTACCGAAATATGAAAGAAATCATCGACACCTGCATGGAACTGATTGAGCGTGCAACTGCAGCATGCAAAGAATGCAATATCCCGCCGCTTATCACCCCGATCCGCGGAGGCACAGACGGTGCCCAGTTAAGCTTTATGGGACTCCCATGCCCGAATCTCGGAACAGGAGGACATGCTTATCATGGACCTTATGAACACATTACTGTTGAAGGAATGGATATTGCTGTAGATGTAGGATTAAAGATTATCGAATTATTTTACAAATATCCATTCATATAACAACAAGAGACCTCCATAGACAGTCCCTTATTTTCCTAATGAAATCTGATATTCATGAGTCAGCGTATGGCATTTCAAGTATTATGAGCATGAGCAGGAAGTTCAAAGTTCCAATCTGCGATTACCTTTCCCCGCCATTCCGGATGTACATGGAATCCCTGATTGTAAACCCCTGTGGACCAATCGTACTTGGAATTGATCACTCCTCTGCTGCATGGTACAGGAGACAATGGTATGTGTAACTGATAAAAGGGATTAAACACGAAAAAAGAAACTGCATCTCCTAGTCCATGATCCTCTGATCAGAAAATACAGTTTCTCTTTATGTTCACTATTTAACCTTTTACAGCTCCAACTGTAAAACTCTCCTGAACCTGTTTGCTCAGTAACAGATAAATCACTACTGTCGGCAGTGTAGCGATCACCATACCGGCTCCGATAATTCCCCAGTTCGTGGAATGTTCTCCTACAAAAGACATAATTCCTACAGGAAGTGTCTTGTACTGTGAACTGTCTACAAATGTGTTTGCAAATAAAAGCTCGTTCCATGTATTCAAGAATGCGAAGATACAGGAAGTGGCAATTCCAGGACGTATCATAGGCAGGATGATTCTGAAAAACATGTTGAAAATATTACATCCATCAATACATGCAGCCTCTTCGATCTCTCTTGGCAGAGCTTTGAAGAATCCGCTTAATATCATAACCGTCATCGGCATGGCAAATGTAATATACGGAAGCATCAGTCCCAGATATCCGCCTCTGATTCCCAATCGATCCAGTCCCTGGAACAGTGGAAGCAGAGTTGCCTGTACAGGAATCATGATTCCCAAACTGAAGATTGCTGCCACAATTCCTTTTGCTTTCCAGTACATTCTATTAATCGCATATGCAACCATGGATGCCAGAAGTGTTGAAACAACAACTGTCACTGCTGCATAGAAAACAGAGTTCAACAGATATCGTAAGATTTCTCCTCCCATAAGGGCCTTGGAGTAATTTCCAAAATGCCATACTTTCGGCAGACCCACCAGGTTGTTGGAATCAAATATTTCCGTGTTACTTTTGAATGAAAAAGTTACTAGCCAGTAGAACGGGAATATCTGAACAAAGGTAAATACAGCCAGGAACAGATAGATTAAGGTCTTTTTTAATTTCATAGCACTCATTTTCATCTGCGTCTCCTCTCAAATCATTGATGCATTTTCTTCAGATTTTTTGAAAATGCGATTGAGCAGGAAGCTGAACAGCAGACATTCAAACACGATGAAGAACGCCTGGGCGCTGCCGTAACCATAGCGGCATTTTACAAACAGATTATCATACATCAATGTTGCAGGAACTTCACTGACATGGTTCGGGCCGCCGCCTGTCATAACATATACCAGGTCAAATACACGCAGAGAACCAACCAGTGCAAATGTGGCACATACTTTAATCGTCGGCATCAGCAGCGGGATCGTGATCTTCGTAGCTGCCTTGAATCCTGTAGCTCCGTCCAGTTTCGCAGCTTCATAATATTCCGGCGAAATATTCTTCACACCTGCATAGAGGATGACCATATGGTATCCGATGCTCTGCCAGATTGCCGGGATCACCGTTGTCATATAAGCAGTTTTCGGATTTACCAGCCATGCAGTATCGTTTACCATTCCCAGTGCACCCAGAATCGCATTCAGAAGTCCCTCACTGTTGAAGATCTTGCACCAGAGCTGTCCGATTACCATACTGGAGATTACTACCGGCAGGAAAAATACAGTTCTGTAAAAGCCCTCTCCCTTGATCCCGTTTGCCAGGAGGATGGCCAGGAATAACGCGATAGGGATCTGAATAAACAAAGAACCTGCTGCCAGAATAAATGAGTTCAATACAGATCTCAGGAAATAAGGATCTGTTGTAAATAGTTCTTTGTAATTTTTTAATCCAATAAAGACTTTTTCTCCGATTCCGTCGTAATTGAACAGTCCGTAATATCCTGTGGTAAACAGCGGGATCACCGCCATTACCAGAAACAGGATCAGGCCCGGTGCGACGAAAACAGCGATATAGGCCTTATTACTTAAAAGTTTTTTCATAGTTTCATCCCTGCGTTATTCTGCTGCGCTGATTGCATCCTGATGTGCAGTCATAAAGCTGTCAATATCTGCGTTTCCGGAAAGTAAGGACTGAGCCTGCTCCAGATGAACAGCTGCTGCGTTTGCATTTATGATACCATCCCAGTTCTGTACACCTGTTTTTACGCCATCATAGAGATCCATTAATTTTACAAATGTCGGGGAGATCGTGTCTGTGTCAACATCTGTATTCCAGCATGGGAATCCTGTGCCAAGTTCCAGAGCCTGCTCGCCCATTTTCTCAGAAATATACATTGCGAAATCTGCGGACTCTTCCGGTGTATCTGTGTTTTTGTTTACAAAGAAGGAAGCACTTGCACCGCCTGCATAATCAGCTGCATCCTGCTCGTCAGAAACTACAGGGAATGTGATCACTTCTACATCTTTAACAGCGCTGTCTTCTGCATTGTCGATAGTTCCTGCGAACCAGCTTCCGTCAAGCTGCATTGCAACTTTTCCGTTGAGGAGTCTGCGGTAGCTTCTGCTTCGCCGTCTTCCAGAGGTTCTTGCCAAGGATTCCTTTGTCGTATAATTCAACAACATCTTCTGCTGCTTTCTTGAATCCCTCGTTTGTGAATTCTGTTTCGCCCAGAAGTGCGGACTGTACTTCAGAAGCACCTACTTCTCTCAGTGCAAGTGATTCATACAGAGCACCTGCAAGCCATGCATCTTTTGCGCCGACAGCCAATGGTGTTACTCCGTCCAGTTTCGCAAGCGCTTCGCCGGCTGTGATCAGTTCATCATAAGTAGTAGGAATCTCTACTCCTGCCTGGTCAAATAAATCTTTGTTGCAGAACAGGCACATCATATAGCTGTCGATCGGAAGTGCATATAAATTTCCATCCAGTTCAAAGTTGCTTGTGGAACCTTCTTTAATTCTGCTCTTAATATCATCTGTTACATAATCATTTAACGGTAAAACTTTATCAGCATCTGTAAGCTGTTTCAGTTTTCCAGGTGCCCAGTAATAAAATACATCTACTCCAGAAGCGCTGCTTGCGAATTCTGTAGAGATTTTTGTCTTATAGGATTCTGTATCCAGACCGTGAAGTTCAATTTTGATATTTTCATGTTCTTTCTCGTATTCTTCTACCGCTGCCTCGAATGCCTGTGTCTGTGCACTTTCCGGGTCTGTAAACTGATGCCATACATCCAGTGTTACTGTATCAGCTGCGAAAACTGTTGCAGATGCTCCGAAAACTGTTGTTCCAACCATTGCAGCACCCATGCACGCTGCTGTAAACTTTTTCCAATTGTTCATTTTTTTCCTCCCTGAATTATGAACTCTAAGTGACTTGTTATGTTGATATTATAAAATCCGGAAGGCGTTTTCTCAATTCAGATTATTTACCTGAAAGGGTGCGATTTTTACTTTTGTACTCATTTACTGTTTTTCCGGTGTACTTTTTAAAGGATGTTCCGAAGTAATGTGCATCAGGCATTCCCACGGCCGCCGCTACTTCATATACTTTCAGATCCGTAGTATCAAAAAGCTCCATACTCTTCTCCACGCGCTTGCGCATAATATATTTCGTAATACTTTCCCCTACAGACTGTTTGAAAATACGGCTGAGATAACTGGCATTTACAAACAGATCCGATGCGATCAGGTTCAGGGACAGTTTCTCCCTGTCCAGATTCTGTTCAATATATTCCTGTGCTTTCTGAGCTACTGTATTTCCTCCTGCATTCCGTGAAATCGTCTGTATGGTTCCCTCGATTAGAGCATACAGTGTTCTGCAGAACTCCTGCAGTGTATTAATCCCTGAAATATTTTCCAGGATCTTTACCTGTTCTTCATTATCCAGGTGTTTATTGCTTTCCTTCAATACAGACATCGTATTGTGGAAGAGCAGAACCCCCAGATTACGAAGCTGAGAGATCATCAACGGACCGTTAAAAATATACTGTTCCAGATAATGGTCTATAAATCCAACAGCCGCTTCCTGGTCACCACTTTTCACTGCGATCCTGTAACTGTCGAAATTCACCGGGTAAGAATGACTGATCTGCTGCATATATTCAATATAATCCTCGTAGAAGATCAGGGTCTTTCTCTCATCCGCATAGTGTCTACCAGTGCTTCCTCACATTCTGAGAGTATTTTCGGACTGTCATCTATTTCTTCATAATAACAGCTGACTGATGTAGCTACTGTGCCGTCTTTGCCCAGTTCAGTAATCTGTTCAAATGCATTCCCGAGCAGCTTTTTAATCTCCGGCGTTTCTTCTACAACAAAAAATATCTTGTTCTTCTCCAGGGAAAAATACCCGTAATTTTTTTCACCCAGAGCTTCATTCATGATCTCCAGAAGTTTCAGCAGAATATCGTGATCTTCCAGATCCATGATGAGCAAAGCTCCCCGGACTCCTTTGTTTTTCCACAGCCGGATCTGATATTCAGAAAGCTTTTCCTCAGCTTCCTCAGATTTAATATACCCGGTGACGATCCTTCGAAGCAGTTCCTGGCAGAGAACCGGATAGATTTCCACATCTTTCGACTGCTGTTCCCGTTCCTTCAGGATCTGTTCCCGCAGCTTCACCGCAGCAGCCAGAAGTTCATCTGACTGGATAGGTTTTAACAGAAATTCTTCCACTCCTATGTGTATGGCTTCTCTGGCATATTCGAACTCCCGGTATCCGGTAACGATCACAATATGCACTGCCGGATATGTCTCCCGGATGCGCCTGCTCAGTTCCAGTCCATCTATTCTCGGCATATTAATGTCTGTATACACAATATCTGGCGTCTGTTTCTCCATCAGTGCCAGCGCATCCTCTGCACACTGGACATTGCCCATAATGTGAAACCCCTCCGATTCCCAGGCTACGCTTTTTTCCATTAATATGCCTTCATATTTCTCATCATCTACTATTAGTATATTAATAACATCCTTCTCCATTACTGTCCCTCTTCTTCGTATTAACCATCTGTTTTGTATGAAAAACGTACCCTCACTTCCGTCCAGCATCCCGGCTGGCTAGATATGGATACTGCATCCTCAATCCCATAAAATAGTTCAACTCTCTGTTTCACACTGTGAAGCCCGAATCCTGACTTGGAAGTTTTATATCCGCCTTCCAGGATTAGCCGGATCTTATCCTCCGGAATCCCTACCCCATTATCTCTCACAGAAACTTCCATCAGTTTGTCGTCCAGTGCCTGCACAGAAATACACAGTTCCCCTTTGCCCTCTTTCTGGCGCATTCCATGATGGACTGCATTCTCCACCAAAGGCTGCAGGATCAGTTTCAGCATCAGAATATCCAGCAGATTTTCATCCACTTTATATTCAATGCTGATTTCATTATTATACCGGATATTGATGATCGTCATGTAACTTTTGATAATATCCAGTTCTTCCCTCACCGTGATCACCTGACATCCACTGTTTAAGCTGTTTCTGTAAAATCTTCCCAGCGCCTGTGTCATCTGGAAACTTTGTCCTGATCCCCGATCAGAGTAAGGCCGCTGATCACATCCAGAGTATTATACAGGAAATGGGGATTGATCTGCTCCAGGATCAG
>ENA-OUNI01000947-OUNI01000947.1-human-gut-metagenome-genome-assembly--contig:-NODE-947-length-12475-cov-4.639213_pt1 | contig 12475 bp, 15 predicted proteins | sample MGYA00242499_ERZ504580 | MGnify/ENA primary metagenome ERZ504580 (study PRJEB26092, sample SAMD00036315) | human gut metagenome | host: Homo sapiens | study: EMG produced TPA metagenomics assembly of... | reverse complement strand
TAACGCTGTATCCAAATGTTCCCAGTTTTTTACCAATTCCCAGATATTCACCATGAGAATACACCAGAGGTTTCGCATCATTCAGATGAAATTTCTTCTTCTCGTCCATATACTGCGGACCAGCATGAACTGCAAGCACATCCGCCAGAAACATATGGTGGGAACCCAATTCCAGAACCTGCCTTACTTTGCATTCAATACTCACCGGAGATTCTGCGATCATGGGAACTTTCACAAAATCCGCCTTCTCTTTGGTAAGCTTCATTTCTTTAAATTTATCAACATCCCTGCCGGAACGGACTCCACAGTAATCCGTTGCATATGCCAGTTTCTCTGTTGTCAGATTTATTACAAATTCTCCCGTCTTTCTGAGCATATCATAGGAAAAACGGGATGGTCGCACAGAAATAGACACCATCGGCGGATTCGTGCAGACAGTTCCTGCCCATGCAACTGTAATAATATTGTCATTCCCCTCTCCGTCAGAAACACTTACCATAACTGCCGGAAGTGGATAAAGCATATTTCCTGCTTTCCAGGTTTCTTTTTCCATTTCTTATTATCCTCAGCTATTCTGTCTGCTACCATCAGTTGTAATCGTTCTGTCCGGCCTGTGCAGCTTCCATAAGTGCCGGAATCAGCTGTTTCTTACGTGAAACAACGCCTTTCAGATCAAATACACCATCCTTTGGCTCCATATGGAAAGCAATACGTGCCATTTCCTCACTTCCCTCACCATAATAGAGAAGCTCTGTAGATTCCTCAATAATATTGGTAAGCATAAAGAATACGCGGGTAACACCATGACGGCCACACTCGCTGACCATAAACGGAACCAGACGCTCTTTGATTTCTGCCAACTCATCGCTGTCCATAGAACTGATCTGTCCAACACCAAAGTTGATCTCATCCTCAGCAATAAATTTCTTATAATCCTGATAGAAAATTTCTTCCGGTGATTTGTCTTTCAGGTTACTTCCTGCTTTAAACATCTCTTTTGCAAATTGCTCAATATTGATTCCTGCAATAAGTGCCAGCGCACCTGCCGCCATCTTGTCAGATAATGTGCAGGTAGGTGAACGAAACATCAGTGTATCTGAAATAATCGCAGCACAGAGAAGCCCCGCAATACTCGGTGAAATCTCAAGTTTCTGCTCCCCATACATTTCATACAGAATCGTTGCTGTACATCCGACCGGCTGATTTCTGAAAGAAATCGGTACCATAGTTTCCAGAGAACCCAGTTTATGATGGTCAATAATCTCCACGATTTCAGCTTTATCGATATTGTCAACTGCCTGATCTTTCTCATTATGGTCCACAAGTGCTACTTTTTCCTGTGCATATCCAGGAAATTTCTTCGGGAAATTGTTCCGATACATTTTCCCTTTTTGTTAATTACAGGGAACGCACGATGACGGTGTTTGATCATCTCATTCTGAATATCATCCGTAAAATCCTCTGTATTAAAAGTAACCAGATTATCTGTTTTCATAATATACCGTACAGGAATACTCTGGTTGATCAGTCTTGCGATCGTAAATGTATCATACGGAGACATAATAATTACAATTTCTCTCTCATGAGCAAGCTTTATCACCTTTTCGCTGACTTCAATTCCCATACCAACGATAATACAGCTAACATTCTGCGCAATCGCCTGAAGATGATCCTCTTCTCTGTCTCCCATGATTATCAGGTCATCCGGTTCAATATAGGCTTTGAGCATTTCCGGATTTGCAGTTCCCACCAGAACTTTTCCTTTTGTAAAATATCCATGCTCATTTCCCTCTACTACGGTACCAGCAATTGTCTCGGCAATTCTTCTGTACTGTGTCTTCGCTCTTGACAGCAGATAACTGTCCGTTGTATCCATATAAGTCTTAGCAATATCACCGATTGTGATCAGACCTTCCAGCTGTCCTTCTCTGTCTCTGATCGGAAGAGATACGATACTTTTATCCATCATCAGATCCCATGCATTTTTCAGAGACATACTCTTATCAGCTTCCGGACTCATACGGATATCCATATCTTTTATCTGTGTTCCAATGTTAGACAGATATCCCGGCGGCTGCATGCCGAAACGATTTAACACATATTCTGTCTCTTCATTGATCTGTCCTGCACGTTTTGGAATGTATTTCACCTTCTGAGAAGTCCTGTTTTTGATGTCCGCATAGGCAATTGCTGAACAGATGGAATCCGTATCCGGATTCTTGTGACCTATTACAAATATTTTTTCCTGATTTCTCATACAGATTCTAACCTCAATTATCTAATTTAATGTTTGCAAAAAGTGCGCCAAGAGATGTGGAAGCCTCTTCCTTTGAATCTGGAAGCTCGATCACTTCCTCCTCAATTTCCTTAGCCATCATATCTGTTGCCTCTTTGATGCTCAGACTTAATTTTCCATCTTTGACAGCAGTTACTTTTACCTTTACTTTATCTCCAACTGTCAGAACTTCTGATGGTTTCTTAATTCTCTTCTCACAGATCTGTGAAATATGAACCAGACCTGACAGACCATTTCCCAGATCTACGAATGCACCATATGGCTGTAAGCTCTCAACAACACCTTCTGTTACAAGTCCGACCTGCACATTGGAGATTTTTGTTTTTCTCTCCTCTTCTGCTTTTTCTCTTAATATTTCCTTTGCAGAGAGAATTAATCTTCCTTTTTCTTTATCAATATCGAAAACCTGAACCTGGATTGGTTTGTTCAGATATTCGTTTGTATCCTCCACATAATTCAGGGCAAGCTTTGAGGCGGGAATAAATCCACGTACACCTTCTACATAGCGATCACGCCGCCATTTACAATGCCTTTTACCACCACATCAATTACTTCTTTTGAATCCTTTAATTCTTTCAGCTTATCCCATGCAAGCACATCTGCTGCTTCTGTTCTGGACAACAGAATATTTCCATTTCCATCGTCTTTACTCACAACAGTCGCAGAAACTTCATCTCCCACATTCACCTGTTCCTTTAAAGAAAATCCCGGTTCTCTGCTGTAATCCTCTGCCGGAATAATGCCTTCCGCATAATACTTCAGATCTACCACAACTTCTTTTTCATCTACACTGATGACAGTTCCTGTAAGAATATCCCCTTCTTCAATTTTCTTAAAAGAGGCTTCCAGTTCTGTTTCGTAATCTTTCATTGATTCAGCCATTATCTGTTTTCTCCTTTACCTGGAATAAATGTAACTCTTCTCCATCTGTTACAGGATACTGAACAGTTACAAATAAAGTATATCATCTCAGCTATTTTCAAACATTATAACACAATCACTTTAATAATGGAAATCTGAATTTTCATACAGATAGTTCACACAAACGGATATTTATATGTTACAATAATATCATCAACCAACTACAGCAAATCTATAAACAAGTCCCCTGTGAGATTACAAAAATCAACGGGGAAATGCCTGTATCAGGAAAGGATATTATTATACATGAATTATGATTCTGTCCCCTTGAGGATTTTAAAGAACTGAATGACTGGAAGACAGTTATTTTTGTCTATCAGTCTGCCCTTAAACAGGTAGAAACAAAGATTGATATTCTAAACGGTGAATTTCAGCACAGACATAAATACAATCCGATCGAACATGTAAAATCCAGAATCAAAACTCCGGAAAGCATTGTAAAAAAACTGAAACGACATGGATATGAATCCAGTATCGAGAACATGGTACGCTATGTAAATGACATCGCAGGAATCCGTATCAGCTGTTCCTTTACATCTGATATCTATCTGATCGCAGATATGATTTCCAAACAAAATGACCTGACGATCCTCGCAAGACGTGATTATATGAAAAATCCTAAAAAGAGCGGTTACCGCAGTTATCATATGCTGGTTACCACACCGGTCTTTCTCTCCGATAGTATCATTGATACCAAAGTAGAGATTCAGATCCGCACAGTTGCACAGGATTTCTGGGCGACTCTGGAGCATAAGATGCATTACAAATTTGAGGGAGACGGACCTGACTATATCACAAAAGAATTAAGAGAATGTGCGCGATATGTAGCAGAACTGGATACCCGCATGGAAGAACTCAATAATGAAATCCAGAAATATGGAAAATTATCAGATAAAAAATAAAAATCCCCGTAAAGTATTAATTTACAGGGATTTTCTTTGTTTTGCAATTCTTTCCAGCGGAGAGACAGGGATTCGAACCCCGGGTACCTCGCGGTACAACGGTTTTCAAGACCGCCGCAATCGACCACTCTGCCACCTCTCCAAAACTCTTTTGTAAGAGTGCTTCCTTTCAAAAGCGATGCAAAGGTACGTAAAATTTTGTAATAAGCAAGCATTTGGGTAAAAAAAGTTTTTAGAGAGGTGGCTTTTGATAATAAATACATATCTTTGTAAAATTAATAACACTTAGAAAACTTGATTATGAATAAGGCGATTATTACTGTAGTAGGTGGAGATACAGTGGGTATCATAGCAAAGGTATGTTCTTATCTTGCTAAAAATAATGTAAACATATTGGATATTTCTCAGACTATTGTTCAGGAGTATTTTAATATGATGATGATTGTAGATCTGGCGAATATAGAAAAGCCTTTCGAGCAAATAGTAACTGAACTGGTAGAAGCCGGAAATGAAATCGGAGTACAGGTGAAATGCCAGCGTGAGGAAATATTCAATAAAATGCATCGTATCTAAAAAACAGTATTGCTATGATTAATATATCCGAGGTTCTCGAAACCAATAAGATGATAGAGAAAGAAAATCTGGATGTACGTACATTACTATGGGAATAAACTTGTTGGACTGTGCCGACAGTAATCTGGATGTTCTCTGTCAGAATATATATAATAAGATGACCCGCTTTGCTAAAAATCTGGTAAAAACGGGAGAGGATATTGCCAAGGAGTATGGAATTCCTATCGTAAACAAACGTATTTCTATTACTCCTATAGCATTGGTTGGCGGTACTGCATGCCATACTCCGGATGATTATGTAAAGATAGCACAGACATTAGACCGGGTTGCAGAAGAATTGGGAGTGAATTTTATCGGAGGATATTCTGCTATTGTTTCGAAAGGCATGACCCGAAGCGATGAATTGCTTATTCGTTCTATTCCTAAGGCTTTGGCTTGTACGGAACGTATTTGCAGCTCAGTGAATGTGGGATCGACTAAAACAGGCATCAATATGGATGCTGTTCGCCTTATGGGAGAAATAATCAAGGAGACTGCGGAATTGACTAAGGAGCGTGATTCTTTGGGATGTGCTAAACTGGTCGTATTGTGTAATGCTCCCGATGATAATCCATTTATGGCAGGAGCTTTTCATGGAGTATCGGAAGACGATGCTATTATAAATGTTGGTGTCAGCGGACCGGGCGTTGTGAAATACGCATTGGAACAAGTACGTGGTGAAGGTTTTGAGGTACTTTGTGAAACTATCAAGCGTACAGCCTTTAAGATTACACGTGTCGGACAGCTGGTTGCACAGGAAGCTTCTCGCCGTTTGGGCGTTCCTTTCGGTATCATTGATTTGTCACTTGCTCCAACTCCGGCTATTGGTGATAGTGTAGCCGAAATATTACAGGAGATTGGTTTGGAACATCCGGGAGCACCTGGAACCACAGCTGCTCTTGCTTTGTTGAACGATCAGGTAAAGAAAGGAGGAGTAATGGCTTCATCGTATGTTGGAGGACTAAGTGGAGCATTTATTCCTGTCAGTGAAGATCAGGGTATGATAAATGCGGTAGAAGCCGGTGCTTTAACTTTGGAAAAACTGGAGGCGATGACTTGTGTTTGTTCAGTAGGTTTGGATATGATTGCTATCCCAGGAACTACATCTGCTGCAACTATTTCGGGTATTATTGCCGATGAAACAGCTATTGGTATGATTAACCAGAAAACCACCGCCGTGCGTATTATTCCTGTAGTGGGTAAAGAGGTTGGTGATACTGTTGAGTTTGGTGGATTGCTGGGATATGCTCCTGTGATGCCTGTCAACCGTTTTAGCTGTGAGGCTTTGTAAATCGTAAGGGACGTATTCCTGCGCCGATTCATAGCTTTAAAAATTAATTATTGCTTTTTATATGAGAGATCAGCCGGATTCGATAGAAAAGAATTCGGCTGATTTTTTGTTTCGAGAGACAAGCGAGTCTTTATATTTCAATAATAAAATGCAATTAATTATGTAACCATTCTATTTTCCGCCTTGACACGCATGTTCCCTAAACCTACCTTTGCGCCGTAACCCTTAAACAACAATGATTATGGCAAAAGAAAAAGTAAACTACCAGGAGGTATATGACCTCTATCAGTTATGCAGTGAGACCAAGGATCTTCGTGAGTTCTGTGCGGATTATGGAGTAAATTACGACAAGTTCATGAACTGGCAGCGTCATCAGCTATGGAGCGAAAAGTTAGGCAAGACAGTCCAGGTTGAGCAGCCCAAGGTTGCCAAAGTCCGGATAACCGGCAAGCCTTGCAACAGTCCAACCGTAAAGTTGGAGGTGAAACAACCTGAAGGTGAATCTCCGATTAAGTGGGTAAAACTGCAATTGACATCAGGTGCCACATTGTTCCTAAGAAATACCACAGTTCTTGATTTGAGTCTGTTGCTTAATAAAATGATAGGATGATATGCTTGGACTTAGCGCTAACCTGAACTATTACCTGTTCAACGGTAATGTGGATTTGCGGAAAGGAATCTTCCGCCTGTGTGAGAGTATAAGGGAAGAGATGTCACTTGACCCGAGCGATGCATCCAATGTATATATGTTCATGTCCAGGAACCGAAAAGTTGTGAAAATACTTCATTATGAACGCGGATTTTATGTGCTTTACGAGAAACGTCCTGTCATGGGGAGATTCAAGAAACCTGTGTTTGATGAAGTCTCCAAATGCTACCGGATACAATGGTCGGACATGGCCTATCTTACGGAAAGTATAGTAGTTGACAAGATGTACGTCAGTCCGAAAGATTAATATTAATACATTGATTATCAATAAAAATAATATAAGAATAAACGATAAAAAGTTTGCGTAACTGCCTGATTTTTCGTACCTTTATATCATGATTGATGAAAGGGCATACGAGTTACTTTGCTGCCAGCTGGGTCTGGCGAATGAGGAAAAGGCGGGGCTTCGCAAACAGGTAAACGAACTGATTGCGAGGCTTAAGGCTATTGAAGAATCAAACAAAGAGAACTCCAAGGCTCTGGTTGATACAATCAATGAGTTGTCCACAACAGTCGAGAATAATCGAAAGGAAATGGAACTTATGAGAAAGCAGCTTGAGGCAAAAGACGAGGTGAACATGATGCTTGCAAATGAGATATCCAATCTCAGGCTTCAACTTGAGGACAGCAGGAAACACCGTTTCGGCCGTACCTCAGAGCAAAGAAGGCTGCTGAACAACCGTAACATTGACAAGTCTGCAATGGAGAAGTCCGAGTACGACGGTTCTGGCAAGAAAGGTGATGATGATAATAAGACCGATGGTAACGGTACCGGCAGCAATACCTCTTCCGGTAACGTACCTGCACAGAACTGCAGGCCTTCAAGGAAAAAGGAAACTGCTCCCCGTGCAGCAAAGACCAGGCTGAAGGTGGATAAGGTAATTGTTCATGAAATAGAAGACTATTACCAACTCCCGGATGGTGCAAGGCTTATGAAGCGTAACGGAATGGCTGATGTGTGGGAATACAGGTTTATAGAACATGTGCGTGCTCATAACGTGGAGCATGTGTACAAGGTGGCAAGGGTAAAGCTTGCAGACGGCACTTTCACTAACACGATGGAGCATCCCTTGAAAAACCTTGGAGGAATCTTTTCCCCTGATTTGCTTGCCCGTCTGCTTTGTCTGAAATATGACTTCAGTATGCCTGAGAACAGACAGATAAGACTGCTTGCAAGAGAAGGCATCCACATAAGCAATACCACGCTGAACGGCTATATCCATAACGGAATCTCCAGGCTTAGGGAGTTTATGGAAGATGTCTTCAAGGAGTTTGTACAACAGGCAAAATACCTTATGGTTGACGAGACGACCGAGCTTGTCGGAGTTGAAACACCGGAAGGCAAGGCTTACAGGAGAAAGTATTTATGGGCTTTTTTTGCAAAGCATGTCAAGTTGGTTTACTATCATTACAATAACGGCAGCAGAGCCTCTGATGTAGCAAAGACCTTCCTTGAACATTTTATGGGATCTTTATCTACAGACGGATATACGGTTTACAGGATGTTCGACGGAGAAGACTCAAAGGTGCTTCATATAGGCTGCTGGACACACTGCAGGAGGCTGTGGGTCGATGCCTTGCCATCAGACAGAACTGCGATGGATATAATAGACCCTATCGGTGATATGTTCAGAAATGAAGACTTGTTCCGCACAATGAAACTCAGCGGTGAGCAGATTAAGGAAAAAAGACTTAAGCTTACGAGACCTATTCTTGAACGTATCCATCATAAGGTGGTCATGATGATGCAGGATACCAAACTCATGGCAAACGAACTGATGAGAAAGGCTGTGAACTATACGATAAACCAGTGGAAATCCCTGAAAAATATCCTCAAGGACGGTTCTGCGGAAATATCGAACAACCTCTGTGAGCAAAGGATGAAACCTGTAAAGCTGCTGCTCAAGAACTGTATGAACATAGGCAGTGAGGATGCAGCAGGAAACTCGGCATTCATCTTTTCTCTGATAGAAAGCTGCAAGCTTAATGATATAGCCCCTCAGGATTACCTGAAGCACTTGTTTGAATGTATTCTTCATGGTAAGGACTGCGACAAGAAGGTCCTTCTGCCATGTTTTTATAAATCGGAATGTTAAAACTAAACTATTTTCTTGCGGACATTTTTATTTTATCGGCTGAAAAACAGCCGATAAAATTGTCGTGGCGGAAAATAGAATGGTTACTCATATAAGCTCCTTAAAAGTTTGGGGGTAGATGTAGACTATCCGTTAGACCAAACCTGTTGCGGACAGCCTATGGCGAATGCAGGGTTCGAAAATGAATCGAAAGAATTAGCAAAGCGATTCGACCGGTTATTCGAGAGTTATGATTATATAGTTGGACCTTCTGCCAGTTGTGTAGTATTCGTGCGCGATCATTATGGCAATCTGCTGGAAGGAGAAAAACATCGTTGTGCCAGCGAAGGCAAGATATACGATATCTGCGAGTTTATCCACGATGTGGTGAAGCCGTCTTCTCTTCAGGCTTCGTTTCCTCATAAAGTAAGTATTCAGAACAGTTGTCATGGAGTGCGTCTGATGAAACTCTCTTCTCCCAGTGAACTGAACATACCTTATTATAATAAGCTACGCGATTTGCTGTCGTTGGTAAAGGATATCGAGATCGTAGAACCCGAACGTCCAGACGAATGTTGTGGCTTTGGCGGTATGTTTGCCGTAGAAGAACACGATGTTTCAGGGCAAATGGGTCGTGATAAAGTAAAGCGTCACATGGCGACTGGAGCCGAATATATTGTAGGAGCCGATGGCTCTTGCCTGATGCATCAAAACGGTATTATCTCGCGTGAGAAGCTTCCTATAAAGACCATTCATATTGTTCAAGTATTAGCTGCAGGATTATGAGTACGAAACATTCAAAAGCTGCCGGAAAGTTTCTGGAGAATAAAGAACTGGCAGCATGGCACGATGAAACATTGTGGATGGTTCGTGCCAAGCGTGATAAAGTGAGCAAAGAGGTTCCTGAATGGGAATATTTACGTGATATGGCATCTGCATAAAGATGTATAGCAACAGCCACCTGGATCAGTTGCTGTTGGAGTTTGAAAAAAATGCCTTGGCCAACGGAGCTTATGTATATTGGGCGAAAGATGCCGATGAATATTGTTCCATTGTCTATAATATATTGAACGGACATCAGGTGAAGCATTTTATCAAAAGCAAATCAATGCTGGCAGAGGAATGTGGACTGAATGAATTTCTTGAGAAGAAAGGTATAGAGGTCGTAGAAAGCGATTTGGGAGAGCGTATTCTTCAGCTGATGCATAAACGTCCGAGCCATATCGTACTTCCTGCTATCCATGTTAAGAAAGAAGAGATCGGAGAGTTGTTCGTCCGCGAGATGGGAACAGAGCCTGGCAATAATGACCAGACCTATCTTACTCATGCTGCCCGTAAAAACCTGCGTCGTAAGTTTATCGAAGCCGAAGCTGCTATGACGGGTGCGAATTTTGCTGTCGCTTCAACCGGAGAATGTGTCGTTTGTACCAACGAAGGCAATGCTGATATGGGAACATCACAGCCCAAGCTTCAGATAACGGCGTTCGGCATGGAGAAGATTGTGCCGGACCGTGATGCACTGGGAGTATTTACCCGTCTGCTTGCTCGTTCAGGTACAGGACAGCCTATTACGACTTATACATCTCATTATCGGAAACCTCGTAAAGGGGGAGAGCTGCATATCATCATTGTAGACAATGGCCGAAGCCGTATTTTGGCCGATCAGGAACATGTAAAAGCCTTGAACTGTCTTCGTTGTGGAGCGTGTATGAATACCTGTCCGGTCTATCGTCGTTCGGGAGGTTATTCATATACTTACTTTATCCCTGGTCCTATCGGTATCAATTTGGGTATGCTGAAGGCACCTCTTCATTACTATGACAACGTATCGGCATGTTCGTTGTGCTATTCATGTCAGAACGTGTGTCCTGCAAAGGTAGATTTGGCCGATCAGATTTATCACTGGAGACAGCAGTTGCATACACTGGGGGTAGCCAGCTCTTCCAAGAAACTGATGTCAGGTGGAATGAAATTCCTTATGTCGCGTCCGGCATTGTTCAACTTCGCTTTAAAAAATGCTCCGATTGTAAACTCATTGCCTCGAGGCATGATATACAACGACTTGAATGATTGGGGTAAAGAACGTGAAATACCTGAATTTGCCAAAGAGAGCTTCAATGAAATGTGGAAAAAGAATAAAGTGAAATGAGTATGAGTAGCAGAGAAGACATATTGCAAAGCATACGCCGCAATACCAGAGTGCGTTATGAAAGCCCGATTTGTCCGCCTTGGAGCATGAAGCTCTTACATACGAAGACAAACTTTCGAAGTTTTGCGAGGTTATAAACAAGTAGGCGGACAGGCTGTAATACTGAAAGATGAGGAAAATGTCAATGACGTGATAAAGGCTGCATATCCTGATGCCAAACGCATTGCTTCAACAATAAAGGAAATAAAGACAGGAAATACAATACAACCCATTACTTGCAGTACTTTTCATCCGGACGATGTAGAGGAATCGGGAGATCTGGACGGTACTGATGTAGCAATCGTCGATGGACGTATAGGAGTCTGTGAGAATGGAGCAGTATGGTTGACACAAAGATGTGGAACCAACGTGCCGTTATATTTTATATCCGAAGGCGCTGGTGATTATACTCGACAAGAAAACAAGTCTAGGTAAATAACATGCACGAGCTTATAAGCGAATCGATACAGGCGAATATGGCTATGGCGTATTCATTTCTGGCCCTTCGAAGACAGCCGATATCGAACAGGCGCTTGTTATGGGGGCACACGGAAGCCCGCAGTGTTACGGTAATTCATGATTTGACAGTTCTCTTTTTGACCTGAATAAAAGCTTGCCCTATTCACATAGAGCAAGCTTTTTTATCATATAGGAAGAAAGTTTATAAAGAGATTATTTTGAGTGTTTCTGCATTATATGTTTAGCGTATACATAATATAGCAATCCACCACAGGAGATTCAGTACAATGATTCCTCCGATAATGGCACATATGGTTCTTGCTATATTTTTCTTGTTTACTGTGGTACTTTCCATAATATGTTCCTCGCTATATTTATGTTCGATTTGCTGTATCATCATAATTATTTTTGTTAGTCATCTTTAAAATGAGTGATACAGGCAAATACTGCACTGGGCGGAAACGATTTTTCTTATTTTAAGCCTTGTTAATTATCGGGAAGCTAAAATCCTTTATTTGTTCTTAAACAGTTGCACTTTTGCACCGAAAGAAAAGCGAAGTACATCTCTCATGGTCAGACTCCGGTTGGTCGCTTTGCTGATGATATACAGCTCGCAGGTACTGACCTCGTAAATAGAGAGATATGTTGTACTATACTGTTTTCAGATTGAAGTTCATACGTTGCCCGATAAAGATATACGGGCGAATTTTCGTACTGAAATTATAATATCGGTTAGGATAGCGTCCGGGTTCCTTCTTCCAAAACTCTTCTCCGGCAATGGTGGTAAGATACATTCCGCAGTAAAAAGGCTCCAGTGCCCAATGCTTGTCGAAACTCATGCTCCACGGTATGTAGTTTTGCTTTACTGTCAGTGTAAGAAGGAAATCGCTGGCATATTTAGCAGGCAGATATCCGAGCAGAACATCTGTTTCCCATTGCCTGCGTTTACCATAATCCCAACCTACACCGGTAGACAGTACTCCCATACCACCGGCATATTGCATTTTACGTGAGTAGGTTTC
>ENA-OUNI01000945-OUNI01000945.1-human-gut-metagenome-genome-assembly--contig:-NODE-945-length-12489-cov-9.486491_pt1 | contig 12489 bp, 15 predicted proteins | sample MGYA00242499_ERZ504580 | MGnify/ENA primary metagenome ERZ504580 (study PRJEB26092, sample SAMD00036315) | human gut metagenome | host: Homo sapiens | study: EMG produced TPA metagenomics assembly of... | reverse complement strand
GACGTATTAGCCCTTGGAGGCTTAGGTCAGACCATTACCCCACTATTCTAACAGTTTAGGCAACGAGATGTCCCATGCCTATGGCTGGCTGCCATAAACCAAGGGGCAAATATATAGTAACAGGAGGCTTGCATTTATGGGCATTTTAGACGGCATAGTGGAATGGATCGCAGAACAGGTAATGGCCGGTCTTGATCTGGTGACCACATCGGTTTTGGGTGCGCTGGGCTGTGATATGGCTGTATTTCTGCGTTATTTTCCCGCAGCAGAGACTATGTACTCTGTTTTCGTGGCTCTGGCAATCGGGATCATCCTGCTCAACTGGGTCTGGCAGTTATTCAAAAACTTCGGTCTTGGCGCAGGTGTGGAAGCAGAAGACCCGGTAAAGCTGAGTATCCGTTCCGTTATTTTTATCCTGCTGACGCTCTTTTCAGATGAAATCGTCAATATTGTTCTTACCATCGGCGGCACCCCCTACCACTGGATCATGGAGTCCGACCTTCCTGCATTAAGCTTTGCAGACTTCAATTCCGTGATGCTGGTCATCATCGGTGTGTGTGCCAATGGGGCTGTGGCACTGATTACCTTGATTTTGGTTCTCATCCTGGCCTGGAACTACCTAAAACTTCTGTTCGAGGCAGCCGAACGGTATGTGCTGCTCGGTGTACTGGTCTACACGGCTCCTGTGGCTTTTTCTATGGGCGCCAGCCAGACCACAGCAAACATCTGGAAATCCTGGTGCCGGATGCTTGGCGGTCAAATTTTCCTATTGGTCATGAACGCCTGGTGCCTGCGCCTGTTCACAAGCATGGTGGGGTCCTTCCTTGCGAACCCGCTTTCGTTATAAGGAGGTCTTATCCTTGAAGAAACTCAAAAAATTTTTATTTGCGGCCTTTACAGTCGCAATTCTCTCCTGCCTGCTCTGCCAGCCGGCTTTTGCCGCTATCTCCGAAAGCGATGTGCAGGCTCAGGTAGATGCTGTGGGAAAAGAAGCCGTTTCCGGCAATGTGTTTATCTGGTTTCTCTGTGCTATCGGCTTTCTCAAAGTCGGTCAGAAAATCGATTCTTTCCTCTCCAGCCTGGGTGTCAATGTAGGACATACCGGCGGCAGCATGTTGGCTGAGGCTATGATTGCTGCCAGAGGCATCGGCGGCATCAAGAACTTTTCCAGTCACCACTTTGGCGGCGGGAGGAACAGCAGTTCCACCAATGTCAACACAAACGGTGGTAAAGGCAGCGGCGGCTTTGGAGCAGGGTTTGCCAGCGGCGGTCTTGCTGGAGTGGTGAGCCGAAAAGTCACAAACAGCGCCATCAAAACAGCCACCACAACTCCCAGCTCCAAGCCCTCCGGTCTTGGCAGTCTTTTAGGCGATGCTGCAGCCGGAGGGATCGGCGGCCATATGTACGCTTCTTCCGTCAGTAAGGGCGGCAATTTTGCCAACAATGTAATCGGCAGCGTAGCCACTGGCAGTATCAGCCAAATGGGTTCCATTTCCGGTGAAAAAGCCGCCGAAGCCCTGCACTCTTACATGGGATACGCGGCACTGGAATCCGGAGCTGAAAATGTTCCGACCTTCCAGAATGTCGAAATCGGCGGCGGCCGCATCACCGGTACAGAAGTAACTGCAGAACATCCCGAAGGTATCTCCTTTGGTATGTACCACGCAGACCAATATGTTGCCCCGGAAGGCCAGTACACCACCGTTCATGCCGTGGATGGTACAGCATGGTATAAGCAGTACGCTGTGGATGCTGTTGACAAATCGCCCTATATGGCCCCTGACGGTTCTATCGCCTTCAACGAGTCCATTGTCAAAAAGCTGCCTCCAGCCCCGAGGAGAAAGGACAAGATATAAATGCCAGAAGATCAGAAAAGCGGTTTTTCCGAAGCTGTGGAGACCGGCGCCTCCGCAGCGCATACCATCCGCGGTGCAATCAAAACCGGAAAAGCTATTTCCTCCGCTGCCAAAGGCGCTGCCGCAGGCGGTCCTTACGGTGCAGTTGCAGGCGCAGTGTGGGCAGGTCGGAAGCATATCGGAAAAATCATTGTGGCAGTCATTGCCCTGCTTATGCTGCCGGTATTATTTGTTCTCATGCTCCCCGGTCTTATTTTCGGCGGACTGACCAATGCCTTTTCGCCATCTGACCCCGAAATTCCGATTTTGAATAGCGAAACAGCGATTATTGAGAACGCCAACGAGATCACCTTTACCCTCAACGGCATCTTGGGCGAGGCACTGGATGATGTACTTGCCCGGATCGAAGCTGACTTTGCGGCATCGGGAGCCGACCATATGGAGGTCAAAAATGCTTATTCCGGCGGGCCTATTTATAACGCCAACCTGTTTATTTCTCAGTATTGTGCAGCCAAAGACAAGGATTTTGAAAGCATTTCTCTAAATGACCTTGCCGCCACCCTGCGGGAAAACAAGCAGCATCTATATTCCTACACCAGCAAGCAAGAGATTCGTGAGAGCACCGTGACCGATCCGGAGACTGGGGAAGAAACAACAGAGCCAGAAACATGGATGGTCTATACTGTCCGTTACAACGGTGAGTCCTATTTTTCTGATGTTGTATTCCAGCTTACCGATGACCAAAAGGAGCTTGCAGCCGATTATGCCTCCAACCTAAGCCTGTTCTTGGGCGATGGTCTGCTGCAGAATCTGGAAGCGTGGACCGGAAACAGCATCACCTCTCTGGGCGATGTTACTTTCACCGATGGGATCACACCTGTTGTTTACTACAATCAGCTGGATGAACGCTATGCCGGTAAAGCCTATGGCACGGACAATATTGGCGGTTATGGCTGCGGCCCTACCGCTATGGCAATCGTGGTGTCCTCTCTGACAGACGATATGGTTGACCCTGTGGAGATGGCCGAGTGGTCTTACAACAACGGCTACTGGTGTAAAAGCAGTGGTTCTTACCATGCACTGATACCTGCCGCCGCTGGGGAATGGGGGCTTCCGGTTTCCGGCTGTACCACTGCGGAACCACAGCGCATCACAGACGCACTGGCTAATGGTAAACTGGTAGTAGCAATCATGTCTGAAGGCCACTTTACCTCATCCGGTCACTTCATTGTCCTGCGTGGCGTAAAAGACGGCAAGATCATGGTGGCTGACCCTGCCAGTTACACACGGAGCGAACAGCTCTGGGATCTGTCCATTATCTTAAATGAGGCCAGCCGGCGCGCTGGAGCTGGCGGTCCGTTCTGGATTATCGGCTGATGTGCCCGCCCGGCTTCGGAAACGAGGTTAATCATGAATCATAAAATCGACCGAGATACCTACATAATACCACCGAATTTCATCGAGTCAGGCACCTTCTTCGGTGGTATGTTCAAAGCCCGAAATGTGATTGAAGCCGGCATCCTGCATTTGCCATTGGTGTGCCGGTTTTTTCATTGCTCCCTCTTAGCCTGACTGCCCGTATCATCGCTTTGTGCCTGACCGCACTGCCAGCAGCATTGGTGGCGCTTATCGGAATTTCCGGTGAGAGCCTTTCCTCTTTTCTGCTGATTTTCATAAAGTACCTGCGAAACCGCCGCATTATAGGCGGTAACAGCGCAGAAGATGCGGTTCCGGCGGCAGAGCATGGCGGCAAGCATATTAAAAAGAAGGTACACAAGCCCGACAAGGCTCCCAGACGGTCACGGCGCTCCGGCAGAGAGGATTTCCCAGCGGAGTTTGATGAAGTTCGTAGCTACGAGATCCGCCAAAAACTCCGTCCTGTGAAAAAGCAGAAGCCTGCCAAGGAGAAGAAAGCCGCCAAGCAAAAAAGAAGGTCTCCAAGGAGCGCAAAGTAAAACGCCCTATCCGCACCCAGGAGCCGAAGCCCGCCTGCCTTAACCCGGTAGCAGATTATCTGCCGATTTCCAAAATTGAAAACGGCATCATCTACACGAAGGACCACCGCTATGTCAAGGTCGTCGAGGTAGTACCCATCAATTTTATGCTGCGCAGCGCCCAGGAACAGCGGAACATCATCTATTCCTTTGTATCCTACTTGAAAATCAGCCCCATCAAGCTGCAAATCAAGGTACTGACACGTCGGGCAGAGATCAACCGCCATCTGGATACCGTTCGGAAGGAGATGGAACAGGAGACCAATGAACAGTGTCTGCTCATGCAGGAAGACTACCTCCAGTTCGTTCAGCAGATCGGTTCCCGTGAGGCAATTACCCGACGTTTCTTCCTGATTTTTGAATATGAGCCGTGGAGCAACACCAAGCGCTCTGATGAAGAAGGCGAGGCAATCAATGCCCTGCAAAGTGCAGTCCATACTGCTACCAACTACCTCCGTCAGTGCGGTAACGAGGTCATCGTTCCGGAAAACTGGGATGAGTTTACCGTAGATGTCCTCTATAACCTGCTCTGCAGAAATGAAAGTGCTGTAAAGCCGCTCTCCGTCCGGGCACAGGAGGTTGTGGCTGAGTACCTTGCCAAAGGGCGCGACAGTGAGATCGACCATATCCCTGCCACCGAATTCTGTGCGCCAAAAAGCATTGACTTCACGCATGGTCACCATATCTGCATTGACGGTCTGTATTATGCTTATTTGCTGGTGCCCTCTGATGGCTACAAAACGCAGGTTCCAGCCGGCTGCTCAGTCTTATCGTCAATGCCGGTGACGGGATCGATATGGATATGTTCCTCTCCCGTCAGCCCAAAGAAACCATCATCCAGAAAGTCGGACAGCAGCTGCGTATCAACCGTTCCAAAATCAAGGACGCCAGCGACACCAACACCGACTTTGATGACATTGATGGCGCTATCCGAAGCGGGTACTTTCTCAAAGAGGGCCTTGCCAACAACGAGGACTTCTACTACTTGAATCTGCTGATTACCATTACTGCCTCCAACGAGGAAGACTTGGAATGGAAGGTCAGCGAAATGAAAAAGCTCCTGCTCTCACAAGACATGAACGCCTGCACCTGCCATTTTCGGGAGGAACAGGCGTTTTTATCTGCCCTTCCATTGGTGGCAATGGAAAAGAAACTGTATGAGCGCGGTAAACGCAACCTGCTGACAGGCGGTGCGGCAAGCTGTTATCCCTTTACCTCCTATGAGATGTGTGATGATAACGGTATCCTGCTGGGCGTCAACAAGTACAACAGCTCCCTTATTATCGTGGACATCTTCAATTCTGCGGTCTATAAGAACGCCAATATGTCGATCCTTGGCACGAGCGGAGCCGGCAAAACTTTTACCATGCAGTTGATGGCGCTGCGAATGAGGCGGAAAAATATCCCCATTTTCATTGTTGCGCCCCTAAAAGGCCATGAATTCCATCGCGCCTGCTCCAATGTGGGCGGCTCCTTTATCCAGATTTCACCGGCCAGTCCCCACTGCATCAATGTTATGGAGATTCGGCGGGTAGACCGCTCGGTGAATGAAATTCTGGACGGTCCAGGCATTCAGTTATCTGAACTTGCAGCAAAGATCCAGCAGCTCCACATATTTTTCAGTCTGCTGATCCCCGATATGTCTCACGAAGAACGACAGCTTTTGGACGAAGCCCTTGTTCGTACCTATAACACAAAAGGCATCACTCATGATAACGCCTCTTTGGAAGACCCTGCACAGCCCGGCCAGTACCGTGAAATGCCGGTGCTTGGTGACCTGTACGAAATTTTGAAAACCTCCAAGGAAACGATGCGCATGGCCCACATTCTAAACCGTCTGGTAAACGGCAGCGCCAGCACCTTCAATAAGCAGACCAATGTTCGGCTCGACAACAAGTACACTGTTTTGGATATTTCCTCCCTCACGGGAGATCTGCTCACCGTAGGTATGTTTGTGGCGCTGGACTTTGTTTGGGACAGAGCCAAAGCCGACCGTACAGAAGAAAAAGCCATCTTCATCGATGAGTGCTGGCAGCTTCTATCCGGCGCCGGTGCTGCTGGTGTAAGATTGGCTGGCGATTTCCTTTTGGAAATTGCCAAAACCATACGCGGTTACGGCGGCGCCTCGATTTTTGCAAGCCAGGATCTTGCCGATTTCTTTGACCTTGACGGCGGCAGATTTGGTAAGGGCATCATCAACAACTCCAAGACCAAGATCATTCTGAATCTGGAGGACGACGAAGCCCAGCGGGTACAGGAAGCCCTGCACCTGTCCGATGCTGAAACAATGGAGATCACTCACTTTGAAAGAGGTCACGGTCTGATTTCTACCAATAACAACAATATTATGGTGGAATTCAAAGCCAGCCCTCTGGAAAAGGATCTGATTACTACCGACCGCCGCGAGCTGCGTGAAATCGTAGAGCGAAAACGCCGTGAACAATCCACATCTGCCGAACAGCAGATATAACAATTTGAAGAGCGAGGTGATTCCCATGTGCAACTTTCCTGCCAGACGCCGCTATGCGTCTGCTTTGCGTCTGCATTACGCCTAAAAGCCAGTTTTGCCAACCAGATCATCTTTTGGCTTACACTGACTGGCTTTCCTTCCTATTTTAATGCGTCTTGAATACGCCTATATTACGCCATTGGAGGTGATACCCATGAAGACCAGGGCTGAAATCTATGGAAATGAAGCTGCGGCTCTGCTGCGGATCGTCACGATGTATCCCGGTCTCAATATGCAGCAGCTTCTTTGCTTTCACCCTGGCAAAGAAGAAATCATCAAGACCCTGCTCTCCCATCTACAAAAGCAGGGCCGTATTTTTCAAACTGATACAGGCGGTTACTTTCCGTCTGGTTGGGCAGCAAAATCAGACAACTCCCTGATACGGGCTGCTGGGTACTCTTGGATTTTATCGGGCAGGTGGAATACCATGCTCCCGGTGATTTTCCGGTCAAGCTTATCTTCTTTGCAAACGGTGAACTATACGAAATCGTCTACGCAGCTTCCGGCCAGGAGGCCTGATCAACCATGCGCTTCGGGATGACCGCAGCGGTGGACGCCGCATCATTTTGGTCGATAATCCGGAAGACATTCGCCGCATTGACTGCCCTGGCATTTCCGGTTTCTGCACCGTGGATGCAGCGGGCCAGGTGCATTACTTTAAGAAAACAGGAGGAACTTGATTGGAACGAAAAATCATCTCACACCGAATCGGAAGCATTCTTGATGATATATCCCGTTTGAGCAATGCTCTTTACGCGATGGATACCACGGATATTCAGCGCTATCCGGACAACTATGAAGTCTTATCCACTGATGCCGCCCTGCGGGCAGAGAAAATTGCCTGCAGGCTGCGGCATTTGATATATTCCAGCACCACCATCCGCAAAGGCGATTACCTGACATCCGCCGGTATTGTACACGGAATTGAGGTTGTCTATGAGGACGGTGTACTGGAGGTCACCCTGCCTGGTCTGCTCCCAAAACGCAAGCAGAGGCAAAACACTGAGTTTCTGCTCGACCCGTTCTACTTCTCATTGGAGCAATACGCCAAAGAGCATCCCATGCCCCGCTTCAGCGATTGTGTGGTGTGCTTTACGCAGGTTTATGACCAGTGCCTTCCCACCCGGCGTATCCGTGACTACGACAATCTGGAAGAAAAGCAGCTTCTGGATGTCCTCTCCACCTTCGTCATGGCTGACGATACCGGCCTGCTCTGCGATGCCTACAACACCGCTGCGCTGGGCGAAAAGGACTGTACCAGAATCAGTGTCATGGAAAAAAAGCGGTTTCCCGCCTGGCTTGCTGAGCATGAAAACACCCTAAAATCCATCTCGGATTTTTGAGCATTTTCAGCCATTGCTTGTCCGACCTGCCGCAACATCGTATTTAGCCCCGGATTTCGGGGCTTTTTTCTGTCGTTACACCACGGATTTTTACCGAAGTTCCTTGCAGTCTCGGTAAAAGCCACACACCACAAGGAGGTGATCACTTGGGAAATTCCCACAGCCAGACACGATGGCGTACAGGCTTCTCTCTCTGACTGCCATCTCCGGCGAGTTCCCCACAGACCAGCTTAACAGACTTCCCGGCAGTCCATATTATCTGGAGTCTGTTGTCACTGCACTGAAAAAAGACGGGCTGCTGCGTACCTATTACCGGGATAAACTGCGCGGCTACCGTCTGGGGCCGCGAGCCAAAGCCACTCTGCTGGAAAGCCGGCCGGACAGGTTTGCCAGCTACCTGACAGGAGATACCGACACCAACCGTTTGAAATGCGAAATTGACCGAAGACTCCGGCTACACCGCCTGGCAGAAACCTATGTGACCATGGATAATGCGGGTGTATGTGTGTATCGGGATGAAAAACCGGCAATTTTTGCGCCGGATGGTTACGCTGGCGGCAGGATTGTCTATCCTGCTTTTTTCAGTTCCAGAGAAGTGAAAGAAATGGGGATCGACACCACGAAGATCCGCAGTTCCCGCTCCACTGGAATACTCCTTGCGCCCTCCGGCATCTTCGTGACCTACAACAGCAGCAGCGCCCTGATGAAGTGGCGCTACAAATCGGAAATGCGGGTCAAGGCATTGATTTGGAGCGTAATCTGCCAACAGCGCCTGGCCCCACAGTTTCGCCATGAGGATGTTCATGGACTGATTCTGGGCAACAGCATGGATCTGGCTTACCAGATTTTGACCAGCACCGGAGGACGCAAACATGATTTCTTCATGCTGGATGGCAGCTATGAGCATTTTCTTTATCTTACCAACAACCATCAGGGGGAGGTGATACTTGCACTGCTGTGCGACCCTGTGAAAACTGCGGAGCTGGACCGCATTCTGCTCCAAGGTCTTACTGCGAGGCAGCCCGGACTGGCTATTGAGCATGACGGTGTTTCACCGGATGGCTCACCAGTCCTGTTTGGCTATTTCTGCGATCTGCCCCGTATCGCACGCTTCAACACCTCCCTCGAACTATCCGACGCCCAGGCACACTGATCTGTTTTGACTTCCAGGCAGAGGTACTTCGCAGCTACTGTGGTTCCCGGGTGCGCTTCCAGACCATTGATTTCACAAAATTCGAGGGGAGGTTGTTCCCATAAACAAGAAAAAACTGATCGTAAGCCTGATTGCAGCGCCCTTTGCCATTCTTGCGATTCTATACGCAGGCGGCTTTCTGGCACAGCTTTTGGGTAACTATGCAACCTGGAAACAGGGCGGCGGTATTCCCGGCGACGGTACTTCACCGCTGGCCGCTTCGCCCGACTTCCTTCTCTGCCTTTCCTCTGTGCTCAGACCGCCTTATGGCGTGTATGGCATTTTGATCTGCATTGGCTTGTTAGCAGTGCTGCTCATCATGGTCATGCGCATGGGATATGGTGATGCCGGTGAGTATGATGAAGACCGCAATTTCTCCTACTCCGCCAAAGGCACTTATGGCACCTCCGGCTGGATGTCCCGCAAAGAAATGTCCGGCGTACTGGATCTGGTGCCCGATCTGCGCAAACACAAGGGTGTTGTACTGGGTATGCTGGATGGCAAAGCAGTCTGCATACCGGAAGATACCAGAATCAACAGTAATCTGGCAGTCTACGGCGCCAGTGGTTCCATGAAAACCCGTTCGTTTTGTATGAACCGTATCCTTCAGGCCACTGTCCGAGGTGAAAATGGCGCCGGAGAATCGTTGATCATCTGCGATCCCAAATCGGAATTGTACGAGAAGTCAAGCGAATTTCTCCGCAGCGGGGCTATTGTGTCAAGCTATTCAACCTCGTTTCGCCTGAAAACTCAGATTCCTGGTGTTGCCTTGCCGAAGTTGAGGGACAGGAACTAATGGCCCAGCTTTTTGTAGATGTCATCATCAAGAACACCACGAACAACGGCAAGAGCGACCATTTCTGGGATGCCTGTGAGATGAATCTGCTCAAGGCCTTGGTACTGTATGTGGATCAAGGCTATGCGGAAGAAAACCGCAACATTGGCGAAGTCTACCGGCTGCTGACTCTCAATGGGGAATCCCAACTTGACACATTGTTCGAGGCGCTTCCTTCCACGCACCCTGCCAAAGCACCCTACAGCCTGTTCAAGCAGGCCAGCGACACAGTGCGAAGCGGCGTGATTATCGGTCTGGGCAGCCGCCTGCAGGTATTCCAGTCTGAGCTGATCAAAAAATTACCGCTAAGAATGAGATCGATCTGGAGCTTCCGGGTCAGCAGCCCTGTGCCTACTTCCTCGTTACCAGCGACCAGGACAGCACCTTTGATTTTCTGGCCTCGCTGTTTCTATCTTTCTGCTTCATCAAACTGGTGCGATATGCAGACCACAACTGCGAGGGCGGCAAACTGCCTGTGCCTGTCCATATCCTTGGGGAAGAACTGACAGCGTGCGGCACGATCCCCGACCTCTCCCGCCGGCTCAGCGTAATACGCTCCCGGAATATCTCCATGTCCTGTGTATTCCAAAATCTCGCAGGATTGCAGAACAGATACCCGCAGAATTTGTGGCAGGAGATCATTGGAAACTGTGACGCGCAGTTGTTTTTGGGCTGTACAGACCAGCTTACTGCCGAATTTATTTCTGCCAGGACAGGGCTTGCCTCCGTAGCAGTATCCAGTAAGTCCAAACAGCTGGGCACCTGGCGTATCTCCAACTATACACCGGAGTTTCGTGAAACCTCCGGTGTTGGAAAACGCCCTGTACTTACTCCTGATGAAGTCCTGCGACTCCCGCTGGATCAGGCACTCATCATCATCCGCGGCAAGAAGGTTCTGCAGGTAGACAAAATGGATACTCCAAACATCCGGAAGCCAAGTATCTGCGTTCCTGCAAAGCATCTGCCCATGTGCCGGAATGGCGCCGCTTGGAAGAAGAAGCCGCCAAAACACCGCAGCCCGCGCCGAAACCGGCTCCGGCAGCAAAGAAACCGGCAAAGCGCAAAGCCACCAAACCGGCATCCCCCACAGATAAATCACCCAAAGAGGCTCCGGCTCCCAAATCTGCCGGTACGCCGGAAGGCATTATTACCACAGACAAGGATCCATCCTGTCTTAAACAAAACTATCAAATTCATAGGAGGTTTAATCTATGGCAACCAAGAAAAAAGAACTTCTGGAACAGGACGCTCCTGTTACCGAAACCGTTATGTCGGAAAGCGAAACTCTGCTGGTCGATACCGCTCAACCTGAATCCCTTCCTGCTGACGCTGGCGATGGTCTGGATTTGAACGAACTGCTGGGCTGATGGATCAGCCCCAGCAGGACACCTCTGGCGAAGATATGAATGAAGATCCCCTTCCTGAACTCACCGAGGAGGAAATGTTCGGGGATGCGCCTGCTGAAACAGACGATCAAAGCGCTGCTCCCACTGATATGCCGGAAGACTCTGATGTGCAGCCGCCTGATGTTTACGAAGATAACGCCGACGCTTTGCAGGAACCCCCTGCATCTCCAAAGCCCAAGCGTACCAGCCGGAAGAAGAAAGAAGCTGCTGCTCCTGAAGAACCTGTCTCAGAGGAAGTTCCTACCGAAACAACAGTGTCGGCGGATACAGCCGAAACCCTTTCTATTGCGGAGGAACCTGCTGTGGAGCCTGACGTTCCTGCTGTGGAAGAAGTTGCCGCTCCTGCACCCATTCCCTCTCCTCCCCGGCGCCAGCCCCGCCCCCAGCGCGGCGAGGCTCCCGTCCTTACCATCCGCAACCGGGATGATGTCGAGACTGCCGAAGACCGAGATGATGTAATCTGGCATGAGATCCATAATGCCTACCGTACCCGCAAGATCATCACCGGCAAGCTGGGCGGCATTGAACAGCTGGACAACCGCAAGACAGTGGCAGTTGTGGATTACAAGGGGTTCCGTGTCATTATCCCTATCAAGGAAATGATGATCAATCTGGGCCGCAGCCCTTCCGGCCAGGAATATACCGACCTTATGCTGCGCCAAAATAAGATCCTTGGCAACATGCTGGGTGCTGACATTGACTTCATCGTGCGTGGTATCGACTCCAAAACTCGCAGCGTAGTTGCCAGCCGCAAGGAGGCCATGCTGCGCAAACGCAGATTTTCTATCTGGATACGGATGCTGCCGGTATGTACCGTGTCTATGAGGGCCGCATCGTCCAGGCGCGTGTGATTGCAGTGGCTGAAAAGGTTGTGCGCGTGGAAGTTTTCGGCGTTGAAACCTCCATCCTTGCCCGTGACCTTGCCTGGGACTGGATCGGTGACGCCCATGAGCGTTTTTCCGTAGGCGATGAGGTTCTGGTCCGTATTCTCAGCGTGCGGCGCAACAGTCTGGAGGACTTGGGCATCAAGGCTGACATCAAGAGTATTTCCGAGAATACCGACAGGGACAACCTGCAGAAGTGCCGTATCCAGGGCAAGTATGCCGGTCGTGTCACAGATGTCCACAAGGGCGTTGTCTATGTGCGCCTCTCCAACGGTGTCAATGCGGTAGCTCACTCCTGCTATGACTACCGGATGCCCGGCAAAAAGGACGATGTATCTTTTGCCGTCACCCGTCTGGATATGGAGCGGGGTGTGGCCGTAGGTATTATCACCCGGATCATCCGTCAGAACCTGTAAGCAAAGCAATGCCAGAGGAGCAGATAAACCGCTGCTCCCCTGGCTAATTTTGTC
>ENA-OUNI01000944-OUNI01000944.1-human-gut-metagenome-genome-assembly--contig:-NODE-944-length-12495-cov-2.266575_pt1 | contig 12495 bp, 15 predicted proteins | sample MGYA00242499_ERZ504580 | MGnify/ENA primary metagenome ERZ504580 (study PRJEB26092, sample SAMD00036315) | human gut metagenome | host: Homo sapiens | study: EMG produced TPA metagenomics assembly of... | reverse complement strand
CGCAAACGGCCCGTGAAAAGGGCAGATGATTCCGAACGGGGAAGGTGTATGGTTTGTTGGCCGGGAGAATGGGATGGAAGTAGTTTTTGAGGAGAGGTGAAATAGATTCAAAAAAATATTCAAGAAAGACTCAAAAAAAAAATATTCAAGAAAGGGTCGTATCATCACTCCCCAAACGGAGTTTGATACGACCCTTTCATATTGTTATAGCTACAATCTTTTCGGAGCACTCATTTCAGTTTGGGCAGCCCCCCATATTCCGCCACCGCATTAAAGCAAGGGCATTCCTTCATCGGATTCAGGTCATGATGTCCCACTACCAGAATTTTCGGAAAAATCCGTTTCAGTTCGCGCAGCAGTGCCACTAACGATGCCCGTTGTGCCGGTGTGCGGGTGTCGGCGGGTGTGCCGCGGATGTCCAGGCCGCCTTCGTAGCAGATGCCTATGGAGTGCCGGTTGTGGTTTTGGCAATGGGCGCCGATTTTCTCCAGCGGGCGGCCGCGGTGAATCTCTCCGTTGCGCGTGATGTAGAAGTGGTAGCCGATGTCGCTGAAGCCGCGGCGGATGTGCTCGCGGCGGCAGTCGTCAAAGCTCAGGCGCACGCCTGGGGCGTGGCCGAGCAGTGAATGATGGCAAGCGTGATGATTCTCATCGGCCTGTGAAGGAACTGAAACCGAATACCCCTGCCAGGGCAGTGGCTACTGCTACGATGGTTTTGAGGACAATGCCCCATACGGATTTTGATTTTGTGCTCATGTTCTTCTGGTGTTAATGTTGATAATGTTGATAATCTGTTGCTTCTGTTATCCTAACGGATTCTCCTCTTCGCCGTTGCCGCCGCCGGGGGTGCTGCCACCCGCGCCGCTGTTGTCCGGGCTGTACTTGGACGCTTCTTTCAGTTGGCCTTCCAGGTTGATTTGGGCATTGCTCAGCTCACCCGTGGCGCGGGCGCGGAGCTTCAGGCCCTTTACGTTGTCCGCCAGGGTGAAGGCGTCGGCAGAGGCAGCGCCTTTACGGCTGACGATGCCTACGGAGAAAATGGCGAGGTCGTCCAGTTTCACGTTCTTCCCGTCCAGGATAAGCTCTTTGGTGCAGGCTATCATGTCGGTAAGCACGCCTTTGATTAAGCCGGCCGAGTAGGGCGTGTTGTGGTTTGACATGTGCTTGGCGAGCTTCTCGGTGTCGAACGTGTCCTCAATCAGGGGACGGGCATACCATAAGCCTTTCAGGGGGTGGTTTTCACCGGTCATTTGATACTTCTTGTAACGAATCATAATCTTTAAGTTTTTGGGTTTTTAATTCTTGTTTTCAACTCTCTTTGTGATCACGTTACGAAGATACGATGCGCGGGAAGAGGGTTTGTCACTTTCGGTACGTTATGGTCTGTTGTAGGTTGTTATATACGGATAGAGATGCGGAAGTGTGGAGATATTTCCGTATCTTTGCTCTGTAAGAACCAAAGAATCAGGGATTATGACGAATTTTAAAATACGCACATTCGGACGCACGGAACTTGCACAGCTTTACTGTCCGGAGTTGTGCCCGCAAGCGGCTTTCCGTAAACTGAACCAATGGATAGACCTCTATCCGAACCTGCGGGAAGAACTGCTTGCCTCAGGACTTTCGCCAAAATCGAGGACATACACGCCCGCACAGGTAGGGCTGATTGTCGGGGCGTTGGGAGAACCGGGCGAGAACTGACCTCCCCCCGGCAGCCCGGCACATTCCACCCGCATCTACAACCGAAAAAGACCGCTTTTCATAGCCTGAATCCCCCTCTGTCCACTCAAGGATGCTTTGCGTTGCCAAAGGGCTACTCCACGTTGCTAAAGTTCTACTTTACGCCGCCAAAGTTCTACTCTGCAACGCTAAAGTTCTACGCACGCTGCCGGAGTAGCCCCCGGGAAAACATGAAGCAATCTTTCATTCTTTTTTTATCTTCAGTAATGTTACCGGTCGTTTCCGGCAACACCACCTTACCTTCCATCTTTCTTGACTGAAGTCCTTTCTTGACCGAAATCCTTTCTTGTCCGGAATCCTTTCTTGCCCCAAAGACCCTCTTATCCGAAACACCTCCCTTTTCCATTCTTCTGTTCTTTTATCGTAAGTATCCGATAAAGTACACATTGTCTTTTTCATAAATAGAAAAGAGAGTGTGTCAAAATACATTTGATGATTTCTTTTAGGCACGGATTTCGCGGATTTCACGGAAAAAAACAAAGAAAATCTGTGTTTTCCGTGTAATCCGTGCCTAAAAAGAAACAAATAGCAAGCGAATGTTAGTTTTGACACACCCTCGAAATAGCAACAGTCTGCTTAATCATTAGCGCTTTTTGCCTTGAATGCCAGCGCATACATCCGCATCTGTTTCACCATCGAGAGCAATCCGTTACTGCGTGTGGGAGAAAGATGCTCCTTTAATCCTATCTTGTCTATAAAGTAGAGGTCCGCATTCAGAATCTCGTCCGGGGTATGTCCGGACAGCACTTTGATAAGCAGCGAGATAATGCCTTTTACAATTAAAGCATCGCTTTCGGCTTGGAAAACGATTCGGCCGTTTTCCTCGTCCGCCTGCAGCCATACACGGCTTTGACAGCCTTCAATCAGATTCTGTTCTGTTTTGTATTTGTCATCAAGCGGTTCCTGTTCATTTCCTAAATCGATGAGGAGCTGATAGCGGTCCATCCAGTCGTCGAAATCATTGAACTCGGCGATTACTTCATCTTGTACTTCGTTGATACTCATAATAATTTTATCTTTAGTATTTATTTTTCATTGTAGATAACTTCCATGACCGTCTGGCCTACCGCCTTCAGAGTGTTGCGGTCGATGCCGTCCATATCATCTTTCAGGGTATGCCAGTTTTCGTAGAATCCGGTTTCCTCGCTGTATTGAATGATATCGATGGTAGGGATGCGTGCGTTCCGGAACACAAAAAGGTGGTCGTCGGTTACGATATTCCCTTTTTCTTTTACGAAATAACGTCCGTAGCCCAGGTTATTGGCCGCATTCCATACTTTCCGGTTGATGCCTTTGGCAAACTCTTCGGAGTATCCTTCGTAGAAGAAAGTGGCGTCTTTGGCGCCTACCATATCAAGAAGGATGCCAAAACGCGCATTGTATCCTTGGACATGGGGATTCTGTGCCCAGTACTGCGAACCGAGCGCCCAATACTCTTCCTTATGGTTGCCTGTATAGGATTGGTGAGGGCCGTAGTCTTCGGCATCTACCAGTACGATGTCGATGCCCAGTTCGGGTAGCTGTTTGTGCAGTTGGCGGGCTATTTCGAGCAATACGCCTACCCCGCTCGCACCGTCGTTGGCGCCGAGAATGGGTGTGTGACGGTTTTTCTCGTCAGAGTCGGCATCTGCCCATGGACGGCTGTCCCAATGCGAGAGTAGCACGATGCGTTTCTTCGTTTCGGGCTTGTAGCTGCCGATGATGTTGCGGGCTTTTAGGAGGGTGCCGTCATAGGCGGTTAAATCCACTTGCTGGTTGTATACCGTGGCGCCGAATTGTTCCAGCTTCTTTGCAAGATATTCTCCGCAGGCTTTGTGTGCAGCAGTATTGGGTACGCGGGGACCGAAGTCTACTTGCTCCTTGACATACCGGTAAGCGCTGTCTGCATCGAATTGGGGTACGCTGACCGTGCTCTTGGGTTGTTTTCCCTCACTGTCCGTATTGCCTTTGCTTTTATTGCTGCACGCTACCATCGCTATGAGCAACAGCAGTGACAGTGGGATAATTGTATAATTCCGTTTCATTCTTTGTGGGTGTTAAATGTTAGTTTCACTTCTTTTTTTCCAACTTCCAGCATGACCTGCGCACCGTTAATCATCGGTACGTTCATCGTAACGTGTCCCACCGGAAATCCGAAGCATATAGGATAATCGTATTCTTTTACCAAATCGGCCAATGCGCCGTACAGTTCTTTGCCTAAAGACATATTCTCTTCGTATTCGGTAAACTGTCCGATAATCAGTCCGGACAGCCTTTCGAGTACGCCGCCCAGTTTCAGATTGTACATCATACGCTCCACGGCATGGGGACGCTCGCCTATGTCTTCGATGAAGAGTACCGTACCTTCTGCCGGAATGTCATAAGGCGTGCCGCGCAGCCCGTAAAGCACCGCCAGGTTTCCGCCCCGGAGGATGCCCGTTCCCTCGCCTTTGCGGTTGAGCTTGTGTGCCGGGCAGGTATAGCTGAACGAGGTTTCTTCCTGCAGTTTATTGCCGAACAGGATGTCTTTCAATGCCTGACAGCAAAAATCATCTTCCGGCTCCACGGTGAGATGCCGTGCCATGGGAGCGTGCAGCGAAGCGAAGCCGTTTTGCTGAAACACGTTGTGCAGGGCGGTGATGTCGCTGAAGCCGATAAGCCATTTGGGATGCTGGCGAAACCGGGTGAAGTCGAGCTGCCCCACCAGATGCACAGCACCGTATCCGCCGCGACTGCAAAGGATAACTTTGGCTTTCTCGTCGTCCATGGCTTCCTGCAGGTCTTTCAACCGTTGCTGTATGCTTCCGGCGTAAGTGCGTGCGCACTGCCTGCATGCTTGGCAATGATAACCTCCAGTCCCCATGACTTCAGCCGTTTTTTGGCTCCTTTCAGGAAGGACTTGTCAATCTTGCTGGAGGGGGAGAGGATTATCGCCCGGTCGCCCTCGTGCACGTATGGCGGAAAAATAAGGCTGTTCATATTGTATATCTCTCTGTATTTGTGACAAAAGTACATAATTCACCACAGAGGGCACAGTGTTTCACGGAGTTTTTTTTATTTCTTTAAGGGGTATTGCGGCAAATCACGGCATGTTCAGTCTTGCGACATGGCATGTTTTTTAAAGAAAAAGAACAAAAAGACAAAGCGGAATATGTTCTTTTGTTCTTCTGTCTGAAAAATGTGATGAAGAAATATGTTTTTTTTGTTCCGAAAACTCCGTGAAACTCTGTGCTCTCCGTACTGAACCTGTCAAAATGATATAAAACATAGAAATAAAATGAAGTATACCGTTCTTTTTCTCGACATTTTTTTAGATATTTGCTAAAAATCTAACGTTATGGAACCTATTCGGAACTTTGATCAATTAACTTCTCATCTCAAGACCTTAAATAAAAGGAAACGCATTGCCGTAGTCTGTGCCAATGACCCCAATACTGAATATGCCATAGCCCGTGCTTTGGACGAAGGCATTGCCGAATTTCTGATGATCGGCGATTCGGCCATCTTGGAGAAATATCCTACTTTAAAGAAATATCCCGAATATGTGCAGACGTTGCATATTGAAGACAAGGATGAAGCGGCGCGCGAAGCGGTACGCATCGTGCGTGAGGGCGGTGCGGATATTCTGATGAAGGTATTATCAATACGGATAATCTGCTTCATGCCATTCTCGACAAGGAAAAAGGACTGCTGCCCAAAGGAAAGATTCTGACACATCTGGCTGTCATGCAGATTCCCACTTATGATAAGCTGCTGTTCTTTTCGGATGCCGCAGTCATTCCCCGGCCCACTTTGCAGCAGCGCATAGAGATGATTTGGTATGCCATCCATACCTGCCGCCATTTCGGTATCGAACAGCCGCGTATCGCACTTATCCATTGTACGGAAAAGGTGAGCGCCAAGTTCCCTCATTCGTTGGATTATGTCAATATTGTGGAACTTGCCGAGGCAGGCGAGTTCGGAAACGTCATCATCGACGGCCCGTTGGATGTAAAGACTTCCTGCGAAAAGACGAGCGGCGACATCAAAGGCATTGTATCTCCCATCAACGGCGAGGCCGATGTCTTGATTTTCCCGAATATCGAATCGGGCAATGCTTTCTATAAGGCTGTTTCCCTTTTCTCTCATGCCGATATGGCGGGGTTGCTTCAAGGACCTATATGCCCTGTTGTGCTACCTTCACGCAGTGATTCCGGCTTGTCCAAGTATTACAGCATTGCTATGGCATGCCTCACCAGTTGCGGCTCGGAAACTGCGAATGATATTTCGCAACTATCAAATTGTAAATCGTAAATAATAAATACATCGATGAAGTTACTCGTCATCAACCCCGGTTCCACTTCGACAAAAATTGCCGTATACGAGAACGAAGTACCCTGCTTGGTACGAAGCATCCGTCACACGGTAGACGAACTGTCTTCCTTTTCTCATATCATCGACCAGTTTGAATTCCGCAAGAATCTGGTACTGAAAGAATTGGAAGCCAATAATATACCTTTTGAGTTTGACGCCATAGTGGGGCGCGGCGGACTGCTAAAGCCCATACCGGGCGGCGTATATGAGGTGAATGACGCCATGCTGGATGATATTCTTCATGCCATGCGCACCCATGCCTGCAATTTGGGATGCCTCATAGCTTCCGAACTGGCCGCGCTGCTTCCGGGCTGCCGTGCATTCATTGCCGACCCCGGTGTTGTGGATGAGCTGGACGAGATAGCCCGCATCACCGGTTCTCCTTATGCCTCGCATCACTATCTGGCATGCGCTGAACCAGCGCGCCATTGCCCGTCGCTATGCCGCCGAGCATCATACGCGCTACGAAGAGCTGGATTTGATTGTCTGCCACTTGGGTGGCGGCATCTCCGTCGGCGTCCATCATCATGGCAAGGCTGTCGACGTAAATAATGCGCTCGACGGTGAAGGCCCATTCTCGCCGGAACGTGCCGGTACGCTTCCTGCCGGGCAGTTGATAGATCTTTGCTGTTCCGGTCGCTACACAAAAGACGAACTTAAAAAGCGTATCTCCGGTCGTGCCGGGCTGACAGCCCATTTGGGCACGACCGATGTGCCTGCCATTGTCCGCCGGATAGAGGAAGGGGACAAGCATGCCGGGTTGGTGTTGGATGCCATGATTTACCAGATAGCCAAAAGCATCGGTGCGGCTTCCGTTGTGTTGTACGGTAAGATAGATGCCATTCTGCTGACGGGCGGCATGGCACATTCCGATTATATCATTTCCCGTCTGAAGGAGCGCATTTCGTTCCTTGCACCGGTTCATGTTTATCCGGGTGAGGATGAAATGGAAGCATTGGCGCTGAATGCGCTTGGAGCATTGAGGGGGAGCTTCCGATACAGGAATATAAATAAGTATCATAGCGCTTATAATCAATAAGATATATGTACCAGGTTGGTACTGCCCTTTGGTATGTCTTGTACCAAGCAGTGGTACTTGCCGTACCAACCTAAGGTACATGGAGTACCAATCTTTGGTAGCTGCCGTACCACTTGTTGGTACACGCCGTACCAGCTGCTGGTACACCTCAAAACCTGCGGACTTATCCGAATAACTCCCGGCCTTTAGGCAGACAAGCTCTTGCAACTGTCCGGGTGCTGTTATAAGACAGTTTGTTTATGCCTTATGGAAAAAGGAGAACCGCTTCGGTCTCTTATATATGAAAAGAAGGAGCAAAGCCCCCCGACTTTGCTCCTTGCAACCTTTTCCCGTAATAACTAATACGGAGAAAACATCACTAATCAAAAAATATGCCTTTGTGTTTTTTAGAAGTTATTCCGTCCGGTATCCCACCAAAGACGTGTGCCGCCGTTGTCTGCACCGCCCAGTTTGCTGACTAAAGCGTCATACAATGCCTTGTTGTCCGTCTTGTAATCTTGGTTGAAGAATACACGGCGAATCATATCGTCGGTACTGATGGTATTGCCGCTGTTGTTCACCGCAACCTTGATGAGCCGCGGATAACCGGTACGGCGTTGTTCCGCCCATGCTTCACAACCTTCCGGATATAGGGCCAGCCACTTCTGGGTGATGATTCTCTCCAGTTTTTCTTCCTTATCGGCTGTATTGTCCCATTTCGGAGTGATCGTTGAAGGTGCATCCGCATTGAACTTAGCATCGAATACATCTACGTAGGCAGCCGGTCTATCGTCACTTTCCAGATAATCGCTGACGCCATTGGCATCCCATTGTGCAAAGGATACGGTAACACCTTGCTTATAACAGTTTTCCACATCATCGCCGGTGTTATATCGTAAGGCTGCTTCTGCGCGCAGGAACCATACTTCGGCCGCGCTCATGACAATGATTTTACTGGCGGTTGTAACGGTAGTCTGCGAGTGTGTGGAGTAGCGGTTATCGGCTACGCCTGTGCCTTGGCGGACACCTTTGTATTCATCTTCAATGCTGCTGAGTTGTTTTACTCCGGCAACTTCTCTGTTAATGTTGCCGTCTTTGTCTCTGCCGTCTTGTGCCGGGTTGAAGTAGGATTTAAGGCGAGGATCGTTGTAGCTTTCAGGAAAGACTCCAAGCTTGCGTTCATATACACTTCGCTCCATCCGGCAACACCACCCAGCGGGTTGCGGATGCCGTATTCGCCTACCGTTTCGTTGGCTGTTTCCAGTACGCCGCCGTTGGCAGCATCCAAAGCTGCTTTGGCCTGTTTTTCGGCAAGTTCGGGAGCTACGTTAGATACGCGCATGGCCAGACGCAAGCGGAGAGAGTTGGCGAATTTCAGCCATTGTGCGGGAGTGCGTTTGCCTTCCGGCATCATGAAGTCGGCGCTTTCAAAGGATACGCCGCCTTTATAATCTTTCAGTATGTTCACGGCTGTTTCCAGGTCTTCAAAGAAACGTTTGTAGACTTCTTCCTGTGACTGCGGCTTCTGGTCGGCTGTTCCGAATCCGTCGTAAAGGATAGGGCCGTAATAGTCGCTCACACGATGAAGGGTAGCTACTTTCAGAATCTTGGTAATGGCGTGGTAAAGAGGCCATTCCTTTTCTGTATTCAGCGCTTCTGCATCGGCGATGGAAGGCATGACGTATCCGTAGGTGTATACCACATGGCGCTTGTCCAGCCGTTGTTCAGATTATAGGTGGAGTTGTTGGCATTGAACGAACCGTTCATGTCGTGGAAGTATCCGCAGAACATGTCCGCCACTAAGTTCTGTATAACCTGGTATTGCCAGTCCGTACCGTCCACTCCGGTCTGGTAGATGATACCCTTTTGAATGGTGGCGAAAGGTACGAGGTTGGTTTGGTTATCGTATTTCTGCAATTCTTCTGTATAAGCTCCGTCGGTACTGTTGAAGTCGGCAAAGTTGTCGGTACAGGATGAAAAACTCAGGAGACCGCCGAGGAGCAATGCGGTTGTATATTTTATCTTATTCATATCGTTCGGGTATTTAGAAAGTAAATTTAATGTTGAATCCTATGTTTCTTGTTGAAGGCATGCCGAAGGTGTCCAATCCCTGGTTGTCATTGCCTACCGACATTGTGGCATCCGGATCGAACGGTGCATCTTTGTAGATGAAGAACAGGTTGCGTGCCACCAGTGACAAGTCTACTCCTTTGATGAATCCGGTCTTTTCAAGCATTTGCTGCGGGAAGGAGTAACCCAAGGATACTTCGCGCAAGCGGATGTTTGTTCCGTCATAGCGGTAGAATTCCGTGGTCCCGTTGCCGCGGTCGCCTACCATTTGATAGAATTTCTGTACATCATTAATCTTTTGTCCTTCCAGCATATAGTAGCCTGCGTCGCGGGCATCACCGGTTGCCTTGCTCACACCGGCATAGTCCAGTCCGGCTTGTGTCAGCGAAATTACGTCACCACCTACGCGTGCGTCAATCAGAAAGTAAAGCGAGAAACCTTTGTATGTCACGGTATTGCTCCAGCCCAGTGTCCAGTCGGGATTGAAGTTGCCTATCTTGGCGGCTTTGTCGGTTGTAACCTGAGGCAGGCCGGCTTTTGCGTTGGGGTTACCGTCTTTGTCTATTGCCGGTTCCAGCAGGATTTTACCGTTTGCATCGCGTACAAATACGTTGCCGTAGATGTCGCCCAGCGAACCGCCTTCTACAACCATCATTTTATAGGGCATGCTTACATTGCCCGAAGCGTATTGGAAGTTGGGTGTGCCGCCCAAGGATACAATCTTGTTCTTGTTGGTAGCAAAGTTGAACTGGGTTTTCCAGCGGAAATTATCGTTCATCAGTGGCGTAGCGCCTAAGGTGATTTCAACACCCGTATTGCGTATCTTACCTGCGTTTATCCAACGGTAAGGACGTTGTTCGGCGGTAGTGTTTACGCGGATCAGTTGGTTTTTGGTATCCGTGCGGTAGAATGTGAAGTCGAAATCCAGACGGCTGTTGAAGAACTTCCACTCAGTACCTACTTCGATGGAGTTGCTGATTTCCGGTTTCAAATCTTCTGCAAAGTAGTAGTCGATGGGTTTCACTACGCCGCCTGCCGTGATGGTCTGCGCCGGGCTGGTGATGCCGATGGGAAGGTCGTTGCCGACTTGTGCCCAGGAAGCACGAACCTTGCCGAAGCTTATCCATTCGGGTAGGTTGAGAGTTTTGTTGAGAATCCATGAGAGACCTACCGACGGATAGAAAAAGCCGGAGTCTTCGCTTTTGGTGTTGGCAAGTGTGGAAGACCAGTCGTTGCGTGCGGTTACATCCAGATAGATACTCTCTTTCCAACCGAGCTGTGCGGTTGCGAACACAGACTGATGGTACGTCTTTGGTTGGCTGTTTCATCAATGTATGAAGTGCCTGCACCGCTGAGATTCATGTTAGGAACTGTGAAGACATTAGCCTTGTACAAGCCGGATTTACCGGAGTCGAGACTTAAGGAGTTGACTTTGGTGGTATTGATACTGCTGCCTATGGCTGCATTCAAGCTCCAGTCGTTCCATGTTTTGTTGAACATGGCCATAAAATCACCGTAAACCATGAAGTCCTGACGGTTCATTTTGATATAGCGGCCGTTCTGGTGGGCTACATCGGCCGTTGTCCCGGCATACATTTTCTGCTCGTAATTGTCATTGATATAGTCTACATTACCGCGGGCCTGAACGCTGAACCAGTCGTTTATCTTCAAGTTCGCGCTTAAGGAAGCTAAGGTACGGAAACGCTTGTCGTTACTGGTAACTCTGTTCGTCAGCCAATAGGGGTTCTGGCTGAATCCGCTGATGTCCGTATACCAGTTCTGCAATGGCATGGATCTGTTTTCATCGTATTTTTCGAATCCGTTATTGTCGCGATAGATATTGAGGTCTTCACCACGCGGGAAGGTGTACAAACCTACCAGCGGGTTCATGTAGTAGCCGCCGGAAGTAGGGCGGTTCTTGATTTTCTGGGTCATCAGGTTTACATTGGCATCCAATGTGAGACGGTCGTTGAACAAAGAGGCTGTTTCACGGAAGGTGATATTATGCTTTTGCAGTTTGTTTACATCGACAATACCTTTGGCGGTGGTGTTGGCATAAGAGAAGTAGGTCTGCATTTTCTCTTTACCCGTCATGATGGATAGTGAATTGGTTGCAGTAACTCCGTTGCTGAAATAGTCGCCTACGTTATCGTAAGCTTTGATGGGTGTGGAGTTTGCATTTTCCGGAACCGTACCCCAGCTTGTAGCTCCGCTTGCGCCGTATTTGTCTTGGAATTCGGGCAGGCAAATGGCATGGTCTATGGTCAGGTTGGAGTTGAATACGATACGTTGCATGCCGGCTTTACCCTTCTTGGTGGTAATCAGGATTACGCCGTTGGCAGCTTGTGAGCCGTAGAGGGCTGCTGCGGAAGCACCTTTCAGTATGCTCATGCTTTCAATGTCGTCCGGATTCAAGTTGGAGATACCGTCGCCCGAGTCACGGTTGCCGGCATCGTTGTTACCGCCCATGGCGGAGAATGCCTGCTCGGCTACGTTGTTCAGCATAGGCACACCGTCGATAACATATAACGGTTGGTTGTTTCCATCGGCATTGACAGAACGGATACCGCGGATGGATACTTTGGCTGAGCCGCCCAGACCGGAGGAGTTACGGGTGATGGATACGCCTGCTGTCTTACCGGCAAGGGCGTTAATCATATTAGGGTCTTTGGCGCGGGTCAGTTCATCGCCGCCCACCTGTTGGGTAGAGTAGGTGAGAGAGGCCTCTTTTTTCTTGATGCCCATAGCTGTTACGACAACGGTTTCCAATGCCAGCGCTTCTTCTTTCATTTGGATTTTTAGCGATGTACGGCCGTTGAGCGTAACGTTTATAGGTTCATAGCCTATGTAGGAAATGACTAAAGTGGCATTGGCAGGTGCGTTGAGGGTGAACTCTCCGTCCAGGTTGGTGATGATACCGTTGGTCGTACCCTTTTCCAATACATTTGCACCGATAATCGGTTCGCCCTTGGAATCGGTAACGACCCCCTTTACAGTGACTCTTTCCTGTTGTGTTCCGGCTACGTTTTCGATGCTTTCACCTCTTTTGGTCAGGACTATATTTTTGCCTTCCATTACATATCTGATGTTTGTTCCGGCAAATATTTCATCCAGAAGTTCGGCTACGGCTTTGTTTTTCGCATCTACATTAACAGTGCGCCGTACATCGACACTCTTTTTGTTGTATACAAACAGATAGTCTGTCTGGGATTCAATTTGGGAAAGTATTTGCCCTACTCTCAGCTGAGAATCGGGGATACTTACTTTGGCGTTCTGAGAGTAGCTATTCCCGCAGTATGCTTGGAATGTTACAAACAGAAGAAGGAATAGTGTGG
>ENA-OUNI01000943-OUNI01000943.1-human-gut-metagenome-genome-assembly--contig:-NODE-943-length-12526-cov-2.727317_pt1 | contig 12526 bp, 24 predicted proteins | sample MGYA00242499_ERZ504580 | MGnify/ENA primary metagenome ERZ504580 (study PRJEB26092, sample SAMD00036315) | human gut metagenome | host: Homo sapiens | study: EMG produced TPA metagenomics assembly of... | reverse complement strand
CAATACCGCATAATTCTAAGTGCCGATACGGCGAGCGAGGTGCGGCAGCTGCTAAGCCAAAAGCGCAGATAATACTTTGTGTATTATCGAGCATTTTGGCAACGCAGATGCCGTGCCGCAGCCGCCGAAGCGGTGCTTAAGCCGTAAGGCGGGAATTATGAGGTGTTGCCTTAAGACTCCGCATCGGCACCGGCCACAATCTCGGTGATTTCCTGGGTGATAGCGGCCTGACGCGCACGGTTGTAGTACAGGTTCAGATGGTCGATCATCTCGCCTGCGTTCTTGGTGGCGGCGTCCATCGCCATACGGCGCGCGCCCTGCTCACTGGCAACGCTCTCGCACAGGGCACCGTAGACGACGCCCGCGAGATACTCGGGGATAATGGCGTCAAAGACGGTCTTTCCGTCCGGCTCATACATCATCAGGCTTTCGCGCTCGTGGCCCGGCTCGGGGCGCTGAGCGTCAAAGGGCAGGACCGGCAGCACGGTGGCCGTCTGGGTCAGCATAGAGACAAATTGCGTAAAACCAAGGCGGATCTCGTCAAACTCCCCTGCCAGGAATTTCTGGCAGACGAGGCGGGAAATCTCAAAGCAATCGCTGACAGACAAATCCCCTGCCTCTGCGAAGGCGGTGGTCAGGATGGCTGCCTTGCGGCGCTCAAAGTGCTCGACGGCCTTTTTGCGATGGGCAGTACGCAATAGTCCGCGCCCTCGGCGTCCGCTCGATGGCCTTGAGGATATTGGAGTTGTAGCCGCCCGCCAGACCGCGGTCACCCGCGATAACGATATACAGGCGGCGGTTTGTATCCCGCTTGACGAGATACGGACTGTCGAACCCCGAGTCCGCGCTGACAATGTCATACAGCGTGCTGTAGAGCGTCTCAAAATATGGGCGGCTGCCCTCGACGCGCTCCTTGGCACGGCGTAGCTTGCTGGATGCCACAAGCTCCATGGCCTTGGTGATCTGCATGGTGCTTTCGACGCTTCGGATACGCAGCTTGATTTCCTTCATGGAACCGGCCATCGGCGGCACCTCCTTTGCAGTTTATTTTTCTTTGAGGAATTGGGCTGTGAAGTCAGCCAGCACCTGCTTGAGCTGCTCCTCGGTTTCGGGCTTCAGATCGCCCGTCGTGCGGATGGTCTCCATCACGCCCGCGGCAGTGACGTTCTCGTCAGGTACTCATACAGGCGGCGCTCATACTCTGCAATATCGGCAACGGCCACATCCTTCAGGTAGCTGTGAATGGTCGCGTACAGGATGGCAACCTGCTTTTCGACGGCGACGGGGCTGTTGCGGTCCTGCTTGAGCACCTCGACGATGCGCTCACCCTGGGCCAGACGGGACTTGGTGTCGGCGTCCAGGTCAGAGCCGAACTGGGCGAAGCCCTGTAGCTCACGATACTGAGAGTAAATCAGCTTCAGCGTACCGGCAACCTTTTTCATGGCCTTAATCTGGGCGTTGCCGCCGACACGGGAAACCGAGATGCCGGGGTTGACGGCGGGGCGGATGCCGCGTGGAACAGCTCTGTCTCAAGGAAGATCTGACCGTCGGTAATGGAAATGACGTTGGTCGGGATATAGGCGGAAACGTCGCCCGCCTGCGTCTCGATGATGGGCAGTGCGGTCAGTGAGCCGCCGCCCTTGGCGTCACTCAGCTTGGCCGCGCGCTCCAGCAGGCGGCTGTGCAGGTAGAAAACGTCGCCGGGGTAAGCCTCGCGTCCCGGGGGACGGCGAATCAGCAGCGAGAGCGCACGGTACGCGACAGCGTGCTTGGACAGGTCATCGTAGATGATCAGGACGTGCTTGCCCTTGTTCATGAAGTATTCACCCATGGCGCAGCCTGCGTAGGGGGCGATATACTGCAAAGGCGACAGCTCGGACGCGGTGGCGCAGACGACGGTTGTGTACGCCATAGCGCCGTTTCTCTCGAGATTCTCGACCAGCGTTGCCACGGTAGAGCGTTTCTGACCGATGGCAACATAGATGCACAGAACGTCCTTGCCCTTCTGGTTGATGATGGTATCGGTGGCAATGACGGTCTTGCCGGTCTGGCGGTCACCGATGATAAGCTCACGCTGCCGCGGCCAATCGGAATCATCGAGTCGATGGCCTTAATGCCGGTCTGCAAAGGCTGCTTGACGGGCTGACGGTCCAGGATGCCGGGTGCCGGGGACTCAATGGCGCGGTAGTCGGCAGCCTCGATGGGGCCTTTTCCGTCGATGGGCTGGCCCAGCGCGTTGACCACGCGGCCAATCATACCCTCGCCCACCGGCACGGAAACGACCTTGCCGGTGCGCTTGATGGTACTGCCCTCCTTGATGCCTTCATCATCACCAAGCAGGACGATGGAGACACTGTTTTCTTCCAGGTTCTGCGCCATGCCGTAGGTGCCGCTCTCAAACTGGACCAGCTCACCGGCCATACAGTTGTCAAGCCCCGCGGCGCGCGCAATACCGTCGCCCACCATCGTTACCGTTCCGGTCTCAGTCTGCTCAATGGCATTCTCGTAGTACTTGATTTGGGAACGGATGATGCGGGAAATCTGTTCGGGTTTCAGTTGCACTGTTTGGTTCACCACACAATCTATAGAATGGGTGCGATTTTACTTAAAGGACTGCACCGTCGATTTCTGTACGCAGGCGCTCCAGATGGCGCTGCACGGTGCCGTCCAGGCGTGTGCCGTCCATGTCAAGCCGCAGACCGCCTAAAACGGCGGGGTCCACAGTCTCGGTCAGGACGATGTTTTTGCCTGTCATTTTCTGCAATTTTGCCAGTAGCTTTTCGCGGCTGGGCGCGGTCAGCGCAATGGCCGATACTGCCGTGACCTCAAGGATATTGTGGTCAACATTGTAGCGGTCCTGATACGCGCGCAGACAGCCCGGCAGCTCACCCAGCAGATCCTCCTCGCACAGCAGCTTGAGGAAGCTGACGAGGTAGGGGTGGGCTCCCTCGACGCCTTGTCCAGCAGGGCGCAGCGCTCCTTTTGGGGACGCTGGGCGTCGAGAGCAGACGCAGGTACTGCGGCTCGGCTTCGATGCTGTTTACCGCGGTGCGCAGCTGCTGCAAAAGCTCGACGGTCAGATTTTCCTCTGCCGCCAGCTCATACAGGCTGCCGCCGTAGCGCTTTGCAAGCTCGGTCATGAGGCATCCCCCACATTCCTGATAAACTCATCGATCAGGGCCTGATGGTCAGACTCGTTGATCTCGCGCTCCACGACCTTACCGGCAATTTCGACAGCCATGCCGCCGATCTCGTTTTTCAGGTCGTTGACAGCCTTCTTGCGTTCCTGGGCAATGTCTGCCTCCGCCGCAGCGCGGATGGACGCCGCCTCAGCCCTGGCCTCGCCGACGATCTCCTCCTCGCGCTTCTGGGCGCGGGCGGTTGCCTCGCGCAGCATGGCGTCGCGTTCATCCTTGATGCTCTGCAGATGGTCGGCGTACTCCTTCTCGAGATCCGCAGCCTTCTGTTTGGCGGCATCCGCGTCGGCATACATCGTATCGATCTCCTGCTGGCGGTCATCGATCATCTTCTTCACAGGCTTGAAAAGGAACTTTTTCAGCACTGCAAAGGTGATGAGCATATTGCAGAAGGTAAACAGCGCAGTCCACGGGTTGACGCCTACAAAACTTTCAAAGCCCGTCATGAGCTATTCCTCCAATTCAGCAGTTTAATCAGAACACAAAGAGCAGCAGCAGCGCGATGACCAGCGAGTAAATACCGGTGGACTCGGTGATGGCGCAGCCCAGAATCATGTTGGTACGCAGGTCGTTGGCCATCTCCGGCTGGCGGGCCATGCCCTCCAGTGCCTTGCCGACGGCGTTACCTTCACCGACAGCCGGGCCGATGGCGCCAAAGCCCATTGCGATACCAGCGCCGATTGCGCAGGCAGCTTTTACGATTGCAGCTTCCATAGAAATATCCTCCTAAATAATAAATACGGATTCAGGCTTTCTCCGGGGGCGGGCAGGCATTGCCCACGTACACCATTGTCAATAGGCTGAAAACAAGGCTTGTACGCCACCGGAGAAAATATCGAAATACAGGCTCAGGATTCCGGGGACACCGACCTCCAGATACGGTACGCCTGTCAGCCCCAAAAGGGAGAATGCGCCGGTCACGGCGAAAACGATGCCGAAGATCTTGCGCGCCAGCTTTTTCGTCTTGACGCCGCTGTACAACAGCGCCGCGCCGACTGTCAGAACGAGAATTCCCACAATGACGCTCTTGCCGAGCAGACCCAGCACCGCCGCAGAAACAGTCGCCAGTGCCGAGTAGACAAGGCTTGTCAGGACGCTTCCGCCTGCAATGTTGCCGAAGTGACGGAACGCCATCGAGATCGGCTGTGCGATCTCGGAAACAAGGTTCATTGGGGTCATGACGACGATTGGCTCGGTGAAGCCCTTCAGCCAGCCGCCGACACCGTTGCGCTTGATGGAGCAGCCCCAGCAGATAAAGCTTGTCATCAGCGCCCAAGTCACCGTTGTGGACAGATCAGCCGTCGACGAGCGGAAGATGCCCGTCATGCCGATGAACGAACCGCAGATGGAACTGAGGAACAGTGCGCCGATGTAGGGTGTCCAATAACTGTTGTGCTTGCCCATCGTGCTTTCGACCATGTCATAGAGCATCGTCACGCCTTTTTCGACGAGCACCTGACGGCGGCTTGGCCGCTTTTGCAGGTTACTGCCCAGCACGACCGCCGCTATGCAAAGCAGCAGCATGACAACAAACGACGAGACCGTCGTCTGTGTGATGCCGATGCCGCCGAACAACGGGATGGTAAAGTAGATTTTCGGACCATTCATGGGGTGGAATCACCGTCCTTTGTCTTTTGTGCCGCCTGGAGATCCGGGCGGAAAAAGTCGATGAGCTTGATGCAGAACTGCGCAAAGAGCAGCGGCAGGATGGCCGCCAGCGGGTCACACAGCTCTGCACGAAACAGCAGGATATAAATGATAACCAGAATGACCGGGCGGACGACGCTCGACGTCTGAATCTCCAGCTGCGCCTTCTGCGGGCTGCCGCCGTTGGCGGCACGATTCATGGCGTTGGAGACTGTGATGCTCAGCGAGAGGAAGTTCCCCATCGCCATCACAAAGCCAATCAGAGCGCCGAGAAGCACAGCGTTGGTAAAGTGCCCGGTCAGCGCATAGACCGCCAGCATAGCGGCAATGCAGAGCGCCACGGCCACAGCCAGGCGGCTTGCCTGCTGCAATACATCACGATGCTTTTGCAAGGGTGGACTCCCCCTTTCTAATGTCGGTCAAAGGATATAGGAGATGTTTTTTCGCCGTCTTTTTTGGCGGGGCGGCCCTGCCGGTCCAGCGCCTGCAGCGAGCCGCGCAGGCAGCTTACCGCGGCCAGCACCCCGACCACAACGCCGACAGCTACGACCCAGCCGCCCAATGTGAACCGATGCTGCAGCCAAACCGAACCGGCAATGCAGAGCGTTGGCGGTACGACCACCGACAGGCCAAACTGCGTCAGCCATACAAGATGACGTGCCACATCGTAAAGACCCTTCATCGGTGCCTGACCTCCATTATCTGCCTTAATGCTACCAGTATACAACAGTTTGCAGAGTATTTCAACAGTTATTTTTCACGTATGGGGTGCGTTTTGTACAGATTTCATATCTCGTTCACAATTGCGGCATCGGTAAATTCTTCCTGCCCCGGCAGGGCTGGTCTTTCCAGAACATCCAGCGCCAACAGCACCGGGTAAAGGTAGCTGGCCCCGTAGCAGCCGATTTTCTTGGGACCGGTGATGACCTCCCCTGCGGCCTCGAGCTGTGTAATTTTTTCCAGTGCACGTCGAACCGTGGAGACAGTGATCGACTTCCGGCGGCGGTTCACGAAAAGTTCGCCGCGCGGATCGTATAGGTGAACGGCAGACCTTGGCGGTGTGGAAGGTCTCGCCTGGTGCTGCTGCAAAAGCTGCCAGATGGCTTCTATGGTTTTTGTCATGTCACATCACGCCTTCAGTATAACAGATTTTCATTATTGCACACCATGTACAAAAAACACCGCATGACCAAAATCATGCGGTGCCATTAGGACAGTTTATTTCTTTTGCCCAAAACGGTACTCGGTGCCGTTTTTCAGACGTTCAATGTTGGAACGGTGCAGCCAGATGACCATAGCGGCCATGATCACGCAGCAAATCGTGCTGAAAAGAATGGTAGGCAGGTTCGCACCGCGGGCAATCAGGTTAATGAGAGTGCCCACCGGGTACAGTGCAGCAATGATGATGCTGCCCAGAGAGACAATGCGGGTGACAGCGACCTCAATCAGGAAGATGCCCAGCAGCACGGCGCAGACGAGGGGTTCGGTGGCGAGGGCCGCGCCCGCGCCGACCAACACACCCTTGCCGCCCTTAAAGCCGAAGAAAAGCGGGCGACTGTGGCCGATCATGCAGAAGATGGCGGCCAGATACGCGCCGCAGACGGGATCAAGCGGGTTCTGCCAGGCCGCACCCGTGCCGGAGAGCAGTGCGCCAAAGATGAAGCGGCCCAGGTTGACAGCCGCAACGCTCTTGCCCACGTCACCAATGGTAGTCAACACGGCGGGCAGCTTGCCGTAGGTGCGCAGAACGTTGGTCATGCCCGCGTTGCCGCTGCCATGGTTGCGCACATCGTCGTTGTACATGACTTTAGAAATCAGCACGCCGAACAGGATGCTGCCCAGCAGGTAACCGCCTGCTGCGGTCAGCACGCAGGCCAGAAGGATATTTTTCACCATGGGTTACACCTTCCCTGCCTTGACCGCGCCGTCGCCGTGCTCGCGGGTAATCATCTTGATGGGGGTGCCTGTCAGGCCAAACGTCTCACGAATCTGGTTTTCCAGATAGCGCTGGTACGAGAAATGGAACAGTGCTTTCTGGTTGACGAAGCAGACGAACGTCGGCGGGCGGGTCGAAATCTGGGTGATATAGAATACCTTCAGGCGCTTGCCCTTGTCAGACGGCGGCTGTACCTTGGCAGTGGCACGGGCCAGCATCTCGTTCAGTGCGCCGGTGGGCACGCGGGTACCATTCTGGACATCCACAAAGTGGATGGTCTCAAACAGTTTGTCGACGCGCTGACCGGTCTTGGCGCTGATAAAGACGATGGGGGCATAGGACATGAAGCTGAAGTCCTCCTCCAGCTTTTTGCGCATGGCGTCCATCGTGTAGCTGTCCTTCTCGACGGCGTCCCACTTGTTGACGGCGATGATGCAGGCCTTGCCCTGCTCATGCGCGTAGCCGGCGACCTTGGAGTCCTGTTCGGTGAAGCTACCGTCGCGTCGATCATAATGACGCAGACACGGCTGCGCTCGACAGCGGCCAGACTGCGCAGGACGCTGTAGCGCTCAACGCCGCTCTCGACCTTGCCGCGCTTGCGCAGGCCGGCGGTATCGGTAAAGATGAACTTGCCATACTTGTTCTCTACCATCGTGTCGATGGCATCGCGGGTCGTACCGGCTTCGTTGGCGACGATCAGACGGTTCTCGCCCAGAATATGGTTGATGAGGCTGGATTTGCCGACGTTGGGGCGGCCAATGACGGCAACCGTGATGCGGTCATCCGTGTCTTCCTCGTCCTCCTCAAAGTTGAGGTGGGCGCAGACTGCGTCCAGCAGGTCGCCGGTGCCGTGGCCGTGCACGCCGGAAACCGGAATCAGCTCGCCGAGGCCGAGGCTGTAAAAGTCGTACAGCTCCATCGGGGGTTCGCCGACCTTATCGCACTTGTTGACAGCCAGCACAACGGGCTTGCCGCTGCGCATAAGCATTCCGGCAACGTCCTGATCCTGCGGTGTGACGCCCGCGGACAGCTCGGTCACCATGACGATGCAGTCTGCGGAATCAATGGCCAGCTGTGCCTGTTCGCGCATGTGGGCCAGCAGGCCGTCGTCAATGCGCGGCTCGATGCCGCCGGTGTCCACCAGCAGGAACTTGTGGCCGGACCACTCGCAGTCGCAGAAGATGCGGTCACGGGTGACGCCGGGGGTGTCCTCGACAATGGCGAGGCGCTGACCGGTCAGCTTATTAAAAATGGTGGACTTGCCCACGTTGGGGCGGCCCACGATGCTACAATCGGTTTTGCATGTCTGCCTTCCTCCCTCTCTACTCTCTTATCGTTTGAATTTTATCGTTTTGCGCTTGTGGGTGCTCAGCATTGCCTTGCAGCATCCGCCGCCGTCGGTGGGGATACTGACGCGCGACAGCCCAGCGCCCTGCCAAGCTCCTCCAGCGTGATGTCGTCAAGGAACTGGCCCTTCTCGTCGCGGATCATGACCTCGGGCACGGCCAGCAGGTCACTGTGCAGCCTGCCGCTGCACTGCTTGATGATGTCGGTGCCCGTGACAAGGCCCGCCACGCTGACGTTGCCGCCGAAATACTCATTTTTGATTTCGTGCACGGTGATCTTTACCTGCGGATACTTCTGCATCAGCGCATCGGCGCATTCCCGGATCAGCGGCCCGGCCAGCGTGCCGGTAACCACATCCATACTGTGGGGCAGCACCAGACCCGTGTAATTTTCCAGTTCTTCCAAAAAGGTGTCGTGGTAGAGCCGCCACATGCCGACGCCGTCCTCCAACTGCGCGAACGCATCGTAGAACTCTGCCGGAGGCAGCGGGCGCTCGGCGGTCAGATACCACTCATGCTGGGGTAGATGACGCTGCGGCCATACTCGGCGCGGCATTTCTGTGCAAATTCTTCCAGAATATCCAGCGTGGCGGCGGCGGTTTCCCTATCGTAGGGCGTCAGCTTGTACAGACCCTTGCGGTAATCGGTCACACCGGCTGGCACGGCGGCGATGCTGCCGACCTGCGGGCGCAGAGCCAACAGGTCGGTCAGGGTGCGGCGCAGCTCGTCGCCGTCGTTGACGCCGCGGCAGAGCACAAGCTGACAGTTCAACTCGATGCCGCCCGCCGCCAGTCTGGGTAAATAGTCGAGCACCTCGCCGCCGCGCTTGTTGGCCAGCATCCGTACCCGCAGTGCGGGGTTTGTCGTGTGGACCGAGACGAAGATCGGGCTGATATGCATCTGGATGATACGGTCAATTTCGTGGTCGGTCAGGTTCGTCAGCGTGATATAGTTGCCGAACAGGAAGGAGAGCCGCTCGTCGTCATCCTTAAAATAGAGCGGCTCCCGCATACCGGGCGGCAGCTGGTCAATAAAGCAGAACATACAGTGATTGGCGCAGCTGTGCTTTTCGTCGCCAGATAGGTCTTGAAGTTGCAGCCCAGCGGCTCATACTCCGCCTTGGTGATCTGTACGGTGCGGTGCTGCTCGTTCTCACACACTTCCAGGGAGAACGAGGTAGGCGTTGTATAAAACTGGTAGTCCAGTGCATCGTTCAGGGGATGACCGTCGATGGCCAGCAGCGCACAGCCTACGGTAAGGCCGAAGCGCTCCGCGGGGGAATTTTCATCTACCGCTGTCACATACAGGGCCATGGTGTCACACTCCTTTGCGATGGTTGTTCAATAAAAATGGGGAAGGCATCGCCCTCCCCACGCAAGAGACTTACGCCTCTTTCTTGATGACTTCCTGGCCTTTGTAGTAGCCACACTTGCCGCAAACCTTATGGGGAACCTTCAGTTCGCCACACTGCGGGCACTTCACCAGCGTAGGCGCCTCCAGTTTCCAGACATTAGAGCGACGTTTATCGCGGCGGGCTTGAGAATGCTTTCTCTTGGGTACGATAGCCATAATCGGACACCTCCTTGGTGAAATTCAACTTAATAGTTGTTTTAATATGCTAAGCCTTGCATCTGCAGGGGCAGCATTGTCTGCCGGTTGGCAGGAACACCCTGCCGCCTTCTTCTTGCCGCAGATGGGGCATAGACCTTGACAATCAGCACTGCACAGCAGCACTGCGGGCACCTCAAAAATCAGCTCTTGATAGGCGAGCTCCTCGAGGTCGAGACAACCGTTCTCATTGCACGGCAGTTCAAAATCCGGATCCTCCAAATCACGATCCCGCACGAAGTATTCGCGTGTAAAATCGTAATCCCGGGTCAGCGGCTCCAGACAACGCGCGCACTCGGCATCAATATGAGCCCTTACACACAAGAGCAACTCTGCGCCGTCTTCGGTCAGCGTCGCCGTAAAGTCACATACTGCCGGGTTGTTTACGCTGTAACCCCCGAAATCCGCCTTGGAGAAATCAGCCTCAAAATGCGCCTCAAACGGCTTGCGGCCACTCTCCAGAAAAGAACGAATATCAAATTGCATAGTACACCTCAAAAGGTTGCTTAAATAGTATACACAAGCGAAAGGGTCTTGTCAACCTGTAAAACACAAAAAGTTGAGATTTTTTTGGATTTTCCGCAGAAAATCGGGGCGGGAAGCACTTTCCCGCCCCGAAATCTCAATTTTTGCGGTTCAGAAGGTTCAGATGACGAACTTCTTCAGGTCCTCCGGCAGGTCAGACGCATCGGCAGAAACCGTGACGACGACCTCGATGTTGGAGGTGATCTTGTCGATGGCGTTCAGGACCTTGGCGGCAGCGGCCATATCGTGGTCGGTGATGCGCAGGATGCCGTCGAGGAACAGCTCGGTAATATCGTAGTTGCCTGCCAGCACGCCTGCCACAAAGCCGTACAGCATATCAGCACCGGAAACGCCGTACTCGTCAACGTCTACCAGACGGGCGGAGTGGTTGATCTCGGTGGTGAGCTTCATGCACTTTTCAATGACAACAATGTTGCCGGAGGTGGTCTTGACGGCCTTGTCGATCATATCGATCATGGTCTTGGTCTTACCGGAGCCTTTGGTTCCAACAATCAGTTTCAGCATAGGGGGTTACCTCCTTATATTCGTCAGCGCGCAGTGCGCGTAGTTCCTTTAATCTTTCAGCGCGGCCTCCAGCTCAGCCTTGCGGTCCTCATAGCCGGGCTTGCCCAGCAGCGCGAACATATTCTTCTTGTAGCTCTCAACACCGGGCTGGTCGAACGGATTGACACTCAGCAGATAGCCGGAGACGGCGCAGGCACGCCAGAAGAAGTAGATCAGCTCACCGACATCGTGGGCGGACAGGCTGTCGACCTCGATCAGGCCCAGCGGCACGCCGCCGTCGGTGTGGGCGAGAATCGTGCCTCCATTGCCTTGCGGTTGACAACGCTCATATTCTGGTTGGCCAGGAAGTTCAGGCCGTCAAAGTTGCCCTCAAGCTCCTCAATATAGAAGTCGTCGCGGGTGTGCTTGACGTCGACGTAGGTCTCGAACATGATGCGTGCGCCGTCCTGCAGGAACTGGCCCATGGAGTGCAGGTCGGTGGAGAAGATGCAGGAGGTCGGCATCAGGCCCTTCTGGTCCTTGCCCTCGCTCTCGCCGAACAGCTGCTTGTACCACTCGTTCATCATCGTGAAGTCAGGCTCGAAGCAGGCCAGCGTCTCAACACTCTTGCCCTTGCGGTACAGGATGTTGCGGGTCATGGCGTAGCGGTAGCGTCGTTGTCCGGGGACAGCTTGCCGAACTTTTCGCGGCCATCGACAGCGCCCTGCATGAGTTCGTCGATGTCGATACCGGCGCAGGCAATGGGCAGCAGGCCGACAGCAGTCAGGACGGAGTAGCGTCCGCCGACGTCGTCGGGAACGACGAAGGTCGGCCAGCCCTGCTCGGTTGCCAGCTGCTTCAGCGTGCCTTTGGCGCGGTCCGTCGTGGCGTAGATGCGCTTGTTGGCCTCCTCGGCGCCGACAGAATCCTCAAGCAGCTTGCGCAGCACGCGGAACGCGAGCGCGGTCTCGGTGGTGGTGCCGGACTTGGAGATGACGTTGATCGAGAAGCGCTTGCCCTTCGTCAGCTTGATGATGTCGTTCAGGGCCGTGGGGCTGATGGTGTTGCCGCAGAAATAAATCTTCAGGCCGTCATCAACCTCATTGTGGTACAGGCCCTTAACGGCCTCGACCACAGCACGTGCGCCCAGATAAGAACCGCCGATACCGGCGACGAGCAGCACATCGGAATCCGAGCGGATCTTCTGCGCAGCCTCCTTGATGCGGGCAAACTCTTCCTTGTCATAAGTAACAGGCAGGTCCAGCCAGCCCAGAAAATCATTGCCGGCACCCGTTTTGGATTCCAGCTGATTGTGGGCCAACTCGACCTGCGGATAGATTGCCTCATATTCTTCAGGACGGATGAATTTTGCAAGATGCTTGCCGTTAAAAGAAACAGCCATCTTTAGCTCCTCCTTTATGATTTTATATCCCCATGATACCGTTTTACGTCGGTATTGTCAAGCAAAAGTAGGGGTCTTTTTTCGGCTTTTTCATGAAATTTGCACAAATTCAATTCCGGAGCAGCAGGCTTTGGACAAGAAGGTGAAGGCAATAGCGGAAACTTAACGCATCAACGTTCTGTGCTGCTGTGATGGGATAGCTGCACATTTCCGTGCCTGATGCAGTATCTTAATGCGGCCCACCTGTTCCCCCGCCGCGACGGGCGCAGACAGCGACACGGGCAGTTCGACGACGGCTTCCAGGGTGCCGCCCTCGCCCTTGGGCATCAGGCAGTGTCCGGGGCTTTCGTAGTTCAGCGGG
>ENA-OUNI01000942-OUNI01000942.1-human-gut-metagenome-genome-assembly--contig:-NODE-942-length-12545-cov-3.052907_pt1 | contig 12545 bp, 19 predicted proteins | sample MGYA00242499_ERZ504580 | MGnify/ENA primary metagenome ERZ504580 (study PRJEB26092, sample SAMD00036315) | human gut metagenome | host: Homo sapiens | study: EMG produced TPA metagenomics assembly of... | reverse complement strand
CTTTCCCTTACAACCGATTCGATCCGAGCAACACCGCTTCGGGCACAAAAAAAAAAGACCTGAGATATGGCTATAGTTCAGCCACATCTCAGGTCTTGCGTCTTTATGTTGACTAGCAACCCTGCATCAGTCGAATAGCATAGAACTATACACCATCGTTTGACATTGCGCAACTCGGCTAAGCGCAGAATCCGCCATTTTCGAAAATTCATGTACACACATCCGAACATGCACTAAACAGACAACGTATTCATCGCGCATAATGGGACAATTACGCACATCTGACGCAAAAGCGTGGCAGAATAGTGACCATGGTTGCAAACAATGCGGGAATGCCCGCTACCCCAGCAGATCTGATCAATGTCGACGAGGTCATCGGCAAGTACTATGACGTCGTCCCCGACCCCAACGTTCCGGAACAGCGTGTCTCCTTCGGCACCTCCGGCCACCGCGGATCGTCTCTGAAGACCTCGTTCAACGAGGCCCATATCGTCGCCATCACCCAGCCATCGCCGAATACCGCAAGAAGGCCGGCGTGACCGGCCCGCTGTACATCGGCCGCGACACTCATGCTCTGTCCGAGCCGGCTTGGAAGACCGCCATCGAAGTGCTCGTCGCCAACGGCGTGACCGTGCGCATCGATTCCCGCGACGACTTCACCCCGACCCCGGTTGTGTCCCAGGCCATCCTGACCCACAACCGCGCAGCGGATGGCACCCAGCGCTTCACCGGCGAAGGCCTGGCCGACGGCATCGTGGTGACCCCGTCGCACAACCCGCCGACCGATGGCGGCTTCAAGTATGACCCGGTCACCGGCGGCCCGGCTCCGTCCGACGTCACCAACGCATCGCGGATCGTGCCAACGAGCTGCTCGGCGATTTCAAGAACATCAAGCGCGTTCCGTTCGAGCAGGCCGTCAAGTCCGACCTGGTCGAGCGCTTCGACTTCCGCGAGCACTATGTCGCCGATCTGGAGAACGTCATCGACTTCGATGTGATCCGTTCCTCCGGCGTGCGCTTGGGCATCGACCCGCTCGGCGGCGCTTCCGTCAACTACTGGCCGCTGATGAACGAGAAGTTCAACCTGACCATCGACGTGGTGCGCCCGCAGGTCGATCCGACCTGGAGCTTCATGACCATCGACCATGATGGCAAGATCCGCATGGATCCGAGCTCCCCGTACGCCATGAAGGGTCTTGTGGACTCCCTCAACAACGGCGCTTGGGACAAGTACGACCTGGTCGGCGGCACCGATCCGGACGCCGACCGTCACGGCATCGTATGCCCGAACTGGGGCGTGATGAACCCGAACCACTACATCGCCGTGTGCGTAGAGTACCTGTTCGGCGGCAACCGCCCGGGCTGGCCGGAAGGCGCCGGCATCGGCAAGACGCTGGTGTCCTCCTCCCTGATCGACCGCGTGGCCGCTTCCATCGACGCCAAGCTCGTTGAGGTTCCGGTCGGCTTCAAGTGGTTCGTTGACCCGCTGTTCAAGGGCGAAGTCGCCTTCGGCGGCGAAGAGAGCTCCGGCATGAGCTTCCTGCGCAAGGACGGCCGTGTGTGGACCACCGATAAGGATGGTCTGATCCCTGACCTGCTGGCTGCGGAAATCACCGCCAAGACCGGCAAGAACCCGGCCCAGCTGCATCAGGAGCAGGTCGATCGCTTTGGCGAAAGCTGGTACAAGCGAGTCGACACGCCGACCACCTTGGAGCAGAAGCAGAAGTTCGCCAAGCTTTCCGGCGACGACGTCGCGGCCACCCAGCTGGCCGGCGAGGACATCACCGCCAAGCTCACCGAAGCCCCGGGCAACCACGCCAAGATCGGCGGCCTGAAGGTCACCACCGAGAACAACTGGTTCGCGGCCCGTCCTTCCGGCACCGAGAACATCTACAAGGTGTACGCCGAGTCCTTCGAATCCCCCGAAGCCCTCGACAAGGTGCTCGCCGAAGCCACCGAAGTCGTGGACAAGGCCTTGGCCGAGTGATCATTGACGAATCGGCGTAATCCAGCCATTCGCCAATCATTCGCAAACTCACTGAGAAGCCCGCTTTCCTGAAAAAAGGCGGGCTTCTCGCATATCCGCCCGAATACGAATCGCAACGAACACGAATCGTGCGATATGGCACGAAACGCCGAATTCTGGCATGACACGCACGCTATCACCCCCTGCCGGCCCCGCTTCGCATTACGCTTGAATGATAGCGACACAACACTCAGTCCAGCGGTCCCCGCCAATCTTCATGGGAGGTGAACGATGCGCATCGCCATCGTCGAAGACCACGCCGCCGAACGCCAACTGATGGCCGTCATGTGCGCGGAATATTTCAAACGCACCCGCGATATCGGCGTGGAATGCGTGACCTTCGCCGATGCGGAATCCTTCATCGAAAGCTGGAAAGACGCCCGATACGACCTGCTGCTGCTCGACTGCTATCTGTCGGACGACGAAACCGCCACGCATGCGGCGACCGGACTTGATATCGCACGGACGCTGCGCAGACAAAACGACGATTGCCCGATCGTGTTCATCACGTCAAGCACTGATTTCGCCGTGCTCGGCTACGAGGTGCAGGCAAGCGGATATCTGTTGAAGCCCCTGAATCACGACGCGTTCCATGCGACCATGGACCGCGTCGCAGCGCAGCTCGACACGAAAACACCGGTCACTCATCTGAAAAAACATCAATCGACGGGCAATGCACAAAGCAGCACGGACGCCGCATGGCAGGTGGCTTTCGGCAATCCCGCCATCACCATGGACCGTCGCCTTATCGCCTACGCGCTTTCCAGCGCGCATTATGTGGAATTCACCTTCGCCGACGGCACCTGCACGAAAATCCGCACCAACTTCTCCGATGTGGAACATCGTCTCACCGTATTCAGCAACTTCTACCGCACCGCGCGAGGAGTGCTCGTCAACTTCGACTACGTGTCAGGCATCAGCAACAATGAATTCGTGATGAAAGGCGGCAAGCACATTCCCATCACGAAAACCGCGGTGACCACCACCTGCAGAAAATACGCGGAATACACGTTCACCCGCATGAGAATGGAGGACTAGCCATGCTTGACGCACTCGCATCGATCGCGCCATCATGCATGTTCTTCGCCATCGGCGAGCAGCTAAACGCGCTAACGGGCCTGCTTCTCTGCCTGTACATGACCTGGCATCATATGGAGAATCCCAAGCGCGACGGCCTTATTCTCATGATTTCCGGCGTGATTGTCTTCTTCCTGTGCGGCATCGCATGTTGCCTCGCCCACGTCCCCTCGCTCTGGTCCGTGATTCCTTCGGCTCCGGTTGTGGTATTGGCTTTACGTAAGATGACGAATCTTCCTTGGGGGCAGCTTCTTTTCGTCGTTTCAACAGCCGCATATATCGTCGCGATCATTTATTACCTGTCTTTGGCCGTGGATTTAGCTGTTCTGAATGAGCAGTCCATGAATTTACGTGTCGGATGGCCGGGAATGATCAGTCTGCTGATTTTTGATTTGATTGCGGCGACTACACTTTTCCATCCGTTCCATCATTCATTTTCCGCAACATTCGATTCACCTTCCATCAGCAGGAATTTTTGGAGGGTCATCTGGCTTTTTCCGTTCATTTCCACAGCAATTGTGGTGTGGTGCATGCCCGCCGACAACGCATCGCTGCTCGACACCCGCGTGCTTAGCATCGCCTTCACCGTATCCATCGCATATTCCGGTTTCATGACCATGGCCTACTTCCTCATCTGGTATATGATCCAGCAGGCGGACCGACTGCGCGAAGCCAGCAAACGCGAACATTACGAAGCCATGCAGACCTTGCAGCTGCAGCATATGAACGAACGCATCAACGAAGCGAGGCAGATCAAGCACAATATCCGGCATCATATTCAGACGTTGCAGCTCTCGCCGCGGCCGACGATATGCCCGGCATCACCTCGTATTTGGAGGAGATGGCCAATCATAGGCTGTTGCAGCCCATCCCCATGCAGTATTGCGAACATGCTTCGTTGAACGCGGTGCTGGTCTACTACTGTGATTGGATCCGCCATATAGGGGCTGAAGTCGATGTCAAAGCGTCGGTGCCGCAATATCTCAACATCAATAATGCCGAATTATGTTCCATGGTCGGCAATCTACTGGAAAATGCGTCTGAGGCCATTATGAAACAACAGGATGGGGAGAAAAAACTCAGGGTGCGCATCAAATATCGCACTGGGCCGCCCGCATCACTGTTCATTGTGGTCGACAACACGCACGATTCCTCCATTATGCAGGTTGCGACGCTTTCGCCTCAACCAAGCATGGGGGTGAAGGTTTGGGCACCGCCACCGTGCGCGAAACCGCGGAACGGCATCATGGCGCGACCTCGTTCGATTATGACGGCACGCTGTTCCGCGCTTCCGTCATGCTGTGTTTGGATGATTGAGATTCCCTTCGACGTCGCCCGATCACAGTTCGCAGTTCACCACGTATGGCAGCGTCTCACGGCTTTCGTAGGGTAGAGATATGACGATTACGGTTTCTACAGACGGTTCCGCTTTAGGCAATCCGAATGGTCCGATGGGTTGGGTTGGCCGATCATGAGCTTGCCACAGGCGGCAAGCCGGGGCATCACCATGAGGGCGACTGCGATGCCGGCGGAGCTACGAACGGCACCAATCAGATTGGCGAGCTGTGCGCGGTGCTGGAGGCGTTGCGCGCGCACCCCGGCTCCGAACCGTTGGTGATCGAAACCGATTCGCAGTATGCGATCAACTGTTCCACCACGTGGGTTCACGGCTGGAAGAAGAACGGCTGGAAGAACTCGCAGAAGAAGCCGGTAAAGAACGCGGATCTGATTCGCGCGATCGATGCCGAAATCTCCAAGCGCCCCGGACCGGTGAAATTCGTATGGGTCAAGGGTCATGCCGGCAATGCCGGCAATGAGAAGGTGGACGAGCTGGCGCGCACCTATGCGGGCGATTGCCGTTCGAGATCCGTGAAGGATATCTTCCTTTGGAGGTTGGCAGTCGCTGCTGGCTTCCGAATATTCGCAAGGTACCGATGTTCCCGATGATGCCCAAATGCTGCTTGACGGCAAAATCACTACGGACGAATACCATATGGGGCGCGGGCAAGGCAAGTCCGCTCAAGGATCGTTGGCCGATGATCTGATGGGCGCGGCCGATCCGGAGCCGCGTCCGCGTTCCATCGCCGATATGCTGGTGGAGCCGGAAGCTATCCAGCGCCCGACGAGGCGACATTGCCGTTGACGTCCAACGAAATGTCGGTGGAATCCGACGACATGCCGGAACCGACCACCGCGCTTGATACGACCATGCCTGATGGCACGACGCCTGACGCCGAGGCACCGCGCAAATCGTATGCCGAAATGCTGCTCAAGCCGGACTGTTTTCCCCACGAGCATGACGAGCGGCAGCCAGCCGACGATGCACAGAACGAACAATCCGCGAATTCCTCGGAAAACGTGTCGGCGCCAACGAACGCCGTCGCCGACTTGCCGAAACTGCCGCATCGCGCCAGTCCTTCGGGATTGGCGGTGTCGGGCACCATTCGCTTCACTCCCCCGCCAAATTCCAGTCCGACGTTCGACGGCAAGCCACGCCTGATCCGCGGTTACATCGCGGTGGAAGGCTACGTGCAAGGCGACGGCACGCTCGTCCTCGACGAAGCGCCATTTGCAGTCAAGCACAACTAACGAGCCAGCACTTTCGACCTTAACGCCTCGAAAGTGCGTGAAACATCCTGTGAAAACATTTGCTGACCACCAATGGCACACCTTCGTTCATGACATGTCCGCAAACGCACAAAAATCAACACATCCGATAATATGGAGACGGTCTTAACCCCATATCGAAGGAGGATCATGGACAAGGCACAGCAGGACGCATTGAAGAAGGCAGCCGGCATCGAAGCTGCCAAGCTGATTCAGAACGGCATGATCGCAGGTCTGGGCACCGGCTCGACCGTGCGCTTCCTGGTCGACGAGCTCGGCCGCCGCGTGCAGGAGGAAGGCTTGGAGTTCACCGGCGTGACCACCTCCCGCCGCACTCAGGAGCAGGCAGAAGGCTACGGCATCAAGATCGTCGACATCGATGACGTTGATCACATCGACGTGACCATCGACGGCGCCGACGAGGTGGACAAGAACTTCAACGGCATCAAGGGCGGCGGCGCCGCTCTGCTGTGGGAGAAGATCGTGGCCACCAACTCCAACAAGATCGTGTGGATCGTGGACGAGTCCAAGGTTGTGGACACCATCGGCAAGTTCCCGCTGCCGGTTGAGGTGATTCCGTTCGGCGCAGGCCAGGTCGTCAAGAAGTTCGAATCCCGCGGCTACAAGCCGGTGCTTCGCCTCGACGCCGAAGGCCAGCGGTGCGCACCGACGAGAACAACTACGTGGTCGATCTGCACCTCGAATGCATCGAACACCCGGAGGCTCTGGCCGACGATCTCATCAACACCGTTGGCGTGGTGGAGCATGGCCTGTTCCTGCACATGGTGGACCAGGTCATCGTGGGCGATCCCAACGGTCCGCGCGTGCTCACCAACTCCAACAAGTGAGTTTGAAGTAGCGTAAGTTCCGCATTTTCCGCGGATTTTCGCGAACCTACACGAAACCATATGAGGCTGTGCGTTCAACTTCGAACGCACAGCCTTCTTTTTGCATCTATTGATTTCCGATTCTCGTACTTTTCGTTTATTTCTTTGCAATATGCAAAAATCCCGCATACCTCAAGAAGACATACGGGATTTTGTTTAAGCGACGCTTCAACCGCGCCTGAAGACTACTTGCGCTGGTGGCGAGTCTTACGAAGCAGTTTGCGGTGCTTCTTCTTGCTCATGCGCTTGCGGCGCTTCTTGATGACCGAGCCCATCTCAGCCTCCGTTCTTAAACTCAAAGGGTAAAAGTTTGCAACTTGCCCAATACTACACTGCTTCGGGGACTAACGCACACAACCGCATTCATATGGTGGAAGCACGCACCTTTTTATCGGAAGATCAGGCAAACGCAGTCCGCATGGTCCACGGCTGAATCTTACGTGAATCATGCATGAATCATAGGATCGCACAACCAGCCGTAGGCAGTATCACAGCGGGAACTGCTGGTAGAAGCGCTGCACCGAATCCTTGGCTCCCGTGGCTTGGAACACCACGGTATCGTTGCGCCAGACCGCGATGGCCTTGGTTTCGTCGTCCGGATCGGTTTTGGCGCTATAGGCGCCGGTCGCTTCACCGGAAACCTTCACATTGCCGCCGCCCAGCTCCTTGCCGGTCATGGCACCGGTCAGATTGTCATACTGACTTTGCGCATCCTCGGACTGAGACCATTGCGCCACTTTCAAGGTGATACCCTGACCGTCCTTGCCCGTGGAATACGTCAACGTGTACTCCTCGACCGGGGAAGCGCCGCTCCACGAAGTGCTGGCATCGGCCTTGGTGCGCGCGAAATTCAACACGGAATCAGGCATGGCCTTCAACAGTTCGCTGGCGTCATCCGGCAACGCCACAGCGTCAATGGACGGCGTGGTCGGCTCAGAGGCATCCTGCGACGCGCCCTGCGAGGTGGTGGTGCCTGAGTGGACGCTTCATCGCCCTTGTTCAGAGCCCAGCCGGGCCAGATGAAAGCGGACACCAAGGCGAGCACGACCACCAAAGCGGCGGCAATGACAGCCACGATCAGTTTGCCATGAGAAGAGGAAGTTTGCGTAGTAGACATGGCTGTTATTCTTTCATATCCGTGAGACGCTCGAATCCAGAAACCGTGATCTCGCCATCATCCCGCACCAGCACCCCCTTAATATCTCCGAAAACGATTGTCCCAAAACCTCCGTATTGTCGGCGATATGGCAAAGACGTCCTCGCAATTTGTATGTTCCGAATGCGGCTGGAGCGGCCGAAATGGCTGGGCCGCTGCCTGAATGCGGCCAGTGGGGCACCATCGAGGAATTCCATGAAGCGCGCCCCTCCACATCGTCACGCACCGCCGCTCCCGGACGCACATCGCGCACGCTATCGCATGCAGTGCCCGATTCCACGGCGAAACCGATCACGGAAATCAGTACGGAAAACATTTCCAGAATCGACACTGGGTTCACGGAATTCAACCGCGTACTTGGCGGCGGCATCGTTCCCGGTTCCGTCACGCTTATCGCGGGCGAACCGGGTATCGGCAAATCAACGCTGCTGCTGGAGACCGCAGGCAATGTTGCCCGTCTTTCCGCAGCACAGCCCGAACGCAACACGGTGCTCTATATTTCCGGTGAGGATCGCAGGCGCAGGTGCGCATGAGGGCCTCGCGCATCGGCGCGGTCGAACCGAATCTGCTTCTGGCCGCCACCACCGACCTGTCAACCGCGCTGGGCTTATCGAACAATGCAAGCCTGCGCTGGCCATCGTCGATTCCGCGCAAACCATCGTCTCGCAGGAAGTCGATGGCATCTCCGGAGGCTCGACTCAGGTGCGCGAAGTGGCGAGCGCGCTGATCGACACCGCCAAAACGCTTGATATTCCGGTATTGTTGGTCGGTCATGTCACCAAAGACGGGTCGATTGCCGGCCCGCGCACGTTGGAACATTTGGTTGATGTGGTCTGCCAGTTCGAAGGCGACACCGAAACCGCATTGCGTATGCTGCGCGCGGTGAAAAACCGTTTCGGCCCTACTGATGAGGTCGGCTGTTTCGATATGAGCGGCGAAGGCATCGAAGAGGTGACGGACCCGTCCGGACTGTTTCTTTCCTCGTCCAATTCCGCAGATCCCTCTCCGGTGGAGGCACGTGCGTGACCTTCACGTTGGACGGTCATCGCAGTCTTCCCATCGAAGTGCAGTCGCTGGTCACCAAATCCGTACTGCCAACGCCACGACGTGCCGCGAACGGCGTCGACGCCAACCGCATCGCCATGCTGGTGGCGGTGCTATACAGGCATGGCAACGTCAATCTTTTGGCGAACGATCTGTATATTTCCACCATCGCCGGAGGCCAGGCGCGCGAGCCGGATGCGATCTGGCGATCGTCGGCGCATTGGCGAGCGCCTCGAAATCGAAGGCGATCAGCCGCACCACATGTGCGATTGGCGAGATTTCGTTGACCGGGCAGGTGCGTCCGGTGCCGCGATTGGAATACCGGTTGCGCGAAGCCGCCCGTCTTGGTTTCACCACCGCTGTAGTGCCGACATTACGTAGAGAAATCGCAATTCCCGGATTGTCGATCGTTCAGGTCGACACATTGCAGGATGCGCTTGGCGCCATGTTGCGATAATACACACCCTACATACCGTTTTCGCATGTATGCACGCGAAACATATACATTATGTTATTTTTTTAACCTATACAAGTGGGGCTCTTACGTAAATGCTTACGTAAGAGCCCCACTATTTTGAATACTGATACGTTTTTACTGGAAATATCAGCATTCATTAATCACTGTCATTATCGTGATTATTATTGCGATCATCGTTGTGATTAGCATCAGGCAGTAATTCGCTTGGTTTCCTCGACATTGCGCTTCAGCTCGTCGATCAGATCCTGTGCGGAATCGAATTTGATTTGCGGACGCAGGAATCCTGCGAATTCCACGCGTACCTGGTGATCGTATAAATCAAGCCAATCGTCGGTGATGGCGTAGGCTTCGACCACGCGATCGTTCATTCCGGTCACCTCGTTGAAGGTCGGCTTGGTGCCGATGGAAATCGCAGCGGGCCAACGATATGGCGAATGATCGGCAAGTCGCGCGTCCACGGAAGAGGAATCGAACTGCTGCGAAACACCTTCGGAAGCGTCCTGCGCATCATCGTCCGCCGTCTTCGCGCCCAAGTCCACAAGCCAACCGGCGTATACGCCGTCGACCGGCAGATAGCCTGCCACATTCTCGCTCAGATTCGCCGTGGGGAAGCCGATGGTGCGTCCACGTTCCTCGCCATGCACACGGCGCCTTCCACGGCATGCGGATGTCCCAGAATCGCGTCGGCGTCTTTGATGCGCCCCTGGCCCAGCAGGTAGCGCACATTCGTGGAGCTCCACACGCGCACGGCCTTCGCCTGGTTTTTCTTGCTCCATGCGCGACGTTCCGCCTTGGACGCGCCTTCCAGCGGATCGGCCGGCTCACCATGGTCGGTGGGCATAACCGGCTTCGCATTGGCTGGCACGCGGGTTTCGCCCGGTCCACGATCGTCGACCACGTCAAGCTGGAACACGCCGGTGGCGAGCGCCAGATTCTCGATGGCCTTCACATCGCCGGCACGGTTCGCACCCATGGCCGCATCGGATCCGAGCACTAGCGCGCGCATGCCCAGCTTGCCCACCATTTGTCCAAGGAAGAATCGGTACGATTTCGCCGCGAACGCCAGCGTGTAACGCACGATGAGCGTGTAATCCACGCCCAGCTTGTTGATGGCGCGCAGACGCTCCTGCATGCTGGTGAGCGCCTGCGCGTCGATCATGCCCGCCGGCGGCTCCTGGCCACCGTTTTGCGCCGCGTAGCCGTGCACGAGCGCTGGGCGTGGATCGAACAGCACCACCACGGAGAAGGACTGTTCCTTCTTGGCGAGTTCCACCACGCGGCGAATCACCGCCTGATGGCCCTGATGCATGCCATCGAACGAACCGATGGTCACCACGGATTTCTTATCGTTGCTCAGCGTAGGCCAATCCACCATGCCGCTGGCATCAGGCGTGAGCGTGATTGTCTTCATCATGTCCTTCTTGTGTATGAATTCGTATCTGTAGTCTGATTGGATGGTTCAGTTGAATACCGCGACCGGTTTAGCCTCACCGCGTTTCGCACGTTCGAGGATGGCGACCAAATCGTTGGTTTCCTCAACGTACGCCGCCGTGGTCGTACGTATGTCATGCGCGATTCTGCGTCCGAAACGCAAGTCGGCCGCTTCCTGATCGCTCACGGCCAGCATATTCATGGAAGCCGCAGCGCTGGCCACGGGATCGAGCGCATGATCGAGCGCATGATCTGCATCGTCAAGCACTGCACGATTGCGCGTCACTTCCATGCCTTCACGATTGGTGAATGTTTTGGATTCAGCGTGGGCGCTCATGACGTTGGGCATATTCACTGAGAATCTGCCGACACGTGTGCGTCGCAGCATCGTCAGATGGCCTCCCAACCCGAGTTCCTCGCCCAGATCGCGTGCGAGCGCGCGAATGTAGGTACCTGCGGAACAGGTCACGGTCACGTCGAGTTCCATAACGGGCTGCATGTCTTCATGCGGTGCAGTGTCGGCAATCCATCCATCTCCTGCCCTCTCGGCCACGACTGCGCCAGCAAGTTCCGTGCCGGCACGATCGCTATGCGTGTAGCCGTAACGCGCCTGCCGCACGTTGAACTCTTCGATGGTCACAGGACGTGCCTTAAGCTCCACATCCTTGCCTTCGCGCGCCAGATCATAGGCACGCTGGCCATTGACCTTAATGGCGGAGTAGACGTTCGGTACCTGTTCGATGCGCCCGGTGAACCGTTCTGTGATCAGCTGTTCCACGGCTTGACGCGAAGGAAAGTTCACTGCCCGCTCCCCCGCCGGCAACAGCTCGCCTTCGGCATCGTCCGTAGTGGTGCGCTGTCCAAGGCGAATGGTGGCCTCGTACGTTTTGTTATGGTCGACAATGTAGTTGAGCAGTCGCGTGGCATTGCCGAAACCCACCACCAGCACGCCGGTGGCCATCGGGTCGAGCGTGCCAGCATGGCCGACACGCTTCATATGCAGGGCGCCGCGCACGGCCGCGACCACGTCATGGCTGGTGACCCCCTGCGGCTTGTCGATGACCAGCAGGCCGGAATGTTCAGGCTTCTTCGTCATCATCCCAATCTTCGACTTCGACGTCATCATCGTCGAAATCATCGTCGTCATCCTCTTCCGGATGCTTGTACGGATCGGCTTCGCCCGCATACTGGGCGGTTTCACGAACCTTGGCGAGTTTCTTCGTCACGCTTGCGCGCGATGGCGAGAATGTCTTCGATCTCATGCGCCTCGCCCGGCACCTCGTCGAATACGAATTCGAGCTGCGGGGTCAAACGCAGACCGGCCTTGGTGCCCACGAGGGAACGCAGACGACCCTTGGCTTGGTTCAGTGCCTGCTGTGCACGGCGGCGTTCGCCCTGCTCATGGCCTTCACGGCCAAGCTGGGTCCAATAGACTTTGGCGATCTGCAGATCGTTGGTCACACGCACTTCGGTGATGGTCACGTTTGTGAGACGCTTATCGTGCAATTGCGCCTCCATGGAGGATGCGATCACACGTTGGATCAACGCCGCGATGCGTGCGGCGCGAGGATTGGTTCCTGCCATTGTTGTCCTTTAATCAGGTAAGTTCTGTTGTATTACGGAACGCCCGCAGCCGTATGTCAGCTGTGGGCGTTCCTTTCTTGTTATCGATTGCTGGTTCGAATCAATCGACTACTTGCGTTCGATTTCCTGCATTTCGAAGGTCTCGATGATATCGCCAAGCTCGATGTCGTTGAACGAACGAGGTTGATACCCGCTTCGTAGCCTTCCTTGACGGAGTTGACATCGTCCTTGAAGCGACGCAGCGAGGAGATTTCGA
>ENA-OUNI01000940-OUNI01000940.1-human-gut-metagenome-genome-assembly--contig:-NODE-940-length-12567-cov-1.857074_pt1 | contig 12567 bp, 24 predicted proteins | sample MGYA00242499_ERZ504580 | MGnify/ENA primary metagenome ERZ504580 (study PRJEB26092, sample SAMD00036315) | human gut metagenome | host: Homo sapiens | study: EMG produced TPA metagenomics assembly of... | reverse complement strand
TCTGGCGGAAGCCGTGGAGGGGTATCAGGAGTTTACCGATACGGCCGACGCCCCTGCGGCCCGCCGGATCGGAAAACTGCGGGATGAATTTATGTCCCTCTATATCACGCTCAGTCAAATGCTCTCCAATGCTCAGAGCGATGCGGAGCGGGAAAAGATCAACGCCTGTCTGGAAGAACTGGAGCGGTACAGCAAGGAGGCCCATGCGTCGGTCCAATACTCTTATGTTCGCTTCGGGAGCTCTATGACCTGAAGGCCAGTTGACAGCATCCAATGATAAAGAAAGAGGTGCCAATTATGTTAAATTACAATCTGCCGCTGACTGAAGCTGAATCAGAATTTGCTGCCGAACATCACTCCGTTATCTATGGGTATCTGCGCAAGGCGGGGCTGCCGGAGGATGACTTTTACGATGTTGTGGTCTTTGGCTACCTGCGGGCAGTCCGCAAATATCTGGCCCGGCCAGAACTGCGCAAGTACAGCTTTTCCACCATTGCCTACCGGGCCATGAGCTGCGATGTCCACCACTCCAAGGAGTATTGGATGCGCAAGAAGCGCCGTGCCCTGGTAGAGTCCCTGGATGAAGAGCTTCATACCCGGGATCTGCTGGACCCCGTATCGGCGGCCTATGAAAATGTGCTGTCTTTTCAGGAACTCTCCGGCAAGCTGACGCAAAAGCAGCGGCAGATCGCCGCATTGCGCGCACAGGCTACCACGACCTGGAGATTGCCCGTATGTTTCAGGTCAAACCCGGTGAAATCAAGCTGGAGATGGACCAGGCGCGCTCGAAGGTCGTGCCGTTCCCCACGGAAACCGCCGCACTTGCGGCTTAAATTCAGGAGGTATCCTATGTCGAACATGAGCTACTGCCGATTCCAAAACACCTATGGAGATGCGGCCGAGTGTCTGGACGCACTGGAGCAGCAAAAAGAACTCAGCGGCGACGAGTACAACGCCGCCCGGAATATGTTCCTGGAATTTCTGCGCTTCTGTGTAGATATGGAGATCATCGAGGATTTCGATAAGGAGCGCTTTGGCGAATACCTCGGCGAGCTTCGCACCGGGAGGGACTGACATGGCAAATTGCCTTGAGATCACTCTCTGGTATCCGGAAGACAAATTCAATGCGCTATCCACTGCACTGGAGCCTGCGGGCTCCAGTGTGGAGGAAGAGCTGGGCAGGGTCTTGACGGAACTCTACGAACGCCTGGTCCCATCCGAACAGCGCGTTGAGATTGCCGAAAAGCTGGCCCGGGAGGAACAGCATGAAGCGGAGGAGCGGGTGCGGCACGAGGCGGAGACCTACCGCGTGTCCGTCCTCAAGCTGACCGCCGGCCGGGCCTGCGAGTACCATAAGCTCACGCGGGCCTGGGACCTCCTTGCCCTGGCCGCCTTTATCCGGGAGACGGTGCGAAAGTCGCCGTCATCCCCAAGCGGCGATTTTCGTTCCAGGCTGGGAGAGACGGAACGCCTTTCTACTCAAGACTTTGCCGAGCTGTCGATGGCGCGCTTTCGCAATGATCCTCATGTGAACGGTGCCTTCCAGGTCGATTTTCCCTCCGGAAGGTTTTCCTTTGTCATGCCCGGCGAGGGCTGGCGGAGCTATGCGCTCAAAGACATCTCCGCCGCTATTTACAAAGCGGGGCGGAAAAGCGGCCTGTCCAAGCTGGAAAGGCTTCACCGATTCTTCGACGCTCTGACCGACAAGCTGTATTTCACCTCGGAGGTTGAGTGGAACGGAGCTCCGGCGATGTGTAAAGATTCGGAAAAGGACTGTAACACCTGCCGCCACAATCCCGGCTGCCTGAAAAAGGGGCTGGCAGTCTTTCTCCTGTTCATCCAGACTGGCCGCGACCGGGAGCTCTCCCGTGACCCTGACGGCCATCTGAAGACGGCATTTCGGTGCCGGGACTGGGAGGAGAAAGCGCCATGAGCTACACTGGCGGCGGCCCGTATTACGCGCAGCAGTACCCGGAGTACAACGGCATTCTGTGGAATGGGCGCTGTGGAAATCCTGAGTGCATATATCACTGGCATCCTCCAGAGGATGCTCCGGCGGAGCCTTCCCACAAGGAGGGCAGCTCCGGATGATGAAACTGTTCCGAGTCCATCATGTCCATGCCAATGGGCTGGAAACCCTGGCGCTGACGGTCAGCGCCGGCGGTCTGAAAAGCGCGGTCAAGCGGGTGCGCGAGCACCCCTTGATCCGGCTGCCAAATGGGACTTACTACATCTTTGAAGCAGGCAATTACAGTGATGGCCTGCAAATCACATTCTCATGATCAAGAGGAGGACAACCTTATGTTAAACCGTATCACTATGACCGGCCGCCTGGTTGCAGACCCTGAGCTGCGCCGCACCCAAAGCGGCGTCTCCGTCACCTCTTTCCGGATTGCCAATGACCGGGATTATGGCAAGGGCGAGGAGAAAGAGACGGACTTTTTCGATGTCGTGGCCTGGAGATCCACCGCTGAGTTTATCTGCAAGTATTTCACCAAGGGGCGCATGATCTCGGTGGACGGCCGGCTTCAGACAAGAGGCTGGAAAGACCGGGAAGGCAACAACCGCGTCAGCATTGAGATTCTTGTGGACAACGCCTACTTTGCCGACAGCAAGAAGGATGATGCCGCCGGCGACTTCCCCGCCGACGACCAGTTTGCGGGCTACGGCGCTATCAGGCTCTGTGCCGGGCGGCGGCGATGACTTGCGCCGGATTTCTAATTCCGGCAAAACAACACGCGGGGGAGGCTTCGTCCTCTCCCGCGCTGTATTTCTTCCCTGCAAAAGCAAATATACCAAGATACAGGAGACGATGATACATGAGCTTTCCGGAACAGGATCGCGCAGTACAGATATTGGAGAAAGAGTTCGGCCCCCGCTGGAAACAGATTGTCCAGGAACTGGGGACCAAAGAGCTTCGCCAGCGTGTGGTAAGGAACTCACTTCTTTTATGGCTTTCCCGGAACGCGGCAGCGGCGGGAACAACAAGTGGCGTGGAAACTGCTCGCCGGAGGTCGTGCGGGCGATTCTCCGCTATGTGCTTGAGTGCAAGCATTACTACGGGAAGCAGACACAGGACTTTACGCTCCTTGATCCTATGTCCGGCTCTGGGACGAGCCAGGCGGCGGCGCAGAGCTTGGTGTGCGCTCGCTTCTGTATGACCTCAATCCCGCCCCTGCCTGCGGTATTGGCGGATGGGATGCGCTGCGGGACGAAGTGGACGATTCGGCAGATTTGATTTTTCTCCACCCGCCCTACCATAATCTGATCCCTTACTCCGGAAATATGTGGGGCACGCCGCATAAGGATGACCTTTCCAGGTGTTCCAGCTATCCCGAGTTTGTGGAAAAGCTGAATTACATTGTCCAGAAGCTCTTTATGGCCCTGCGCAGGGACGGCCGGCTTGCCATCCTGGTTGGGGACATCCGCACCAAAGGGAGTTTCTACTCTATGCAGCATGACCTTATGCGCGTGGGACAGATGGAAGCGTTCATCGTAAAAGGGCAATACAACTGCGTCAGCGACACCCGCAGCTACAAAAAGCCATTCATCCTGTGGTAACGGAGTATTTGCTCCTTTTCCATAAACAGGATGCACTCTTTTTCCCTTTCGCGGTGCGCCGGGAGACCACCGTGGATCTACGGAAGGAGGACATCCCTGGCTTGACTTGGCACCACCTGATTCGGTTGACCATGGAGGAGCTGAGCGGCCGCGCCAAGCTGTCCGACTTGGGAGACCGTCTGGCCGCTCACCCAAAAGCAAAGAAAAACCCGCATTTTCGGGATCGCATACGGGCCACCGCCTATGAGCACCCGGGACAATATATTTCCTGCGGAAACGGCTTCTATGCCTGAATTATGCCGTGGCCTAAATCAAAAACAGGAGGCAGAGATCTCAATGAAGATCACAAAAGAAGAGAAGATGTATCTTGAACGCTGCGGATATGCAGAAAAGACTTCGCCAGATCCAAGAAGCCACCAGAAGAGACAAAACAACTTACGAGATGGACGGCGCCCCTATTACCAGAGATGAGGCCGTCACCCGTTTGGGCCGCCTGGACTACCTATCCGGTATCGCCAGGAGTGCATTTCACTTCACAGCCATGCGTATCACGGAGGACGGGAAAGTAATCCTGTTCGACTCGTCCAGGCTGTTTGGAAAGGAATAGTACAATGGACAATCCATACTTAAAAGCTCAATGCCAAAACATGGTCTCCGCCCTCGCCGCCTTTTCCACAGCCTGCGAACTGGCGGCCTATGAAGATGACGGGTCCCTTTCCAAAGAGGAACTTCGTCAACTGCGGAGAATCCACGCCGCTGCCGCCCGTTTTCAAGCGGAGCTTCAGCGAGAAATGGAGAAGCGCCATGTCCCAACCGCCAAGCGCCTCTCCGCTGGATGCAGGTCACAGAAGGACGGTGAATACGATGCTCTTATCTGAGCCTGGAAAAGTCATCCGCTGCGCAGATCACCTCCAGGTTTTACTGGCGCTGCCCGCGGAGACCATAGATTTGATTCTGGCCGCTCCAGGCAAGCAGGAGTTTTTTCAAAAAGGCCGGCCATCCGATTACCTGTTTCGGAGGACTGCGGTTGAGCTCTTACGGGTTTTGAAGCCGGGCGGGGTGCTGGTCTGGCATGTCCCCAATGAGCGCGGGGAGGCCACCTTTTCCACCGCGCAATTCCGTCAGGTAGTCTACTTTCAATCAATCCAGTTGAGACTGATCGACACCATCCTTGTGGAAAAGGAAAGGAACACGCCGCCCACCCCTGTCCGATATGGAGACGCTTTTGAGTCCATGTATATCCTCGCAAAGGGCAAGCCCAAGACCGTTCATATTTTGAAAGACAAGCCCAACAAGTGGGCAGGTACAAAGACCTGGGGATGCCTCACCAAGCGTGAAGTGAACGGCACGCTCACTCCAAAAGGCCGAAAGACGATTCAGAAATTCGCGCCCGCACAAATGTCTGGCACTACGGCACTGTTTTACCGATGGAGAGCGAGCTGTTCGGCGGCAAAGCTGTGAGCCTATCAGAACGGCTGGCCGAAGATCACATCCGGACCTGGAGCAACGAGGGTGATCTGGTGCTCGCTCCATTTGACAAGGACGGCACCGTGGCAAAAATAGCGCCGCTGTTGGAGCGGCGCTGGCTGTCGCTCCAAAATGCGGCAGACTGCGATGGCTGAGAGACAACGCGGGATAAGATTGATCCCGAAGAGGATTTCGATCATAACAGGACTTTGAAAATGACAAAGGAAGGAAAGTAATATGCGTACTTATTTTCGCTCTTTAAGCGATGTGCTGGGCTCTCCCCTGGCACAGACCGCGCAGACATTCTCCCCCCGGCACGCCGGCGGACATCGGTGCTGAAATCAACCAAACTGGAGGACGCGGCATACCGGGACCTGCGCCGGGGTGATAACGAGCTGGATGCGCTGGAAAAAGCCTGCGGCGAAAAGCTGTCCACCTTTCCCGCTCTGAGCAGGGACATCTATCAGAGCTTTTATTCCCTGAATGTGCGGCGGCAGCCAGAAGATGCCATTTCCGAGCAGGCCCGCCGCTTCAATGCACCGATCCTAAATGAGGTGATGGACGGCGAGGACTATCCCGCCATCAAAGCCGCCTGTGAGGGGCGGCAGCTCCCCGCCTATGAGGCCGCTTCGGAATTTATCAGTCAGGTGGCTGGAAACCTGGATGAGCTGCTGGAAAAAGCCAGTGGAAAAAAGGGGCGCTGAATACCCTGGAGCGCCTGGAACAAAAAAGGGACAGGAGCATGGAGGAGCTTCAAAAACTGATGAAGCAAATCGCACAGGCCGGCCCTGAGCAGCTTCCCGAACTGGAGAAGCAGGCCGTCAAGGCTGCCAATCAGGCCCAGAGCCAGGTCAACCAGACGGAAGCCGTGGGCCATATGGTCCGCGACCAGATGCTCCAAAATAAAGAGGCCGTCTCCGGCTGTTTTGCACAGGCGGTACGGGCGGCGGCACAGAAAGCCGAAAGCGTTTCGTCGGCGCTTCTGCCTGGGCTACGGCCCTGACAGCAATGATCCGGAGCGGAGAGCGGCGGACCTGGAGTTGGCCGCCCGCGTCGGCAAGAGTCCCACGCTCATGGAGGTGGCCCGCTATCTGGGGCGCCTGAAGGAGCTGATGGACGGCAAGCGCAAAAACGGCTATGCCTATGGCCGCGGCGAGAAGTACAGCCTGGAGCTGGGCGGCGACATCAACAGGGCCATTGCCTCGGAGTTCGCCATGCTTGCCGCGCCGGAGACGCTGCCGCTTTTCCTGCGCAAGCTCCAGCGAAAGGCACTCAAGCAGTACCAGCGCCGGGAGCCCATCTGCAAGGGAAGCGGCGACATCATCTGTATGCTGGACGAGTCCAGTTCTGCGGAGAGCCAAGCACCCTGGTGTAAGGCGGTGGCCCTGGCCCTGCTGGACATTGCCATGCGGGACCAGCGCCGGTTTGCCGTGATCCATTTTGCCGGGGTTGGAGATGTTCAGACTGATCTCTTCCTGCCGGGGCAGTACGACCGTGAGGATGTTCTGCGCTGTGCCGAGACCTTCCTAAACGGAAACACCGACTACGAGACGCCGCTGCGGGAGGCCCTGCGCCTCATGGAGCAGGAGGCTTTGAAATGCCGACATGGTGTTCGTCACGGACGGTGAATGTGTTTGCCGGACAGTTTCCTGGAAAGCTGAAGGCGGAACAGTCCGCCAGAGGCTTCCAGATCACCGGCATCCTGCTGGATCAGGAGGACGCCGGGTTTGAGTTCAGCCTCCGGGAGTTCTGCACCAATGTCTACCGCACCAGCAGCTCTCCCGCGATCAAATCGCGGAGCAGCTGGTGGTGAGCCGGGTGGCATAGCGGCGAGAAAACATCTTATTACACAGAGAACACGGACGGAGAGTTGCGAACTATCCGTCCGTGTCACTCTGCCGCCAAAGGCGTCTCGCCGCGAATCTCCAGACTTGCCTCATTCACCATCTCGACTTGATTTATCTCTAAAATCTGATTATACTAACAACAAATACAGAACTTAAAATCGCTTTGGAAAAGGAGTGTGCCGCATGGATCACAAGCTCCGGTTATATCATGTTGGTCCTATTCAAGAATGTGATTTGGACCTGAACGACTTCACCGTTTTGACTGGCCCGCAGTCCAGCGGAAAAAGCACCGTTGCAAAAGCCGTCTATTTTTTCAGGACGGTCAAACAGGATATTTTGAATATTATCATGCAGGGAGGCCCGCAAGCAGTATCGGACCGGGATGACGCTTCCTGGTCCATGGTCTTGGAACAGCGCCTGAAGAACAAATTCCTGCAGCTTTTTGGGACCTCCTGGGTCATGCCGCTGGATATGAAGATGGAATACACCTATAAAAAGAATGTCTCTATCCGGGTATCCCTGACTGAAAATTATGATGATCCCCTGAAAAACTATATCGAAATTGAATTTAGCGGCTCTGTGAAAGAGTATTTCACAGAGCTGGGCTGGCGGAATTTTTCCAATATCTCTCCCGGCCAGAGGACTATGCCGAGAAACAGCTCAGCCAGTTGTTTAATGATCCGTATGAAACCGTCTTTATTCCGGCCGGGCGCAATTTGATTACACTGCTGAGCGCGCAGCTCAACTATATTTTTACTTCGCTGGAGGAGTCCCAACTCCGTAATATCGACTATATCACCAAGCGATACACGGAATTGATCCTAAAGCTCAAGCCGACCTTCGGCTACGGGATGGATGGCGTTATCCGGGAAATTGAGGCTGACCCGATTCGGCTGAAAAAGTACAAGGAGATCAGGCCCGCGGTCAACCTCTTGAGAACAGCCGCGGAGCAGGTGTTGAACGGCAGCTACCGATATACGGAAAATGAGGAGCGTCTATATCTTTCAGACGGCAAATATGTGAAAATCAACCTGGCTTCCTCCGGCCAGCAGGAAGTTGTGTGGCTTTTTAACCTTCTGTTCTATTATCTGATTGAGCAGAGAAAGGTGTTCCTGATCGTGGAAGAGCCGGAGTCCCACCTTTATCCGGCCTCCCAGCAGACAATCTCCCATGTGCTCGCTTTGATGCTTACCAGCGGGAACACAGGCATCGTGACCACACACAGCCCCTATGTGCTCAGCACACTGAACTATCTGATGCTCGCCGGCCAGGTTCCTGTTCAGCGTCAAGAAGAGGTCAAGCCGCGTCTCAACAAGAGGTTTTGGCTTGATGCGGAAAGATCAAACGCCTATTATATTCATGACGGCAAGCTGGAAACGGCTGTGAACGAGGATGATGGGCTGAAGCTGATCAAGAATGAACTGATTGACGGCGCCTCCACTGAGATCAATGCGTTAAGCGATTTCCTTCTCGGATTTTTGTTTTCTGAGGAGGGATAGGTATGTGCTGCAACATCAATGATTTTACGCCGCATCGGGCGGGACAGCACTCCGTATTTACTTCGGCGGAAAATCGCTGTACCCATGTCGGCAAGAACAAAAATAGGCACATGATCCGGCAGTTCAAGGTGGATGGAGAGGTGGTCGCAGCGGGGGATATGTCTCCGCGCTGTGATTATCTCCTTTTGAACGATGATGCAAAGACTTCCTACTACATCGAATTGAAGGGCTCCGATCTGGTCAAGGCCATTGAGCAGATTGAGACTACCGTCGCCATGATTGCCCCCTCCATTCCGGAATATGCAGTCCTGCGCCGTATCGTTTTCAGAACGGGTACCCATGGAATACAAACCAGGCCCGTACTCTCCTGGAAAAGGAAGCATGGAAATACCGTCGTCATCAAAGAGCGGCTTTTAGAGGAAACGATCTGATTCATCTTGCGAAGGATCGGCGCACCGGGGAGTTCAAATTGCCGCCCGGTGCCGGTCCTGCTGTTTTCTCAAAAATAAAAGCCCCTTGGAGGCGCATCGCATACTCAACGGCAAGTTGCAAGTTCCTTTTTTCTTACTATAATCAAGCAGAAAGAGGTGAAACCAAAATGGCAGACAGTCGCTATGTTCTTATGCACAAAAATACACCTGTGGCCGACCTCCAATTGGATACGGACACCGGTGTGATCCGTCTGTCGGCCATGTTTATAACGCGCTCCATGTTCCGGTAGGTATCCCTGTGAAAAAGGGAGTCATTGACAGGAGCGCCCTCAATACATGGTGGACCGGCCGGGCCATTCCAGCCAGCCGTGACCGCATCCGGGATGCCCTGCGAGAGTTGGAGTTGGCCTCCACACAACTGCTCCTGGACAAATGCCTGGGGCTAAGCCTGTCCGACCAATATTGGATCTGCCCGACATCCAGCGGCGTGCGCTGGGAGGAGGTAAACTTCTTTCAAAACGCCTTTTCCGATGATGTGGGCAATATCCTGCTCGGCCGCGGCTCATCCAGCGGCCGGGTAAGCCTGATGTCCCCGGACAACACCTCGGACGGTTGGCTGAAGAAAAAGTGGGCCATTCTGGATGAGCGCCGGTGCCTGATGAAGGGCGGAAGCGGCGCCACCCAGCAGGAGCCCTACAATGAGGTGCTGGCCAGTTCCGTGATGGAGCGTCTGGGTATCCCCCATGTGACCTATACGCTGACGGTCCAGGAGGACTACCCGTACAGCGTATGTGAGGACTTATCACCCGGAAACCGAGTTGATCCCAGCGTGGTATATCATGCAGACGGTAAAGCGGCCCAATCATGTCTCGGTCTATCAGCATTATATGGACTGCTGTGAAGCCCTTGGTATTCCCGCGTCCGGGAGGCCGTGGACCGGATGATCGTACTGGACTACCTGATCGTCAACGAGGACCGGCACCAAAATAACTTCGGCGTGGTACGCAACGCTGAGACGCTGGAGTATTTGGGCGCCGCCCCGATCTACGACAGCGGCACATCCCTGTGGTTTGACAAGCCCACCGGCATGGTGGGAAGCGGGCGGGTCACCTGCAAGCCGTTCAAGGACCGCCATGAGGAGCAGATCAAGCTGGTATCTTCCTTTGACTGGCTGGACCTGTCCAGGCTGGACAGTATCGAGGAGGAATGGATGGAGCTGACCAAGGGCTCCCTGTTCCTGGATGAAGCCCGCCGCATTGCTGTGGCCCGTGCCCTGCGTTGGCGCATTGAAACGCTCAAGGAGATCTCCCGCTGCGGCGTCTATGCCGTTCCGGGAACAGGCCATGATGTGACGGAGGATATTCGTTACAGCGGCCAAAGCGAACAATAATATCGGATCAAAGAACACAGGCCGGCAGCTTTGCGCTGTCGGCCTGTAAAACACAGTATGGGTTATTTACAAAAATCATTTAGCCTGGTCCCATACATGGGAGTGATGAGGCAGCGTCCGCATATTCTGGGAAACGGAGCCGCACCGCCTCAAAGAAGCAGGACTGAAACCCACAGCAGAATATCTCATCCGGCAGGAATGCCGCAGAGACCCGTTCATCCTCCGGTTGCTCCTGCCCATAGCCGTTCCACAGGTTAAATGCCAGCCTGGTGATTCTTTTGCTCGTACCAGTCTGCCAGCCGTCAGCCAGCGCCTCCGGCAGATACACCACTCCCGCCAGTCAAATAAACGATGGAAGTGGCTCCTGGTATCTGGGCACAGCCCGCACAGATAGAGGAAAGAACGAAAATAGTTGTCTGGAGTACGCCCGGATGCTGCGGCCCGCTCCAATTTCTCACGGAAAAACGCTTCGTGCGCATCGTCATAAAAATGTACCGTCATGTATTCCTTCGATCTCCTTTCACCTGCCCTATGTAAGAGTAGATGGACACAAGCGCATCCAGCCATCGTCTCTGCGCTTGAGCAGTGTCCGCGGCGCCAGATGCATTTCCCGCTGTAATTCTCCCCAAGTTTTCCCCTCAAAATAATATTTTCGGATCACTTCGGCCTGTTTTTCTTCTAATTGTGAGACATAGAACTCCAGCTTGGAGATCTGTTGTTCAACGGTATAAAGCTCCTGGGCGATCTCCATAATGGTTTCTTGGTTGAGTCGGTCTTTCTTGTCCCGGAACTGTGTGGCGATACGCATGGTCTTATCTGAGATAAATCCCGCCGGTCGAATGCCGTCGCTCACCGGCCGTGAAAGCGCCATGCTGTCGATCACCTCGCTGTCTGAAATCTTGGCGGGGTGTTCCTGCTCATAGCGAAGCAAGATGACTTCTTCTTCAGCTCCGGATATTGCTTCAAGTCATCAATTACCTGTTCTCTTATTTTCGTTTGCTCCATGATGATCCCCCCGCCTTTCTTTCTGAAATAAAATTTTTCAGCACAAGGAGACATCATGCGAGGAATTCTTATCCAAGGCAAGAAAATTGGCACCGGAGAATAGGATAGCGGTAGACCAAGCTGTTGCCCTGCCATGGTGGAAAAGTGGAGGCGCAGACCTATTCATATTCCCCCATCTCATTCCATGCTTTGAAAGCAAATTTCGTCGCGATGTGGGTTCTTGTGCCGTTATCCACAGAATAGCGGTGCATCATGGTTTCCTTACGCTCCCAAAGTGGACTTAAAAGAGAATTTGCGGCGGAATATGTGTTATTTCGACATTATGGAGCGAAACAGTACCCGACTCCCTTGACTGTCTTGATATAATCGGTATCTTTAGGAGACAGGCCCATCTTCTTTCGTATAGAACAGATCAGGTCGTTAACGCTCTTACTGCCGTAGAGACTGCTCTCCCTCCAGACCCGTTCATAGATCAGTTCCCTGGAAAAGACGATAGAGGGATTGCTGGCCAGGAAATAGAGGAGCTTGAACTCCAGAGCTGTAAAGGAGAGCTGACTTCCGCGCATTGTGACCCTTTGGCGCAAGGTCCATCATCAGATCTTTATAAATGATACGGCCAGGCGGTGCGGCTCCGTAGGGTATTCATCGGCCGACGGACGGCGAAGCAGGGCACAGACAGCGGCAGAGCACTCCTTGGGACTGTTTTCCGCAAGGCACATATCAAACCCTCGGTTCATAAAAGCCGCCCGAACATCAGATTTACCGATTGGGAACATAAGTAGAAGCGTATTCTTTGCGTGCCGAAGATCCAGCAGCAAACCAATCAGACGGGCAGCATCCTCGGTATCCGCGTCCAGAGCCACTACATCAAAGGTGCGGATCATCATTTGGCTGACCGCGTTTTGGATTGTCAAGGCGATGCAAGGATCAACCCCGTTTTTCCTCAATAAGGCTCGGATGCTCTCCGCCTGTGCTTGGCTTTCCTCAATTAGTAGAATACGCTTTCCTGAAATGACGCTGCTCGTAATTTCATCTCCTTTTTATGGAAAATGGATGTATTATACTCTCCTGAATTATGTTTAATTTCTGATAAATTTCTGTACTTGCGTCACGAGCAAAATGCCGGGAATAATGCCGGAGCACGGTTGAACAGCTTCAATTAAGGAACACCCCCTGCCAAAGCAGGGGGTGTTCCTTTCCAGCTTCTTTTAAGTGTGCTTATTCAGGAGCCGAAAGAATGAGGCGTTACGCCTGCCTCATACCTTTAGCCGCCTCTTTCAGCCGCTCAAAAGACTCCGCGCTGATGATGTGCTCAATCCTGCAGCGTCGCTTCCGCCACCTTGGGGTCAACCCCTGCGGCAATCAGC
>ENA-OUNI01000939-OUNI01000939.1-human-gut-metagenome-genome-assembly--contig:-NODE-939-length-12574-cov-3.180525_pt1 | contig 12574 bp, 15 predicted proteins | sample MGYA00242499_ERZ504580 | MGnify/ENA primary metagenome ERZ504580 (study PRJEB26092, sample SAMD00036315) | human gut metagenome | host: Homo sapiens | study: EMG produced TPA metagenomics assembly of... | reverse complement strand
TTCCAGCTTTTCAACCCCGGCAAAGCAAGGCTCCAGCTCGCAGCCGTCAAAATCGCTGCCAAGCGCAAGCACATGCTCTCCGCCGCGCTCCAGCACATGCCGAATGTGCCGGTGCGCCGCCGCAAAGCCAGCGCTGCCCGGCCTGCCCAAAAAGGCCCGGTATAGATTAATCCAATCAGCTCCGCGTGTAATGATGCAGTCAATCTGCCGGTCTGTCAGGCTGCGGGGATGGCGGTAAACCGCATTACAGTTGGAATGCGATGCGAGAAACGGTGCCCTTGCAAGCCCTGCCACATCCCTAAACCCGCGCCTGCTCAGGTGGGATACGTCCACCGCGACGCCGGTGCGCTCCATTTCCCGCACCGCTTCTTTGCCGAGCGGCGTCAGCCGCCCGCGCACCGTTTTCCACAGCCGCAGCCCAGCTCATTGGCCCCGTTCCAGGTCAGGGTGATCAACCGGACACCCATAGCATGCAGCTTTTGAATGCGGTCAAGCCTGCCGCCCAGCACTGCGCCGCCTTCCACACTGAGAATTGCGGCGCACTTCCCCTCCCGCTCCGCACGGGCCAACTCGTCAGAGGTGCGGCAAAAAGAAACCGCGTCTTTATGCGTTTCAAGCTGGTGCAAAAAATCATCGTAAATGCCTTGAAAATAATTCCAAGCGGCCTCCCCGCGGCAGGAATCCGGGATAAAAACGGCAAAAACCTGCCGCCATGGCGCATAAGCGCTGCCCCTTTGCAAGGAAAGATGCAGGTTGTTTTCAAAGAGATCCTTTTTCTGTTTCCAGCATTCTCCGATCGTATCACAGTGCAGGTCAAACAGCCTCATGTTTATGGCCATCCTTTCTCTACAAGGCGGGATGTTCTGTCCGGTTTGACAAAGTCAAATTCTCGTTCTTTGAACGAGAAAGGACAGAACTCCTTGGTTAAAAAATTCATTTTTTAACCTTATTCCTCCCGCTCATCTGTAATCCTGTGCGTCAAAGGCGTTTTCCATATGGCGGATTTCCCGCACCCTTCCACAGGCGTCCGCCTCTACCTCCATCACATCGAAACGCGGCTGCAACGCACAGGGATGAGAAGCAAGGTAAAGCGAAGCGGTGCGCATCACCCTCTGCCGCTTTATGGGCGTAACCGCTCCATGGGAGAAGCGATTGCCTGCGGACCACGCGTTTTCACCTCGACAAATATAATATATGGCTTTTTCTCCGCAATAATGTCGATCTCGCCGAACCGGGTGCGGTAATTAGCGTCCAAAATCCGATATCCCCTTTTGCGAAGAGCCTGTGCGCAGGCGCGCTCGCCGAGCGGGCCCAATTGCCTTCCATCCATCAAAAGCCTCCCTGAAACAGCCGAATATGATTCACAGCCACTAACGTGGCGGCTTTGTCACTTAACGTGGCGGCTTAAATTCTTTAAAAAGGTTTTTCGATGCACTGCGGAAATTCCATACTGCGCGAGCATCTCATAATGCAGCTTCGTGCCATAGCCCTTATGCTTTGCAAACTGGTATTGCGGATACTCCCGATCCAGCTCATACAGGCAGCGGTCACGGCTAACTTTTGCAAGAATCGAAGCCGCCGCGATAGATGCGGATTTGGCATCGCCCTTGACAAGCGTGCGTTCGGCGACAGGCAGACCCGGCGCGCGGTTGCCGTCGATCAGCGCGAGATCCGGCCTCCTATGCAAACCGTCAAACGCCCGGCGCATGGCGAGAAAGGTCGCCTGCAAAATATTGATTTCATCGATCTCCCGCTCTGTTGCCATAGCGATGGAATAATCCGCTGCACGGGCGGTGATCTCATCAAAAAGCAGCTCGCGTTTTTTCTCGCTGAGCTTTTTGGAATCATTCAGCTGCGATCTCCTCCCCCGGGCGCAGCACAACGCATGCCGCAAACACGGGGCCTGCAAGCGGCCCTCTGCCAGCTTCATCAATGCCGCACACGCATTGGAAGCCCTCCTGGGCCGCCGCCTCTTCATAGTGGTACCAATTGATCTCTTCCATTCCAATTCCCCTTACACATAGAAAAAAGGCCGGATTCCCCCAGCCTTTCTTGCTTAATCCGCCGGTGGAAACTCCAGCGTAATCCGCCCGAGCCTGCCCGCGCGGTATTCATCCAGCAGCATAGCGCTCGCCCGCTCTGTATCGATCTCTCCGCCGCGCATGAGCATGCCACGCTTGTGGCCGATCAGCTCCAGCAACTCATAGGGCTCGCTCTGGGATGCCTGTTCCCGATCGATCTTATAGCGCTCGCACAACCGCGCCGGATACTGCGCGCCCAGCACAGCCAGCAGCCTGACTGCCATCGTTTCCACATCCATCACCTCATCTTTGACCGAGCCGATAAAGGCCAGGCGGTTGCCCACCTCCGGATCGTCAAACTTCGGCCAGAGCACGCCGGGCGTATCGAGCAGCTCGATTCCTCCGCCGATGGCAAACCATTGGTTCTGCCTGGTCACACCCGGCCGATCGGCCACCTTAGCGCGGCTACGGCCCGCCATGCGGTTGATAAAAGAGGATTTGCCCGTATTGGGGATGCCGACAACCATCATGCGCAGCGCGCGGCCCGCCATCCCTTTTTCCAGATTGGATTGGATTTTATCCCGCAGCAATTCGCGCACCGTATCTCCATAATCGTTCAGCCCGCGCCCGGAACGGCAATCCACCGCTAAGGCAGGGCTACCCTGCCTGCCGAACCACGCCTTCCAGCGGCGCGTGGCCGCCTCGTCCGCCATATCGCACTTATTGAGCAGCACAATATGCGGCTTGCTGGCGATCAGTTCATTTAGCTCCGGGTTGCGGCTGCTCAGGGGAACCCGCGCATCCAGCAGCTCCGTCACCGCATCCACAAGGGGGAGGCTTTCTTTGATCTGCCTCCGGGTTTTTGCCATATGGCCGGGAAACCACTGCACCGTCTGTTTCTGAAAATCACTCATTGATTCCTTACCTTCCAGATCCCGTCAATAGACCGACCAGTGCCCCAGAGGCGTAATACGACCCTCTACCTTGCCCAGCACATAGCGCACATCAATAAACCCAATCATGGGCGAGCGGCTGTCTGTTGACATGTTACGGTTATCCCCCATCACAAAGATGTGCCCTTCCGGAACGGTAACGGGAAATTCTACGCCCTCCTTCGTCAGTGTCGGCGCATTGACATAGGGCTCGTCGAGCGCTTTGTCGTCGACATAGACGATCCCTTTTTCAAAATCAATATCTACCTTCTGCCCCTCCGTGGCAATCACGCGTTTCACAATTGGCTCGTGAAAAGCGTTGGGCTGTGTGACGATCACGATATCCTGATACTGTGGCTCATACTGCCGGCTCGATACCAGCAGACGGTCATTCTCCTGCAAGGTGGGCACCATGAGGTTCCCTCCACGCCTACCAAACGGAATAAAAAAGTAAAAATCAAAAAAATCACCAGCAAGGCAGACACCAGGATATCCGCAAATTCATACACAGCGGATACCAGCTTTTTGCGAGCGGGCGACATCTGCTTTCTCTTCGGCGCCTGCGGCGCCACCGGCTGCCCTTCTTGGGGGACTTTTTCTTCTGTATCCATCTGTATAACCTCCGCTCTGAAATAGGATCCTGTTTCTCATCCGATATGTTTTACCCGATTTGCCACTGGCCCGCCGGGAGCAGCCGGAACACCGCTTTGCCAGAAAGATAGCGCGTATCGATAAACCCGATCGTAGAGGAACGGCTGTCAAGCGAATCGTTGCGGTTATCCCCCATCACGAAAACATAACCTTCCGGCACTTGGACTGGATAGGTAAGATCCCCTGCCTTCTCCACCGGCTCGCTGATATAGGCTCGTCCAAATTTTCGCCGTTTACCGCAACCGTATGCGCCTGCGGATCAATCTCAACCGTATCCCCCGCCACGGCGATAATGCGTTTAATCAGCGGCTCGTTGAGCGCATTCGGCTGCGAAATCACAACGATATCGCCGCGCTGCGCATAAAAGCCGAGTGTGGTGACCGCCACCCAATTGCGATCCAGCAGCGTTGGCTCCATTGAGGCGCCGCTTACCCAAAATGGGCGGCACACAAAAGCGAACAGCACCATCACAAGCAGCACCGCCAGAGAAAGGGAATCCAGCATCTCATAGATCACATTCCACTTTGTGCGGCGTGCCGGGATTTCATCAAATTGAATGGTATATTCTTCATATCTGCGCATGTAAATCATCCTAACAAAAAAGGGACATAGGTGTCACCCTTGTCCCTTGTGTACTTCTGCCCTCAGCGAAGCTGTTCCTTAACTTTTGCAGCCTTACCGACCCTGTCGCGCAGATAGTACAGCTTGCTCCTGCGCACCTTACCGGAGCGAACCAGTTCCACTTTTGCAACATTGGGAGAATGCACTGGGAAAACACGCTCCACGCCAACGCCATAGGAAACGCGGCGAACGGTAAAAGTTTCAGATACGCCGCTGCCCTTCTTCGCAATGATCGTGCCTTCAAACACCTGGATTCTCTCGCGCTCGCCTTCACGGATCTTTACATGAACTTTCACCGTATCACCCACGCGAATCACCGGTGCGTCCTGCTTCATCTGGCCTTCGGTAATGATCTTCAAAGCGTCCATTTCTAAAATTTCCTCCTTTAATTTACAGGCGTTCATACCGCCTACGGCGGAAGCGGACCGTCCGTTTCAATGTCTGGCCTCTCAGCGGCATGAACCCCGTCGCAATGGCACGACGGAAAACAAATGCTTAAATAGTTTAGCATAAAAGCACAAGGGATGCAAGAGAAAAACCAAAAATCAAATGGATTATTTTGTGGAGCATTCGCCATTTGAAAATCGGACCAAAGAAAAGCGCTATTGCGCCTGTTTGCTGATGCTACCAACAACAGATGAAGCGCATGCTCTGCATTGGTTTGAAGGCCGATCCGCTTTGGCAAAAAAGCAATTCTTCTCTAAAAATTGAGTATGAAAGTTTAATATACGATTTTTCGTAATAAAATATTGCAAAATGTATTGCATTTTTAAAACTTCATGGTATAATTAGTTATAGATGGTTCCAATGCTTACTCAAAAATAGTTTCGTAATAAATGAATAAGATGTGCGCCAGGTATTTACTATTCAATATGATCGTGTTATGATATAGGAAATGTCTTGCTTTCGCGAAAAACGACAGCTTCCAGATTGGCGCTACGGAATGGAGAGGCAAAACCATTCAACTGTAGTAAAATTATAATTAAGAAATGAGGTGCTTGCTCGATGGGGAGCGCCAAAGACAATTTTAAAAAAGGTGCCGTGGAAATGCTGCTGTTGACAATGCTGTGTGAAGAGGATATGTACGGTTATCAGATGGCTCAGCTCGTCAAAAAGCGCAGTAAAGGGGAAATTACGATCCCGGAAGGCTCTATGTATCCCACCCTGTATCGCCTCATGAGCAAGGCTATATCACCGACCATCAGTCCACCTCTGGGCGCCGCCAGCTGCGCGTTTATTATCACATTGAGCCGGCGGGGCGCGAGCATCTGGAACAAATCCGAAAAGACTATTTTGATGTCAACCGCGGCATCCAGATGGTGATGGATAAGAGCGCAGAGGTCATCCGGGGCCTTCTGGAAGATCAGTAAGCAGAAAGTTAACTAAATATACAACCGTGCTGCCACATAGAAAAGGGCCTGTGGCAGCACGGTTTTTTGCCTAATTTGCCTAAATTCCTTCTCAAGGGCACATGCTGTCGCCAAAAAAAAATGCGCGTGCTTCACAGATAATCTGCGGAGCACGCGCACTGTGTTTTTAGAAGCTCTCCGGCACTTATTCAGCCGCGCGTAGAGATCCTTGAGCTTGAGCAGATGCTGATACTTCTCCTTGGAATACTCCTCGGATTTCTCGAACAGGCACTCTGCGCGATCCGGGAAGGCGCGAAGCAGGGAGTTGTAACGCACTTCGTTCATAATGAAGTCGCGGTAGCTCTGGCTCGGCTCCTTGCTGTCAAGGGAGAAGGGGTTCTTGCCGTCCGCAGCCAGGCGCGGGTCGAAGCGGAAGTTGTGCCAGTAGCCGGAGGCCACAGCGGCCTTCTCTTCCGTCATGCTAATGCCCATACCGCCCTTGATACCATGGTTGATGCACGGCGCATAGGCGATGATAATGGACGGGCCATCGTAGCTCTCCGCCTCGTGGAAGGCCTTCAGGCACTGGTTGTAGTCTGCGCCCATGCGACCTGCGCCACATAGACATATCCGTAACTCATGGCGATTGCAGCGAGGTCCTTCTTCTTAACAACCTTACCGGTTGCGGCAAATTGCGCGACAGCGCCAGTAGGCGTTGCCTTAGACGCCTGGCCGCCCGTGTTGGAATAAACCTCTGTATCAAAGACGAGGATATTCACATTCTGGTTCTGTGCAAGCACGTGATCCAGGCCGCCGAAGCCGATATCGTATGCCCAACCGTCGCCGCCGAAGATCCAGATGGACTTCTTATTGAGATAATCCTGATCCTTCAGGATCGCCTCGGCAGCAGCCTTGCAGCAATCCTTATCAAACGCTGTGTCCTCAAGGAGCTTAATGAGCGCTTCAGATGCAGCCATATTGGCGCCGCTGTCGTTCTTTGTGTCAATCCAACCTTCGCAGCTTCCGCACGCCAGCCTTATCGCATTCAGCAAGAACGTTCACGTTCTCCTCCAGGCGCGCACGGATCTGTGCGTTGGCAAGGAACATGCCGTAGCCGAATTCCGCGTTGTCTTCAAACAGGGAGTTCGACCAAGCCGGGCCCTGACCCTTCTTATTCACCGTGTAGGGCGTGCTCGGTGCGGAACCGCCCCAGATGGAAGAGCAGCCCGTTGCATTGGCGATATACATACGATCGCCGAACAACTGGGTAACAAGCTTTGCATACGGCGTTTCGCCGCAGCCGGCGCATGCGCCGGAGTACTCAAGCAACGGAGTCTTAAACTGGCTGCCCTTGACGGTGGTCTCCTTGAATTTTGCGGCAACCTCCGGCTTTTCGGGCAGAGCATGCGCATAGTTGAATTTCTCCTGCTCATGAGCCTGTGTCTCAAGCGGCTTCATCACAAGCGCCTTCTCGCCCTTCATACCGGGGCAGACGTTTGCGCAGGAGCCGCAGCCCGTGCAGTCAAGCGCGGAGATAGCAACTGAGAACTGCATGCCGGGCACGCCGGTCATCGGCTTCATCTTCATGCCCTCAGGGGCGTTCTTGGCCTCTTCCTCTGTCAGTGCGAACGGGCGAATGACGCATGCGGGCAAACATAGGAGCAGAAGTTACACTGGATACAATTTTCCGGAATCCAGCAGGGCGTATCAACTGCGATGCCGCGCTTTTCAAACGCAGCGGAGCTGCGGGAAGGTACCGTCCGCCGTATCCTTGAAGGCGGATACGGGCAATTGATCGCCAAGCTGGGCGCTCGCGGGCTCAAGAATCTCCTTGACGAACTTTTTAAGCTCGGGGCGGTCGGTGTTGACCTCTGTCTCCACAACCGTATCCTCAGCATTTGCCCAGGAGGCCGGGATCTCAACCTTTACCGTGCCCGCAACGCCGCGCTCAATCGCAGCGTGGTTCATAGCAACAATCTTCTCGCCCTTCTTACCGTAGGAGCGGGTGGCAGCGTCCTTCATGAGCTGAACAGCCTTCTCTTCCGGGATGATGCCGGAGAGTTTGAAGAAGGCAGCCTGCAAGATCGTATTGACACGCCCGCCGAGGCCAAGCTCTTTTGCAATGTGGGTAGCGTCGATGGTATAGAACTGGATATCGTTCTGCGCAATATAGCGCTTCATGGAGCCGGGCAGATGCTCATCGAGCTGCGCGGCATCCCAGGAGCAGTTGAGCAGGAAGATGCCGCCCTTCTTAAGATCCTCAACCATCTTATATTTTGTCACATAGGATGGGTTGTGGCAGGCCACGAAATCCGCCTGATTGATCAGATAGGTGGATTTGATCGGCTTCTCACCAAAGCGCAGGTGGGAGGTCGTTACGCCGCCGGATTTTTTGGAGTCATAGGCAAAATAGCCCTGTGCATACATATCGGTATTATCGCCGATGATCTTAATGGAGTTCTTGTTTGCGCCGACAGTACCGTCTGCGCCAAGACCCCAGAATTTGCAGGAGTGAGTGCCTTCGGCGTGGTATCCGGATTCTCGCTCACCGGCAGGGAGAGATGCGTCACATCATCCTCAATTGCGATGGTAAAACGCTTTTTCGGCTCCGCCGCCTCCATATTACGGAAAACGGAAATGATATGGCCCGGGTTTGTATCCTTGGAGCCGAGGCCATAACGGCCGCCATAAACCGGGATATTTGCAAACGGCGTGTCGTGCAGGGCCGCCACAACATCAAGATAAAGCGGCTCGCCCAGGGAGCCGGGCTCCTTGGTGCGGTCAAGCACGGAAATCTTCTTGACGGAAGCTGGCAGAACCTCAACCAAATGCTTCACAGAGAAAGGCCTGTAGAGATGCACCTTCACAAGGCCGACCTTCTCGCCGTGTGCGTTGAGGTAATCCACTGTCTCCTCAATGGTATCGCAGACAGAGCCCATTGCAACCACAACATTCTCCGCATCCGGCGCGCCATAATAGTTGAAGGGCTTATAATCTGTGCCAAGGCGGCTGTTGACCTCGTCCATGTAGTGAACGGTCGCCTCAACGGCGTCGTCATAGTAGGGGTTGCAGGCCTCGCGTGCCTGGAAGAAGATATCCGGGTTTTGAGCGGAACCGCGCAGTACCGGATGCTCCGGGTTCAGGGAGCGGCGGCGGAATGCGTCTACTGCATCCCAGTCAAGCATTTCACCCAGAGACTCATAATCCCAAATTTTGATCTTCTGGATCTCATGAGAGGTGCGGAAACCATCGAAGAAATGCAGGAAGGGCACGCGGCTCTTAATGGTGGCCAAATGAGCCACAGCGCCGAGATCCATCACCTCTTGCGGGCTGTTAGAGCAGAGCATCGCATAGCCGGTCTGGCGGCAGGCATAAATATCGGAATGATCACCAAAAATGTTCAACGCATGTGTGGAAACGCAGCGGGCGGAAACATTGATGACGCCCGGCAGCAGCTCGCCAGCGATCTTATACATATTCGGGATCATCAGAAGAAGGCCCTGGGATGCGGTGTAGGTCGTGGTGAGCGCGCCGGCTGCAAGGGAGCCGTGCACAGCGCCTGCCGCGCCGCCCTCAGACTGCATTTCAGCGAGCTTTACCTTCTGACCGAACAGGTTTTTCTGGCCGGCTGCGGCCATCTTATCGGTCTCCTCCGCCATCACGGAAGACGGCGTGATCGGGTAAATAGCGGCAACTTCGGTGAACGCATAGGATACGTATGCCGCGGCGCTATTACCGTCCATGGTCTTGGTTTTTCTTGCCATACTCAATATTTCCTCCTTTTGATTCAGGCGGGAAAGGCTGCTCCGCCCGCATTCGCATTGGTGTGCCTCTGCGGACAGACTGCTCTCCATGCCTTTGGGGACAATAGATAAAGATAGAAACTGCCACTCATTATATTAACACGTTTGTCCGTTTGTGTAAACCAAAAAAGCGGGGTAAAAGTATGCAAAAATCGGGCTGCGGAAATTTAACAATTTGTGAATTTTTTGAAACCGCCCGAAAATAGCCGTTTTTGCCGCATTCAGCCCTCTTTTGAACCACTTGCAAAAGGGCCTGCGCAGCGCCCTTCCGCACACCGTTTGGCGATTTCTCAGCCTTTCCTTTCGGTTTGACACGCCTGATAAAACGGGTATAATAATGCAAATCTACTTTGCAACTTTGCAACGCAACGGCACCCCGCGTGTGACAGGAAAATTCACAACCATAGCGCAGCCACCCTTCCACTGTGAGTCTGCCTGCCCGGCACACGTCCCGTTGTAACATTCCTGCAAAGCAATTCAGAAAGGAGCCAATCCCCTATGGATGACCCGGACCCTGCCGGAAACATTATTTTGCAGCTATTATTGCTGCTTGTGCTGATTTTGGTAAATGCCTTTTTTGCCATGTCCGAGATCGCAGTGATCTCGCTCAACGACAACAAAATTCAGAAAATGGCAGAGGAAGCCACAAGAAGGCCAAACAAATTCTGCGCTTGACGGAAAACTCCAGCAACTTTCTCTCCACCATTCAGATCGGCGTTACATTGGCCGGCTTCTTGACCTCCGCCTCTGCTTCGCAGACCTTTGCGGATAAGCTTGCCACGGCAATTGCGCAGCCGAAGGTTGTCGCAGTGATCCCCTACAGCGTTATCAGCGGCTTTGCGATGGTGGTCATCACGCTGATTATGTCTTATTTCTCCCTAGTGCTCGGCGAGCTTGTGCCGAAAAAGATCGCCATGCAGAAGCCGGAAAAGGTCTCCTTCCTCGCGGTCGGCCCCTTGCTGTTTGTGGCAAAAATAACAAAGCCGGTGGTTAAATTCCTCTCCTTCTCCACCAACTTGGTCGTGCGGCTGTTCGGCTTCGATCCGAATGCGGATGAAGAGGACGTCACCGCGGAGGAAATCCGCATGATGGTGGATGTGGGTGAAGAAAAGGGTGTCATTGAAAATACCCAAAAGGAAATGATTAACAACATTTTCGAGTTTGACGATATGGACGTTGGCGACATTATGACGCACCGCACGGAAATGTTTGCGGTGGAAGTCGACGACCCGCTCGAGGACGTTGTGAAAATTTCGATGGAAGAAGGCTACTCCCGTATCCCCGTATACGACGATGATCCGGACAATATCATTGGCATCGCCTATGTCAAAGATCTGCTCAAGTATGTGGGCCGCAGCCTTCCCAAGGATAGAACCCTGCGCGATATCATGCGCAAGGCGTATTACGTTCCGGAAACCAAGCACTGCGACGAGCTCTTCAAGGAGATGAGTGAGAGCCATGTGCAAATGGCAATCGTGGTGGATGAATATGGCGGCACGGCGGGCCTTGTCACGCTGGAAGACGTTTTAGAAAGCATTGTCGGCAATATTCAGGATGAGTATGACAATGAAGATGAGGAGATCTCCAAAATCAACGACACCACCTTCACGATCGACGGCATAACGGATCTTGACGAGGTGGATGAACTCATCGGCGCCGATCTGCCGGAGGGCGATTACGACACGCTCGGCGGCTTCATCACAAGCCAGCTTGGCTTCCTCCCCGGAGACGGGGAAATGAATGTGGTGGAGTATGAAAATATCCGCTTTACCGTGTTGAGCGTGGAAGAGCGCCGTATTGGGAAAGTCCGTGTGGAAATCCTGCCCCAAGGGGAGGCACCTGTGGAAGAGCCGGATGCAGGCGAAAAAAAACGCCGCCGCTTGTTGCACGAGCGGGATGCGGAAGAAACAAGCGAAGAGAATGCTGGGCCGAAGGATTAAGCTGCTCTCTTTCTTGCATCATAAAACAAAAAAGGCACGCTGCATTGTTGTTTGCAGCGTGCCTTTTTATCCTTTTTATCCCTGTTTTTCCGTCAGGCGGCCGCTTTCTTTTCGGCATGCAGCGGCGGTTCTTCTTCAGGCATTTCATTGAGCTTTTCCAGCTCTTTGCGCCGATTGCGCTCATAATAGGCCGCATCCTCTTTCCAGAAAGCGTAGTCCGGATCCTGCCTGCGATCCGGCAAGTCGTAATGCTCCTTGAGATATGCGCCGAGGTAGTCTGTAGCAATTTCTGCACCGAACAGGTTCAAATGATCTCCCCCATCCTTGGAATGCTTCGTCCAATCGAACACCATGCGGCCCTGCTGCGCCTCCACGTTCAAATCTAGAAACGGCAAGCCGTTCTGCCGGGCAAATTCCGAAACAGCCTGATGCTTTTCATAGCTCCAGGAGCTTGCGGAAGGCATTTCCAGCAGCATGAGCTGAATCCCGCGCTCTTTGCACAGCTCCATCACTCTATGCAGCAGCGCAGCGCCTCCTTGCTCAGCGGCTCGTCTCTGCCACCCGGCTCCATATAATCGAAGCCGCCCTGATAGGGAACAGTCATTGTATGGATCAAGTAGCCCTTGCCGACATAGTGGTAAAATTTACGGCGGATATCTGTAAAATCATCCCGGGTGAGTTCCTTCCAGCGGGAATGGTATTTCACGCCGGCAAAAAGGTAGCCAACGCCCGTGCCCACTGCATTATTCATAAAAGTATCGGAATAGCCGTATACCTGCCGCGGGAAGGCTTTCACCTTATCCACAAACATCTTCCAATGGTTTTTGTGCATGTTGGGGTTGCGGTACATCGCATCCACTTCCAGCACCAGGACGCGGGGAGATTGGCGGGCGAGCGCCTCCTTGACGCGCAGCCATGCAGTCAAAGGATTCTGGCGCGGCTGGCCGCTGGCAAAGCTTGTAATGCCATATTGACGATACATTGCAACCGGCGATATTCCATTATTGAGATCGCTGTTGCCGACCATAACGACATCCAGCGTATGATCGGGCTCCCCCAGATAGCCGAACACTACCGTATTCAGGGTGGAATCTTCCGCCTTATCGTTGCGGGGAACCAGCACCATGGAAGCCCCTGAAGCAACAGGAGAAAAACAATAGAGAAGGCGATGCATTTTACAGCCCTGCGCCCTATTTTAACAGCCAATTCTTTTGGCACCTTCTGCATACTTTCCATCATACCTTTCTAATGTCAGCT
>ENA-OUNI01000938-OUNI01000938.1-human-gut-metagenome-genome-assembly--contig:-NODE-938-length-12580-cov-8.218180_pt1 | contig 12580 bp, 11 predicted proteins | sample MGYA00242499_ERZ504580 | MGnify/ENA primary metagenome ERZ504580 (study PRJEB26092, sample SAMD00036315) | human gut metagenome | host: Homo sapiens | study: EMG produced TPA metagenomics assembly of... | reverse complement strand
TTCGGCTACGACAAGCCGAACGCGGTCACCGGCGCCCCGCTGGGTCTGCTCGCGCCCGGGTACGCCGCCGACCTGTTGCTCACCGATCCGTCCAGCTGGACGGTCAACCAGGTGTGGTGCGCCGGCCGCAAGCTGAAGTAAGGCGCAGCCGCAAGGCGTTGATTGCATTCGTCACGGGAAACTGTGATGGGTCGCGATGAGGGCCGTCTGCATATGCAGGCGGCCCTCATCTCATGTACAGCCTTGTCGCCCCCACCTCTTCCAGTCTCATAATGTGGGCATTGTGTGGCGGATGTCGCAAAATACCGGAATAGTTGCAATTCCAAGGGTTATTCGGCCACAAGCCGCGCCCTTGCACATCACAGCCGATTCGTATGGAAACACATGGCTAACACAATAACCCCATAGTCTTGGTGACCGTGCCAATGAAGACGGCGCGGAGAGTAGTTAAGGAAGAGGTATTTCCCTTGAAGAATCATCGCAAGATTTTGGCGGCTGTCGCATCCATCGCGGCAATCGCATCGCTGACCGCATGCGGCGGCGTGAAGGACGCCAATACGGCGAGCGGATCCGCGATCACCATCGGCACCACCGATAAGATCACCAGCGTGGATCCCGCGGGCTCTTACGACAATGGTTCGTATGCCGTGCAGATTCAGATTTTCCCGTTCCTGTATGCACAGGATTACAATACGTCCGAATTGAGCCCGGATATCGCCGCCGATGACGGTACATGGAATGATGACGGCACCGAATTCACCGTAAAGATCAAGGAAGGGCTGAAGTTCGCGAACGGTCATGACCTGACCGCATCCGATGTCAAGTTCTCGTATGACCGCATCAAGACGATCAACGACGCGAACGGCCCGAGCTCGCTGCTCGCCAACGTCGAATCCGTCGAGGCTCCGGACGATACCACCGTCGTGTTCAAGGACTCCGTGCCGTTCGATGTGACGCTCAAGCAGGTCATGTCCAGCCCGGCCGGACCCATCGTCGACGAAGAGTCTTCGACGCCGACAAGCTGACTGACGCCGACACCATCGTCAGGGGGAACGCGTTCGCCGGCCCGTACAAGCTCACCGCGTTCAAGATGAACGAGACCGCGTCCTACGAGAAGAACGACAGCTACAAGGGCCTGACCCCGGCCAAGAACGACGCCATCCAGGTCAAGTACTTCGCCGACGCGTCCAACCTCAAGCTCAACGTCCAGCAGGGCCAGATCGACGTGGCCTTCCGCTCGCTGACCCCGACCGACATCGAGGACCTGTCCAAGGACTCCAAGGTCAAGGTCGTCAAGGGGCCGGGCGGTGAGGAACGCTTCCTGACCTTCAACTTCAAGATCCAGCCCTACGGCGAGTCCCAGTCCGACGCCGACGCCAACAAGGCCAAGGCCGTGCGCCAGGCCGTCGCCAACCTCATCGACCGCGATGAGCTGAGCAAGAAGGTCTACAAGGGCACCTACACCCCGATGTACTCCTTCATCCCCGACGGACTGTCCGGCCATGACGACACGCTGAAGGCCGCCTATGGCGACGGTGAGGGCAAGCCCGACGCCGCCAAGGCCAAGAAGGTGCTGGAGGACGCCGGCGTTTCGACCCCGGTCGACCTCAAGCTCCAGTACAACGGCGACCACTACGGCTCCTCGTCCGCCGACGAGTACGCCGCCATCAAGTCCCAGCTGGAGGCCGACGGCCTGTTCAAGGTCGACCTGCAGCAGACCGAATGGACGCAGTACAACAAGGAACGCGTCGTCACCGAAGACTCCGACGGCTCGTACCCGGTCTACCAGCTCGGCTGTTCCCGGACTACTCCGATCCGGACAACTACCTGTCCCCGTTCTTCCGCGACGGCAACTTCGTCAACAACGGCTACTCCAACAAGGAAGTCAACGATCTGATCGTCAAGCAGGCAGGCGAGAAGGACGCCACCAAGCGTGAGGAGATCCTCAAGCAGGTCCAGGCCCTGGAGACCGAGGACCTGTCCACCATCCCGCTGCTGCAGGTGCCCAGGTGGCCGTCACCGGAACGAACATCAAGGGTGTCGTACTCGACGCCTCGTTCCGCTTCCGCTACGCATCAGTGACCAAGTCCTGATCCAGTCCCGGCTCCCGCCGACGCGGGGCGACGCCCGTGAAGCCGGTCATGGATGGTGCAGTTGACGCCAAGCCATCCATGACCGCCGCGGGCGATCCCACACGCCGCGGGAGCATCATCCGTATTCGATCGTTTTTCCCAGAAGGAGCATCGCGTGTCCGAAAGCGCCACGGCGTCGGCACCTGCGAAGACGCAGCCGAAAGCCAAGAAAAACCGTTTGTCCAGTGGGTTTTTCCGTTTCGTATTGACCAGATTCCTGCTGATCATTCCCACTGTATTCATTCTCGTCACCATCGTGTTTTTCGTGATGCGTGCCACCGGCGACCCGATTTCCGCCGCCATGGGCGGACGCCTGACTCCCGAAGAGCTGCAACGCCGTATCCATGCCGCCGGCTATGACCGTCCGCTGGTCGTGCAGTACCTCGACTATCTTGGCGGGCTGCTGCGCGGCGATCTGGGCACCACGCTCACCGACAACCAGCCGGTCACCACCATCCTGACCCGCTACGGGGCGGCCACGTTCGAGCTCGCGTTCCTGAGCCTGATCGTCGCTCTGATCGTCGGCATCGGACTGGGCCGTCTCGCCGCCAGGCGCCGCGACCACGCCGCCGATGCGGGCATCCGCGTGTTCGCCATCCTGTGCTATGCGACGCCGGTGTTCTTCCTGGGACTGATGCTCAAGCTCGTCTTCGCGGTGTGGCTCAACGTGCTGCCCCCATCCGGTCGTTCCAGCTTCGCCAGCGACATGCAATTCCAGAGGCTGGTGTCGCCCACGGGCTTCTACATCATCGACGCCTTCCAGCTGGGTGACATGAGCGTGCTGGTCGATGTGCTGCGTCACGCGGTGCTGCCCGCCCTCGCGCTGGGTCTGCTGACCGCAGGCGTGTTCATCCGTCTGGTGCGCACCAACGTCATCTCCACGTACACGTCCGGCTACGTCGAGGCGGCGCGCTCCCGCGGCGTGTCGGAGGGCCGTCTGCTGTCCAAGCACGCCTGGCGCCCCGCAATGATCCCGATCATCACGGTCATGGGCATGCAGATCGCGCTGATGCTCGCCGGCGCGGTGCTGACCGAGACCACCTTCGAGTGGAAGGGTCTGGGATTCATGCTGTCCCAGTACCTCAAGCAGCGTGACTTCGTCGCCGTGCAGGGCATCGTGATCCTAATCGCCATCATCGTCGCCGTGGTCAACTTCATCGTTGACGTGATCAGCGCGCTCATCGATCCGAGAGTGAGGTACTGACATGACCGAAAGCACTGCAACCAAAGTCGGCGTGCCCGGCGATAAGCGGCTCGGCGACCTCAAGGTCAACAAGCCGGTGCCATGGTACGGCAAGCTGCCGGTGGTGCGCGACCTGAAGATCGCGGTCGGCTGGCAGAAAGCCATGCTGGTCACGGGCTTGTCATCACCGGCGTGTTCCTGCTCGTGGCGGTCTTCGCCCCGCTGATTGCGCCTTACGGATACTCGCAGATCAAGGACGCGGACGGCGTGTCGTTCCCGACGCAGGCCGCCCCCTCGTCCAAGCACATCTGGGGCACCACCCGTCGGCGGATTCGACGTGTTCAGCCGCACGGTGTGGGGAGCGAGGACCGCGGTCATCGCCATCATCGTCGCCGTGCTGCTGTCGATCTTCGCCGGCGTGCTGCTCGGCTCATCTCCGGATATTTCGGCGGATGGGTCGACCGCGTGCTGGTCGTGATCGCCGACGCATCTACTCGTTCCCGTCGCTGCTGCTCGCCATCCTGATGGCCATCATGATCTCCGGCGGCCAGTCCGGCCTGTGGAGCGGCATCCTGGCATCAGGCATCTCCATCACCGTGGTGTACATCCCGCAGTACTTCCGCACCATCCGCGCCGAAGTGGTGCGCATCAAAGGGTCGGCCTACGTCGAGTCGGCGAAGGTCGTGGGCGCCTCCACATGGCGCATCATGACCAAGCACCTGCTGAAGAACTCGACGCGCACGCTGCCCGTCATCCTTACGCTCAACTCGTCCGAGGCGATTCTGACGCTCGCCGGACTGGGCTTCCTCGGCTTCGGCATCGAGCCGACGGCCGCGGCCGAATGGGGGTATGACCTGAACCGTTCCGTCGCCGACGTTACGGCCGGCATCTGGTGGACGGCCGTGTTCCCCGGCATCGCCATCGTGCTGATCGTGCTGGGCATCACATTGGTGGGCGAATCGCTCAACGATCTGGCGGATCCGCGTCTTCGTGCCCGCAAGTCCGCCGGCGAGGTCATCGGATCCATCGAAGACACGTCCGTCGACCCCAGTGAGAAGCCGAGCGCCGACAACGAGGTGATCGCGGAGCTCAAATCCGAAGGCAAGCCCCAGGTCAGTGTGGAGAACCCTGCCATCGCGCAGGTGATGGAAAAGGAGACCGACCATGAGTGACTCGACCAACGTCAAGGACACGTCCGGCAATCTAGCCGAAATCGAGAACCTCAGCGTCTCGTTCATGACCGATGCGGGCTCCATCAAGGCCATCGACAAGGTGAACTTCACCATCCCGCGCAAGACCGTGGTCGGCGTGGTCGGCGAATCCGGCTCCGGCAAGTCGGTGACCGCCCGTTCGATCATCAAGCTGCTGCCCGAGACCGCCACCACGTCCGGTGCGATCTACCTGTCGAACCGTGCCGACTCCGAATGTCTTGACGTGCTGAGCCTGTCCGGTGAGGATCTGCGCCGCATGCGCGGCTCCGAAGCGGCCATGGTGTTCCAGGAGCCCAACTCGGTGCTCAACCCGGTGTACACCATCGGCTGGCAGATCGAGGAGGGCCTGCGTGCCCACGGCATGAAAGACAAGAAGGAGCGCCGGGCGAAGGCCATCGACATCCTCAAGAAGGTCGGCATCCCCGAGGCCGAGACCCGCATCGACTACTATCCCCACCAGTTCTCCGGCGGCCAGAAGCAGCGCATCGTCATCGCGATGGCGCTGGTGCTCAACCCCGGGCTGATCCTCGCCGACGAGCCGACCACCGCGCTCGACGTGACCGTGCAGGCCGAAATCCTCGACCTGCTGCGTCTCGCCCGCGACGAGTTCGACGCCTCCGTGCTGATCATCACGCACAACATGGGCGTCATCGCCGACATCGCCGACCAGGTGGTCGTGATGTACCGCGGCCATGTCGTCGAGCAGGGCGATGTGGAAAGCATCTTCTACCATCAGCCATCCCTACACCCAGCGCCTGCTGCTGCGGTGCCGCGCATCGGCCAGAAGCTGGTCGTGCGCGATGTCGACGGCAAGCCGATCGACCGCACGTCGGATTGGCATGACGAGCCACTGGCCGTCGAGGCGAAGGGACTGACGATCACGTACCCCGGGCACCTGATGCAGCCCGACTTCGTGGCCGTAGACGGCATCGACTTCGCGATCCACCGTTCCGAAGTGCTCGGTCTGGTGGGGGAGTCCGGTTCCGGGAAATCCACCACCGGCCGCGCGATAGCCGGCCTGCAGAAAGTGAGCGGAGGCTCGCTCAATGTGCTCGGCGTCGAGATGAACGGCGTCAGGGAGCGTGATTTCAAGCCCAAGCGTGCCGACATCGGATTCGTGTTCCAGGATCCGGGCAGCTCGTTCAACCCGCTGATGACCATCGCGGAGAACGTCGCCGAACCGCTCATCGTGCACCGCAAGTACTCGTCGGTCGCTGACGCGAAGGAGTACGTGGCGACCTGCTGGAGATGGTGCAGCTGCCGAGGGCGTACATGAGCCGATTCCCGCACGAGCTGTCGGGTGCCAGCGGCAACGCGCCTCGCTGGCACGCGCGCTGGCGCTCAAGCCGTCGCTGCTGATCGCCGACGAGCGACGAGCGCGCTCGACGTGTCGGTGCAGGCCAAGTCCTTGAACTGTTCAAGAAGCTGCAGGTTGAGATCGGATTCGCCTGCCTGTTCATCACCCACGATCTGGCCGTGGTGGACATGCTCGCCGACCGTATCATGGTCATGCACAAGGGACGCATCGTCGAGCACGGCGACGCCGACGACATCATGCAGCGGCCGAGCAACCAGTACACGAAGAAACTGCTCGCCTCGCTGCCGGTTCCCGACCCGCGCGAACAGCAGAAGCACCGCGCCCACCTGCACGAGCTTCTGGCCGCCGAAAACGCGGCCTAGCCGCTAGCCCCAGCAGGATTACCGGTTCCGCCCCGCTGGCGGGAGGATACATATCGACTCCGCGCGAACGTCGTATGGGCGGGCGTGGTGCGACTAGTATAGGGAAGGAATTGTCAGTCGGTTTTCGAACGACACATGTTTTCGAACAGTACGAAGGAGCGTCACACGATGAGCGAAGTCATCACCGAGAAGGACAAGGAATACGAGGCCCGCGAGGAGGCGAACGCCCCCGGCGCGGATCAGGCGATGAGCGACCGTGTGAACAACCGTTCGCTGCGTCCCAATTCCAGCGCCTTCATTGATTTCATGAAGACCGGTTGGGACGCCAGCGAACCGGAGATCGAGCCGCTCGAATCCTCGAAGTTCACGCCGGCGCGACTCGCCGCACTGGGCAAGGCGTTCCCAGGCGAGCGTCTGGTGATTCCGGCAGGCAGTCCCAAGGTGCGCAACAACGACTGCGATTACATGTTCCGCCCGGACACCACCTTCGCGTACTACACCGGCCTCGGCCAGGATTACGAGGCGGGTGCCGTGCTGGTGCTCAACCCTCTCGACCCGGATTCGCCCGAGGCGAAGGCCGGCAAGACGCATGAGGCCGAGCTGTTCGTCGCCCCGCGCGCCGACACCGCCACGCAGGACTTCTTCATGAACGCCCATTACGGCGAATACTGGGTGGGTCCTCGTGCCGGTCTCAAGGAAATGACCGCGATGACCGGCATCGAGACGCACGACATCGCCCAGCTGGCTGACGCGCTGTCCAAGGACGTCGGGGCCGAGGCCGGTGCGGTGCGCGTGCGCGTGATCAGCGACGCCGACCCGCAGGTCACGTCACTGGTCGAATCGATCCGTGAGGCCAACGGCTATGCCGACCCGGACAAGAACAACGCAGCCGACGACAAGCTGCACGAGTTCGCCGCCGAAGCCCGCATGGTCAAGGACGAGTACGAGATCGGAGAGATGCGCAAGGCCGTCCAGGCCACCAAGCACGGCTTCGACCACATCCTTGCGAAGCTTCCCGAAGCGCTCGACAAGCCGCGCTCCGAGCGCATCCTCGAAGGCGCGTTCAACGCGGTGGCCCGCGAGGAGGGCAACGCGCTGGGCTACGATACGATCATCGCCTCCGGCGAGCACGCGCCGATTCTGCACTGGATGCGCAACACGGGCGTCGTGCGCAAGGGCGACATGCTGCTCATCGATGCCGGTGTGGAGGTCAACAGCCTGTACACGGCCGACATCACCCGCACGTTCCCGACCAACGGCAAGTTCACCGATTTCCAGCGCCGGCTCTACCAGGCGGTGCTGGACTCCCAGCAGGCCGGCTTCGAGGCCGCCAAGCCGGGCGCCACGTACTCCGACATCCATCACGCCTGCATGCGCGTGATCGCGCAGCGCCTGCACGACTGGGGCTGCTGCCGGTGGACGTCGAGGAATCGCTGTCGCCCGAAGGCCAGCAGCACCGCCGTTGGCTCGCCTGCGGCGTGGCGCACCACCTCGGACTTGACGTGCATGATTGCGCACAGGCCCGCTACGAGTCGTACCAAGGCGCGAAGATCGAACCCGGCATGATCTTCACCATCGAGCCCGGCCTGTACTTCCGCGAGGACGACCTGCTGATTCCGCCGGAATACCGCGGTATCGGCATCCGCATCGAGGACGACGTGCTGATGACCGAGAACGGCCCCGAATGGATTTCCGCGGGCATCCCGAAGCAGCCCGACGACGTCGAGCAGTGGATGGCCGACATGGCCGCAGGCTCCAAGGCCTGATTGTTCCGATACGATGCCGCCCCTTTCAACGGGGCGGCATCGTCGGTTGTACGCAATACAAGGAGGAATGCCCATGCCAACACCCGAATTCGTATTGGAGTTGCGCAAGAAGATCGGCCATGACCTGTTGTGGCTCAACGGGGTCACCGGCTGCGTGCTGGACGACCGGGGCCGCCTGCTGCTGGGCCGTCGCTCCGACACCGGCGAGTGGGCCATGATCTATGGCATCAACGAGCCCGGTGAGCAGCCGGCGGATACGGTGGTGCGCGAGATCAAGGAGGAGACCGGCATCGACGCGGTCGTCACAGACCTGGTCGCCGTCACGTCGTCGTCACGCGTGATCACCTATGCGAACGGCGACAATACGATGTACATGGACCACTCGTTCCTGTGCGCTCTCAAGCCCGGCGGCAATGCCGAGCCGTATGTGGGGGACGAGGAAAGCCTGAACGTGGCTGGTTCGAACTGGATGATCTGCCCGAGCCCCTGGCCGCCAGCACTGTGGAGCGGCTGAAGCTGTTCCGGCGCTATCTCGACAACAAGCGCCGGGGTGACGCCCACGCGCTGTTCGTCGCCGACGGGGTGCAGCGCTAGCGGCGGGTCTGTTTGCGTCTCTAAGTGCGCGCCGAAACGACAAGTGCGCGAACATAGGGACGCAAACCAGGCCATTTGCGTCCCTAAGTGCGCACGGTTGTCGTTTCGGCGCGCACTTAAGGACGCAAACGAGCGCTACACGGTCGTCATAGGGGCTGACCGGTGTGACGTGCCGTCCGTCTCACTCGTCTTCCATGTCGCGAGCTCATGCGCCGGGCAGGCAAGCGCAAGCACGGCCGTGGTCGCTATGAAGCTACGCCACTGAGGATGATTGCCCGCATGATCCATCTCCTATCGCGTGGTCTTCCCATCGGAGAGCCGAACCTTTCCTTATCAAGTACAGAACCATATAAGAGCTCGTTTCATGGGTCAGGTCATACGAACGGTCAATTTTTGGTGACGACTTCGTGAATTACGCCGTCATCGTGCCTGCGATTGGCGTCGCAATGACGCGGCGGCGACCTGCTGACCGGATATTGCCGTCGGCATATGACAGGACGACCATTAGAATGGCGTAACGGAACCATTGACGAGCAAACGAGGTCGATATCAGCATGTCTTTTGAGCATCCGAACCGCAACAACGAGTCCATCCGCGACGTGGAGCGCGACATCATGCGCCGCCCGCCGGAGCACAACACCACGAATCTGGATCTGGACCGGATGAACCTTATGCTCGACGTGCTCGGCCATCCGGAGCACTCATTCCGTGTGATCCACGTCACCGGCACGAACGGCAAGGGGTCGACCGCCCGCATGGCCGAGGCCCTCTGCCGGGCGTATGGGCTGCGCACCGGCCTGTATACGTCGCCGCATCTGGAACGTATCAACGAGCGCATCGCCATCGACGGGCAGGAGCTGAGCGATGACGATTTCGTGGACATGTGGGATCAGATCAAGGATCTGGTCGCCATTGTCGACGCGAAGATGGCCGAGTCCGGCCGTCCCCCGATGAGCTTCTTCGAGGTGCTGACGTCGATGGCCATCTGGAAGTTCGCCGACGCGCCGGTCGACGTTGCCGTCGTCGAGGTCGGCATGGGCGGCCTGTGGGACGCGACGAACGTGCTGGACGCGGACGCGGCCATCATCGGCCCGGTCGACATGGATCACATGCAGTGGCTTGGCGACACCGTCGAGCAGATCGCCACCGAGAAGGCCGGTATCATCAAGCCGAACTGCACCGCCATCATCGGGCCGCAGCCGCATGAGGAGCGGGTCATGCCGATTCTGATGGAGGCCGCCGAGCGCAACCATGCGACGCTGGTACGCGACGGCTATGAGATGGAGGTCACGGACCGCGTGCCTGCGGTTGGCGGCCAGATCGCCACGCTGCACACACCGAACGGGGTGTACGAGCAGGTGCCGATCGCCAAGTTCGGCGAGCACCAGGCACACAACGCGCTCGCCGCGCTCGCTGCCGCGGAGGCGGTCATCCCGGTCAACGGGCCGTTGAACGGCGACCTGGTCGGGCAGGCGCTGCAGGGCGTCAAGGTGCCCGGCCGCATAGAGCAGATCCGCACGTCGCCGACGATCATCCTTGACGGCGGACACAACGTGAACGCGGCCGAGGCGCTGCGCAAGGCCATCGAGGAAAGCTACGACTTCACACAGCTGGTCGGCGTCGTCGCGATGATGGGCGACAAGCAGGTGGAGGAGTATCTCGGCGTGCTGGAGCCGATCCTGAGCCAGGTCGTCGTCACCGAGAACTCGTGGCGCGACCGCGTCATGCCGGCCGAGGAACTGGAGAAGATCGCCGTCCAGGTGTTCGGCCGCGACCGTGTCATCCGCGAGGACAGCCTGCCAGACGCCATCCAGAAAGCGGTCGACATGGTGGACGTCGAGGATGAGACCGGAGTCGGCTACGGCCGTGGCGTGCTGGTCTGCGGCAGTTTCGTCACCGCCGGAGACGCGCGCACGCTGCTCAAGGAGCGGATGAACGCCGACCTCGCCAAGCCGAAGGCCGAGCGTGTCAATCCCTCGGTGGGCGAGCCCGAGCCGCGCACCGGCGCCGGAGACCCTGCACGGTCCGGGGTGGAATCGGACGCCGACACGGACTTCGCCACCGATGCGAACCCCGATTTCAACGAGAACGACTTCGGCGATTTCGGCTTTGACAAGGCCGCCAAGGAGGCCGCCAAGGAGGCGGATGCCGCCGACGGCGGTCCCAAGGGCGGACAGGCCTAGTTGACATGTATCTCAAGGAACTCACGCTGCGCGGCTTCAAATCGTTCGCATCCGCCACGACGCTGCGATTCGAGCCGGGCATCACCGCGGTCGTCGGTCCGAACGGTTCCGGCAAGTCGAACATCGTCGACGCGCTCACCTGGGTGATGGGTGAACAGGGCGCGAAGAACCTGCGCGGCACGTCGATGGAGGACGTGATCTTCGCGGGAACGTCCTCCCGCCCGCCACTCGGCCGCGCACAGGTGAGCCTGACGATCGACAACACCGACCACACGCTGAACATCGACTACAGCGAGGTGACGATCAGCCGCACCATCTTCCGCAACGGGGGTTCCGAATACGCGATCAACGGCTCGGCCTGCCGTCTGCTCGACATCCAGGAGCTGTTGAGCGACACCGGGCTCGGGCAGCAGATGCACGTGATCGTCGGGCAGGGGCGGCTGGACGCGATTCTGAGGGCCGATCCCAGCGGCCACCGCGCGTTCATCGAAGAGGCCGCGGGCATCCTCAAGCACCGCAAGCGCAAGGAACGTGCGCTGCGCAAGTTGGCGAACACTGAAACGAACCTGTCGCGGCTCGACGACCTGCTGAGCGAGATACGACGGCAGCTCGGGCCGCTTGGCCGGCAGGCGCGTATCTCGCGCAGGGCCGACAGCATCCAGGTGACGTTGCGCGATGCGCAGAGCCGCCTGTACGCCGACGATGCCGTCGCCGCGATGGCGAAGCGCGACGCGGTGCGCGGCGAGCTGGCTTCGGTGCGTCACGACCTGCAGGCCGCGCAATCGGAGCTCGTCCGGGTCAAGGTGCGCATCGAACAGATCGAATCGCTGAGCGCGCAATCCAGCCCGGCACTCGCGCGAATCAACCAGACCTGGCATGAGATGTCTCAGATACAGGAACGGCTGAAATCGTTGTCCTCACTGGCCGGCGAACGCGGACGGTCGCTGCTCGGGCAGCTGGTGACCTCTCTCGGCGAGGACCCCGACATGCTGAACAAGCGGGCGGAGGAACTGGAATCGCAGGCGCGGCGGCAGTCGGAGACAGTCAACGACATGCGCATCGCGCTCGACAAGGCGATACAGGAGCGCGCCGACGACGAGAAAAAACTCGCCTCGGTGCGGCAGACCCTGGCGGAGCTGCGCAAAAGCGCCCAGCAGCGCGACTTGCAGATCGCGAACCTCAACGCGCTGATAGCCCGCGAGGAGGCGGCCTCCGAACTTGCAGACACACGCGCCAAGGATTTCACCGCGCAGCGCGAAACACTCCAGACCCAGTTGTCGCAGGCGCGCTCGCAGTGCGAGTCGTTGGAACGCGAGGCCGACAACGGCGACGATGACGGCGGCAAGGCGCTGGAACAGGCGCGGGCCGATCTCGCCAAGCGGCAGGAGGCGCTTGACGACGCGCTCGCGCGGCAACGGGACGTCGACGGTTCGATCATCACGCTGCAGGCCAAAGCCGACGCGCTGCGCGACACGCTGGAATCGCGCAACGCCTCCGGCACTCTCGAACAGGACGATCAGGTGGCCGCGATGGGGCGGCTCGCCGATTTCATCCACGTCGAGGAAGGCTGGGAGGAGGCCATCGCCCACGCGCTGGACGCGTTCTCGGGCGCCATCGTGGTGCCGGGGGAGCGCAACCTCCTGCATGCGCTGCGCAAGGCGAAGCAGGATCGTCTGGGCAAGGCCGTGCTCGTGATGTCCGACGCGGCTGAAAGCGGTGCCGGTGCCCCGGAACAGGTGGCCGTCGCTGAAGAGAACGATGGTTCGCCATATCGGACGCCGTGTGCGGCCGGCACGATGGTGTCGGCGAATCCGGATGCACCGAACCCGGC
>ENA-OUNI01000936-OUNI01000936.1-human-gut-metagenome-genome-assembly--contig:-NODE-936-length-12588-cov-2.555413_pt1 | contig 12588 bp, 17 predicted proteins | sample MGYA00242499_ERZ504580 | MGnify/ENA primary metagenome ERZ504580 (study PRJEB26092, sample SAMD00036315) | human gut metagenome | host: Homo sapiens | study: EMG produced TPA metagenomics assembly of... | reverse complement strand
ATAACGCCAATTAGAAAGCCTGCGTATGGCTTTTCCGGCAGACTCACAAACCATCCATTCTCATGTACAGCTGCGCCAGAAAAATCATTGTGCTGCTTTATGAAATATCCAATCCTATTCCACAGGTTTCGGTTAAAAAGCCGGAGTTATCCACGGATATGGGCTTGAAAATGTCAAAGAATGTGTAAATAGAAATAGTGGTTTTATCTCTGTTAAAAACGAAAATGATATATTTTGTGTCTCTATAACACTAAACGTTTAATATATCTTTAAATCCGCGATATCACAAGCTTTCCATCCTGCACATCAACCCTGACCTTATTAGACTCTATCCCCGCTGCCTCAAGCATCTCATCAGTGAGTTTTATCCTGTGCGCCTTGTCCAAAACCGTATATTCCATTGCAGGGTGTTTCTTCAATTTCTCCGTACTTACCTTTCCGTCAGATATAAGCACTGTGCGGTCTACACGGCCTGCAAGTGCCATATCGTGTGTCACTATGATGATGGTTATACCAAGCTCTTTGTTCAGCTTTTGAAACAGCTCATAGATTGTATCAGCAGTCCTTGTATCCACGGCTCCGGTCGGTTCATCCGCAAGCAGTATGTCCGGCTTATTTGCCAGTGCCACCGCTATCGCTGCGCGCTGCTGCTCTCCTCCCGATAGCTGAGCCGGAAGCTTATCCTTATGCTCCTGTAATCCCACTGCATTTAACAGTTTAAGGGCATAGCTTTTATTATTATCCTTGCGTTTTTTTATAATTTCTCTGTGTTTTAAATTATCGGTATTACCTGAATTTTCAAACATCATCACTGCCTCGACATTCTGCAGCACAGTCAGGTATGGGAACAGATTTTTGGCACTTTTCTGCCACACAAAGCCCACCTTGTCCCTGCGGTATCTCACCATTTCAGCTTCTGAATATGTGGAAATGTCTTTTCCGTCAATAGTGAGCACTCCCACCGTTGGAGTTTCCAGTCCTCCTATCATATTTAAAAGGGTGGATTTTCCGCTGCCGGATTTTCCTATTACCGCAAGCATCTCCCTGTTTCCACCGTCAGGTCAAGCCCCTCCAGTGCCATCACCTTTTTATCGTCTGTCTCATATATTTTTACCAGTCCATCGCAGTTTATCATCTGGTTTTCCCCCCTTTTAATTTAAATTACTATGCCGTCACTAAGCTCAAACACTTCATCTCCCAGCTCCATCAGGTTCGGATCATGCGTGGTCATAACTATTGTGATGTCCTCATCATCTATCAACTCACGGAACAATCGCATGACTTCAAATCCAGCAGCGGTATCGAGTGCTCCTGTCGGCTCATCCGCAAAGACCACCTTCGGGCGATGAACCACAGCGCGCGCTATCGCAACTCTCTGCTGCTCACCTCCCGATAACTGATCCGGCATATGATCCATGCGTTTTGAGAGTCCGACACGCTCCAATAGCTCTGATACTCTGTCATGCGTATTCTCATTTATCACCTCGTTTTTTGCATCTCCAATGTCATTATCCATATCAGTCAAATTCTTCCGTATCTGACGTTTATTTTTCGCAAGTCTAAGGGCAAATTCCACATTCTCATATGCCGTCATCGTGGGAATTAGTGCTATAGACTGGAATACAAATCCCATCTCATACCGCCTTAGCATTTCCCGGTCTTTCTCGGTCATCTGCCCTAAGTTTTTATCCAGAAACTGCACACTTCCCTCTGTCGGCATATCAAGCGCACTAAGGATATTAAGAAGTGTGGTCTTTCCGGAGCCGGAACGCCCTTTTAAGATGGCAAGTGTTCCTTTTTTTATCTCCATGGATACTCCGTCAAGTGCGTGGACTGTTGTACCATCTCCCGCCTTGAAATATCTTTTTATATTTTGAGCAATTATCGCATTTTCCATATGTCACGACCTCATTTACCATGCTATAAAAACTTTCTACCGACTACCACAAAATCATTTTTATCTGCTAACTATCTTCTCCAAGCCTTAGTGCCTGTGCTATCTTCATACTCTTAAGCAGTCTGCTGATAACCACATAGCATACGGCTACAGCCACGAAAAGTACTCCTGCAAGCTCCAGCATATCAGATTGATAAATATATACATTTACTCCGATATTGTGTTTCTGCGGCAGATATATGATCGATATGAGCCTTACAAACATCGCTGTTGCAGTTATACCTATGCCTGCTCCCGCAAGAAGCGGCAGTAATGATAAAAATATCTGCTCGTTTAAAAGCATTGCTTTTACCTCTCTCATTTTCATTCCCATTGCGCGTATATACCAAACTGCAGCTCCCTCTGTTTTAGTGTCATAACCCAATACAGCAAAAATCCTACTGAGCACACTATCAGTGAAAGTATAAAACTTAATGTAAACATACCGTTTGTGATCTGCACTGTGGCTGAGTTTTTATTCTCGTCTATAAGCTGCTGCGCGGATGTTAAATTTTTGTATATATCATCCACCGTTTTTCCTTTTGACAGGTTCATCCACACACTGTACGGTGTCATGCCGAACTTTTCCACAACCGTAGCATAATTTGCAACGATCAGGTATTTCTCCTGCTCGGTCACATTTTTGTCTGCATCTGTCTCATAGGTGTAACGCTCGTAGCCCGGAAAACCTTTTACTATGGCACATACCTTTGCATTCTCGGATGCGTAGATCTGATCATCATCGACAGCTCCGGTACATACCTTGAGTAATTTAAGCTGTCACCAACTTTAAGTCCCAGAGCTTTTGCCAGATTTGAGGAAATGATGACTCCGTCCGGCTCTTTTGCCAGCTCATTCAGGTAATTGAACCAGTGCGCGTCATTAATATCATCATTTTGGTCACTCTGCAATTTCGCAGTCTCACCGAATTCTTTTGTGTTTATCGCCATAAGATATGCATCCGAAATCGAACCACTGCCTGCGGAAATGTCTACCCGCTCGTCCTCAAGCACACGCGTGACCCCATCACAGATGCCCTCATTTTTGAGCGACTCGTATTTACCGAAATCAGGCTCGTCATACATCCAGCTTACAGAGCCATCTTTATTCTTCTGTATCCTGAGTCTGAAATCTTCGTTGTATATCGCATCACAACCCACATTGTAGACGATCCGTTTTTCCATATTGCTGTTCATGGTGCGCGCCATATTCGCGTCAAAAATACCGCCAGCCACTGTCATGATAAGAAATACTGCCAGAAATCCCTGATTGTATCTGGTTCGTTTTAGCTGTAAAAATGATGCATACATTGCCGGAGAAAAATGCTTTTTAAAGAGCCTGTCCACAAGCAGAATAATAAGTCCGGTAAGTCTTACGCACAAAAGTGCCGCTGCAAATATAAAAAGCGAATTGTCCAGTATCATGACAGGATCTATGCTCCTGTTCTCAAGAACAGATATCGCAAGCGTACTCTTCTGCTTGTTGTAATTGTAAAGCAGATATGCTGACAGAGCCAAAAGTATAACGTCTATAAAGCATTTCTCCCAAAGAGGCTTTTTCTTTGATATTCGTTCCCTGCTGCGCTCTGATATGGCATCCTTTGATTTTTCCACACCGGAACTGTGATAAACAGCACCATGATAACTGCCGCTGCCACCGCATAGACAAGCATCTGCCATACAAATCTGTAAGTGCCTATATCCTTTGCCGTAAATCTTAAAAATCCGTCTGTAGATGCGGCAGCCCGGCACATTATATATCCGAGTACTATTCCAAGTACACAGCTCGCAAACGCTATTATTCCCGACTGCTGTAGGTACAAAATAAATACCTGTAATTTTGTCGCACCGCGGCTTCTTAAAACAAGTATGTCATTTTCCTCGAGCGAAAGTATCTGTGCAGATATCATTCTTATAAATAAAATCAAAAGCACAAGACACGGCAGCTCCAACGCCCAAAGCATCAGCTTTATCGTCTTCTGCTGTGTAAAAAAGCGCTCCAGCGTATCACGGATGTTGTCATTGTAGAGCTTGTCAGCATCCTTAAACTGCTCCATATAACCGTCATAAAGTGAGGCATTTTCCGTGTTGATCTGCCTGTAATCCAGCATGAGAAAATCACTGTAGCTGATATTGTCCTCGCTGTAATACTCGCATCATTTCGTCAAAAACATCCTGCGAAACAAATATCACATCGCCCATATCCGAAAGCGTCTTGGCCCAATATGGATCGTTTATATCTTTTTCACGGCAGATCTGTGATATGACGAAAGAAATTTCCTTTTTCCCACTGCCATCAGGTACATGTAAATAGATTTTTTCACCTGCTACAAGTCCGTAGTGATCCATTGTCTTTTCGCTTATACTGCATTCGAATGTGGCTGTGTCAGTCTGATATTTTACAACATCCGCGTACTCCGAAAGTCCCGGCAGATATCCTATTGTAAAATAATGGTTAAGTCCTCCAAACTCTGTATCTGCGCGTCCTCCTGAGAGTGTGATAAGCTGCTGTGAGGAAACCTTGTTTATATCCACATATTCAGTCCACTTCTTTTCGTATCCTGACAGCTTATCAAGCACTGACTGCGAATCAGGATAATCTGCCACCGCATATGTTCCCTCGCGGCTCATCCGTGCTGGAAACTCATTCTGCTGTGTGGCATGATCCGTAAAAATCTGTCGAGTATCTGATTGCCCGCGCCCTTTTCAAACATAGGGTGGCACACAAAAAGTGCTATAAACAAAGCCACTCCCATAAGCAGACACAAATTTAACCATTTTCTGTTTTTTAATTTATTAATTACGAAGCCAAACATATTTCATCGCCCTCATCAATACCGTAAAGCACAAGTGTATTGCTGCCTGATGTATAATCGCTCAATATTACCGGCTGCTTTACCACGCTGTCCCCATCAATTTTCCACACATAGTAGGATATATCATCTTTGTCCATAGGATTGACCTGCTTGTGTATGATCGAAGTCGGCACCACTACCACCTTTTTAAAAGAAACATAAGAAAACTTTACAGCAGATGCCCTGGTCAGATCATCCGGTATTCCATTGTCAAGTTTTATATAAAATGCTGCATTTCCATATCCCGAATCTGTGTTTCCGGTAATATGCACACCTTTATCATCCTGATTTATATATCCCTTTGAGCAACACTACCGTAACCGGCAAAACCGATACAGCTTCCGTAGATCGTTGTACCGTCCAGCTCAAGTGATACGCGCTCTCCCACATCTGCTATATTGTCCTTATATACTTTATAGCTATTGCTATCCTTTACCTGAACCAGCAGTACGTCCGTGGAATTTCCGGTTATCTGCAGGATATCTGAGCCTTCCTCCACATTATCTCCTGCCTTGACACTCACCTTTGAAACTTTTCCGTCATTTTTGGCATATACTGAAATATTTCCTTTGCCGTCATTTCCTGCGCTTATGCTGTCATATGCTGACTGTAGCCTGGAAAGCTGATAGATGTGGTCTGCACAGGCAAGTTTTTTCTGCAGATTCAATAATTGTAAATTCAGTTTCAACTGCTGCTCATCATATGCTGTATCCGGCTTTTCATCCTGCCGGTTATTTTCTTCTGCGCTACTACCACCTTCAGATAAATCTTTTATCTGTTTATCGTAATCAGCAATCTTCTGCGCATAGGATTCATTCTCCGAGTCGATCGCATTTTTCGCCTCTGTTATGGCAGCTTTGCCCTCTCCGGTATCCACCACGTAAAGCAGCATCCCCTTTTCTACCGTATCGTCCTGCTTCACATTGACCGATACGATCTGCCCTTCATAATCACAGGTTTCGGTTATCGTCCCTGCGTCAGATCTGCTGTAGCGCACACCGTAGTTTGCTATATCAAAATCAGACCTTGTTACCGTATATTTGCTATACTTTGTCGGAACCTGATCTGTAGAATTATAGTAGACCAGCTCCCCCTCTTTTAAGCCCTCTGTGACCTGTGTATAGTTTTCATCAGACTCACCTGTTGTTATGATGCGTTTCTCGCGGCCGCCCTCATCATTTTTCACATAGACATATCTGGTATCGCCATCCTTATAGATGGAATCTTTTCCCACGACAAGTGCCTGATTTGCTTTTGTCTTTTCAAAATATACCGGATACATCTGTCCTGCCGTAAGAAACGGCTTTTCCCTGCTTTCCACGCACACATCCGGATAGCGGTTGTTTATCTTCGAAAGTACCAAAACCTCTGATGTATATTGAGACTCGGTGACATCATATTTTTCGCCATCGACTATCACATATTTCTTGTCATAATCGCTGTATTTGTACTCATTTATGGCTGTATCTTTTATATCCAGCACAAGGTCATCCGTATCTGAGACAATGACTATATTCTCGCATGCCGCAGCAGACCTTCCATCTGTCAGCTTCTTAGTGTAAGTGACAAGACCGCTGTGGACTGCCTTAAGCGTTCCATCATCAACGATCTGCTGATATAAAGCCATCTGCTCATTGATCTTTTGCACGCGGTATTCGTGAAGCTGCTTATCGTACCGTTCATTTTCCTGTTCTGTGGCAATCTGCGTATTGTAATCATCTTCTGTGCTCTCTTTTTTCTCAATCTGTTCTGTTGAAAGTTCGTCCGTATCCGCAGCCTGACTCTCCCATAATTTGATCTGCGTATCCGAGATCTGAGCGGATATCTCATATGTCTCATTCTCATGCGCCAGCGCATCCTTACATTGCTGCAACTGTTTTTTTGCCTCATCCACATCACAGACTGCAAGCACATCCCCTACATTTACTGTATCTCCCGGCTCCACATATATCTGTGAAATATTTACATTGGCACTGTAGTAATTGCAGTAATCCCTAGGAACTGCGGTAGCCATCAGCACCTGCAGGGAGCCGATCGTACCGTATTCCACAGGTCTATAGGCTTCATTTAACGCTACAGGTTCTTCAAGCTTTGGTATGCTGCTTTCTGTCATTTTTCCACAGCCGCCTGCCACAAACGATACACATATCCCCAGTACTGCCAGTTTTTTTATTGATAAAATGTTTCTGATCTTCACTGCAAAACCACCTCATCCCCGCTTTTAAGTCCTTCTGTGATGATCCGGTAGTCTCCCACCTGATCTCCGACACTTATCCATACCGCCTGTCTGTATCCATTCTCATCCAGTGTGTATACAAAATACCTGCCATCCTTCTCATGTACTGCGTCCTTTTGCACATACACAGCATTTTCTATAGCAGGGCGCGTCACTTCCATGGAAAATATCTGTGCATCCGATACTGCCGACATGTCCGATACCGGTTCAAAACAACCTTTTTATCGTCCACCTCTTTTACCTTAAGTTCAAACTCTATATCAGATGCTGTTGCCGTGTATATATCACCTACATTAAAGTCATAACCTTCCGGTCTGTCAGCCTCGTAATTGCCGTTTCCGCTGATTTCTGTTATAAGATTGCTGCCCGGTTCAAAAACTCCCGCCAAAAGTGAATTGTCCATTGCTGTGATCGTACCATCTCTGATGCCGTGATCTGATATCTCGACAGTTTTTCCTCTGCCTCATCAAGATAAAGCTGCGCAACCTCTGTATCCTTATCAAGCTGGGCAATATCGCTTGAATAATCCTGAGTATCATCGATTTTCATAATAGCCCTGTAGTGCTCTGCCAGAAGCTTATTCTGACTGATCTGCCCGCTGTAGTCCTCAATCTTTTTCTGTATCTCCCCGGATTTAAAAGCCACCAGTATATCACCCTTTTTCACATGATCACCCACTGCCACATTTACCTTTTCGAGCGTAAGCTCCGTGTTTGTCGCACCATAGGAAAACCTGGTATAGCCCTGCGCGCTCAGACTGATGGTAGTCTGCGGTGTGAGTGAACCGCTCTGTACCGTAACTGTCTGGTATGATATTTTCTCGTAGGAAGCTCTGTCCGTCTGTGCAAGCTCCTTTTGTGCCGCCCCACATCCTGAAAATAAAATAGAGGTAATTGCAGTGGCAAGTGTCAAAACGCCCTATATATTTTTTTCTTTTTATTAATCATATATTTTCCACTTCTTTTCCAAATAAATATGAACCTGATCTATTATCTAAAAATGTAACTCCATGTATAAACTTTATTGCAGCCAATAACAGTATCTTATATTAGATCATCACTCCTTATGATCGTGCCGTCTATCGCATTCACATACACCGGATATCTGTCGTAGCCCTTATCCTGTTTTGACAGACACCATGCCGGAACATAAGTACATTTATCCTTGTCAGATGCATCCTTCAAACGGATATATCCGAGCTTTAGATTGTTGTAAGTGTGATTTTGTGTAAAATCATACTGATCTGAGTTTTTTGTCATGTCATCCTTGATGATCTCTTTAATAGTGTCCATTGACAAGAGTTCTACGTTTTTTGACTCATTTACAATATCAACCGGGTAAGAAACAGTAAATTCCGTCACTCCCTGATCCGTCACAATAAAGGAACTGCTGCCATATGGCATAAAATCATCATAGTTATCGGGTGTCTCCCATATATCCATATTCCGGGTGAAATCGAGTGACTTGCAAAACGCTATGCCATCCACACCCTCGCCATAATCTATGATATATCCCCAGGCTGTATCCTTTATGACGCTCTCTTTATCATCAGTTTTTACAGTATCATCACCATCCTCTATCACTCCTGCGCTCCACTCGTAGTCTGATGTTCCTATATATACCTGTGAAGCCATGCCTAATTTATTTTGAAATTCTTCTGCCTTTTTTATAGCTTCGTCTTTTGATAATGCACACTCATTATCATATGAAGATGTAGTATCTCCACCTGTAGAGCCTCCGTTAAATCCCTCTACACCTTTCTCCTCTGCAAAGATGGTGGTCCGTAATAGCCATACTCACTATCATCGTATAATGTCCCCTCACTTCCTGCCTTAAGAGGCTGTGCTGAAATATATTCAAGAGAGCCGTCCTCAGCAATTCCAAATCTAAGCTCACAGAAAACATTACCAATATATCCCAGATACTCATTACAATCCGTATAATCTGTAGCTTTTTCACGCGTATCCAGTGCAGACGGTTCTGCCTTTTCATACTGTTCCAGCAGATCATTTTCACTTTTCATCACCCTGCTGACGCCCTCTTCTGTGATAAGTCCCGCATCAATTTCCTGCTGATACCCGGCAATCTCATTTTTACAACCTCCATGCTGTGATATATCTCTTCTTTCGTATAATGAGGTATGTCGTGATAATATACGGTACTATAGCCAAAATAAGCCTCTATCACACTCTTTTTGAAATCGGCACCCACCTTTATATTCTTCACCTCAACAACCGACATGCTTTTGCAGTCCGGCAGGGTAATGTCTGCTGAAATATCCACATCCACACTTTTATCCGATATCTCAACAGAAAAGCTGTCATTCCATTTCGTACTGTCGTCAAATGCACTTATATCACTTCCTGCTTTTGTGTTATATTTTCAGTTTCCATATTATAATCTACTTTTTTTCCTGAACAGCCGGTTAATGCTATTGCAAGAACCAACGCCGATATAATAACGTTTTTCCTCTTCATAGCCTCTCCTTTACAGTGAATTTTCCAAATTTATGATCGTTCCATCTATAGCGTTTACAAAGATAGCATTTTGCTCATTGGAGTCTACCATACGTGACAGTACCCACGCCGGAACATAGCTGTATTTTCCCTGTTCACTGTCACTTCTTATCTTCAAATAACTAAGCTGCAGCTTATTGAATGTCGCCGCGGTATCATATTTATCAGGATTTTCCGTAATCTCCGCCTTGATGATCTGCTCTATATTTTTCAGAGAAATAAGCTCCACATCCTTATAGATCTGTGTTACATTTACCGGATATTCCATCTGCACATCAATTATTCCATCATCAGTGACTGTAAGAAGTGTACTGTCAGGCAGTGTAACATCATCTATATCACTATCAATTGCTTCATACCCCGACAAATAGGTATCCATATCAAATCCATCCTTAAATGTGATGCCGTCTATGCCGGTCGCGTATGAATAAATATATCCCCACGCTGCTGTCTGATAGTCATTTTCCTTTTCGCTGTCAATATTAAAACCTATCCAGCTGCACTCACATTCACCTCGTTCCACCAGATCCTGCATTCCCAATTTACTAAGGAAATTCCCGGCTTCTTTTTTGGCTGATGCGGCAGATTTACTGCCCTCATTTGAGGTCTCGTCTGCCTTATCCTTTAGATCATCATCCTGAAAAGTCTGCGTTATGGTATCATAGTCCTCATTCCTTAAAGATGGTGGACCGTAATCTGTCCCGGACTGATGCAAGGCGTAAGCATGTACCTTGTGAGCCTCAAACTCCACCTCACAGAACACATCACCCTTGTAGCCTGCAAATACTTCACAGTTTTCGAGATCCTTTGCCACGGTATAAGTAGTCTTTGCCGTTTCAAGCTTATCCCTGTATTCAGCCAGCCGCTGTTCCAACCACTCCCTGTAAGTATCATCCTGTTCTTTCTGCCAGTACTCTATGACCTCATTCAATTCGTCAACAGTATAATGATCCGGATCGTGATAATAGTACTCGTTCCCACCAAAATATAAATCCAGAAAACGCTTTTTGTAATCAGCATCTATCTTTACATTTTCCACCTCAACAACCGACATGTTATCGAAGTCCGGAACTACAATATTTGCATATACATATACTGTTTTCTCGCCATTACCGGTCTGTATGGTAAAGTTTTCATTCCAGCCGGAGTCTGCCTTTATATCAGCTAAGGCAGACATATTTTTTGTTTCTTTACTTTCGCTCTCATTCCCATAATCTACTTTTTTGCCGGCACAGCCTGTGAATAATGTGAGGACAAGTGCCTCGATGAGTGTCATAATTGCTGCAAATATTCTTGTATGTTTTCTCATATGCCAATCCTCCCTGATATGTCACATTTTTTCTACAACATAATTATTCCTGTGAAAGTACGGTCCGATGTAAACATTCTGTATCTTAACTCAGATCGTCCGGATGTATCACACTTCCGTCAATCGCGTTGATAAATACAGGGCATGCATTTGTAGTGTCTTTCTGCAGCAATTCCAGACTCCATGCCGGAATATAACTGTATTTTTGCATATCAGTCCGGTTGTTTACCCTTATGTATGCAAGTTTTAGAGTGTAATATTTTACATTTGTATCCAGTACATATTCATCAGCATTGTTTTTAAGCTCATCCCGGGCAATATCAAATATATTTCTAAAGGAAGCATTTCTACATTTTCCTGTTTTCTTACTATACTTACCGGGCAGTCTATATAAAAAGTACATATACCATATTTATCAACATAAAAATTGTAGAATTCATTATCAAAAGTATCCTCTATACTATCATCATATTTCATATTGTATCCGCTGTAATCCATCGGATTTAAAGCATCATCAAATAATATTTTGCCAACTCCGATATTGTAGTAAAATCTATAACCACTTACACACTCATGTATATCATCTTCCTGATACACATGATCGGCTCTTTCGTTATATCCACTCCATTTCAGCTGCGAGCTCTCAGTCTGCGGGATGGATGAAAAACCTGTCTCTTTCAAAAACTGTCTATCATATTCCCCGCTTCTTCTACTTGTTGATACCCGATTCATTTTCCTCCTGCGCGATTTCCTCTCCCGATGTATCCTGTGAATCCGTGATATCATTTACCGTATCATATTCCATGAGTGAATCCGGTCCAAAGTATTGCTGCACATATCCATCGTTAAATATATTGCTCCACTCGTATTCATTACTTCCTGTCTTTTTGGTATATCCCTCAATCGGACCTGCGCCAATTCCCGACAGCCATTTATTTTCATCACCATCTGCAACAAAATTCACGTTATACCAGGTGTTTCCTTTTTCCCTACAAACTCATCACATGAATCATACTCTGTAGCTATAGTCCATTCATCCCCGGCATTTTCCAGATAATGCGTATATTCCTTCAAAAACTCAGCTCTGTTTCCTGTGCCAGATGTATCAGTTGGTGTTGTTGAGGAATTTATGGAATCAATAAGATTTTGAAGCTGTGTTTTTGTCCAATGTTCCTTATCATAGTAATAAATCTGTGACTCTCCAAAGTATGCCTTCAATACCTTTTCCTTGAGCTTTGCAGAATAAGGTATCTTTTCCACTTCAACTACTGACATTGTCTTACAATCAGGCAGTTCCACTTTTGCACTTATATCTATATTTACATTTCCAATTTCTGTCTGCACGGAAAACTCATCGCTGTAGGTCTCATCTGTACTAAAATCCTTTACATTGCATACAGCACTTTTTGTCAGTTTTTCTGTATCAGTGCCATAATCTACCTTTTTGCCGGCACAGCCTGCGAGTGATATGAGGACAAGTGCTCGATGAGTGTCATAATTGCTGCAAATAATCTCATATTTCGTGAAGATATGTTACCCCTCTTATCCATATGTGGTTCTCCTCCCTTTTTGTTCTTCCCCGGTGACTATTCAGAATAGTTATCTTCCATGTTGTTATAATGAGTATATATGCAGTTGTAACTTTTTGTATCATACATTGCTTTTTTTAATAAAAAAGTTTTTGTCTGCTCCATAAAAAATTCCACCGCCTTCTTGGCGTGCAAACATACGTTTGCT
>ENA-OUNI01000935-OUNI01000935.1-human-gut-metagenome-genome-assembly--contig:-NODE-935-length-12595-cov-19.292749_pt1 | contig 12595 bp, 10 predicted proteins | sample MGYA00242499_ERZ504580 | MGnify/ENA primary metagenome ERZ504580 (study PRJEB26092, sample SAMD00036315) | human gut metagenome | host: Homo sapiens | study: EMG produced TPA metagenomics assembly of... | reverse complement strand
GGCCTTGTACACACCGCCCGTCACACCATGAGAGCCGGGGGGACCCGAAGTCGGTAGTCTAACCGCAAGGAGACGCCGCCGAAGGTAAAACTGGTGATTGGGGTGAAGTCGTAACAAGGTAGCCGTAGGAGAACCTGCGGCTGGATCACCTCCTTTCTAAGGAGTCAGGCAAGGACAGGACATCAAAAGATGGACAGTCCTTGGACAGGTAACAAACAAGCAGAGTAGATATTGTTCGATTTTGAGGGCCCTGAAAAGGGAACTCAATTCCTAATGTGGGGGTTTAGCTCAGCTGGGAGAGCACCTGCTTTGCAAGCAGGGGGTCAAGGGTTCGATTCCCTTAATCTCCACCACATGGGCCAATAGCTCAGCTGGCTAGAGCACACGACTGATAATCGTGAGGTCGATGGTTCGAGTCCATTTTGGCCCACCATGTGATGGAAATCAAAGTACCGGGAGACCGGGCTTTGAAGGACATCACCAAGACGTACCTTGAAAACTGAATAATAACTGCGAAACAAAGATTATAGTAAGTTCTTTTTTAAGAAATATTGCAATTTCAAAAGGAAGGGTAACAATAATCTTCGTTGGCAAGAGAGAATCAAGAGGATACCAAATGTTCTTAAGAGAACGTTTGAAAGGTCAAGCGAACAAGGGCGCAGGGCGAATGCCTTGGCACTGGGAGCCGATGAAAGACGTGATAAGCTGCGATAAGCTTCGGGGAGCTGCAAATAAGCATTGATCCGGAGATTTCTGAATGAGGAAACTCACCTGGGTTCATACTCAGGTACGTTATACTGAACTTCAAAATAGGTATATCGAGGGAACCGCCTGAACTGAAACATCTAAGTAGGGCGAGGAAGAGACATCAAACGAGATTCCGTAAGTAGTGGCGAGCGAACGCGGAAGAGGGCAAACCGAGAGTAGAAATACTTTCGGGGTACGGACTGCTTTTAGGACTTAATCTGTTAACCGAACGGCATGGGAAGGCCGGTCAGAGAGTGTGAGAACCACGTAGGTGAAAACGGAAAGAGCTGCGCAGGATCCAGAGTACGGCCAGACACGTGAAACCTGGTCGGAATACGGGGGGACCACCCTCCAACCCTAAATACTACCCAGTGACCGATAGCGTATAGTACTGTGAAGGAAAGGTGAAAAGCACCCCGGGAGGGGAGTGAAAAAGAACCTGAAACCCTGTGCCTACAAGCACCTAGAGCGCGTCAAAGCGTGATAGGGTACTTTTTGTAGAACGGTCCGGCGAGCGATTGTATGCAGCAAGGTTAAGACTTAAGGTCTGGAGCCGAAGCGAAAGCGAGTTTGAAAAGGGCGTTAAGTTGCATATAATGGGCCGAAACCGGGTGACCTACCCATGGTCAGGTTGAAGTGGAAGTAAAATTCCATGGAGGACCGAACCGACCTCCGTTGAAAAGGCGGCGGATGAACTGTGGGTAGCGGAGAAATTCCAATCGAACCCGGAGATAGCTGGTTCTCCCCGAAATAGTTTTAGGACTAGCCTCAAGTTAGATACCTGGAGGTAAAGCACTGAATACCTAGCGGCCGAGAGGTTAGCGAAGCTTATCAAACTCAGAATGCCAGAGTATTGATGCTTGGGAGTCAGACAGTGTCAGATAAATGTCATTGTCAAAAGGGAAACAGCCCAGATCTACAGCTAAGGTCCCAAAGTCAGGTTAAGTGGAAAACGATGTGAAGATACGTAGACAACCAGGATGTTGGCTCAGAAGCAGCCACTCATTCAAAGAGTGCGTAATAGCTCACTGGTCGAGCGTCTTTGCGCGGAGAATTTAACGGGGCTAAACCTGACACCGAAGCTTAGGCAATACAGCAATGTATTGGGTAGGGGAGCGTTGTATACGCGGTGAAACAGTAGCGCAAGCGGCTGTGGAGTGTATAGAAGTGAGAATGCCGGAATGAGTAGCGCGAATGCAGTGAGAATCTGCATGGCCGAAAGCCTCAGGTTTCTGGAGGAAGGTTCGTCCGCTCCAGGTCAGTCGGGAGCTAAGGTGAGGCCTAACGGCGTAGCGATGCACAGACGGTAGAGATTCCGTCACCACCAAAAGAGTTAAACACAGGGACACATATGAAGTCTCGGAGCCGGGTGTTGGTTCCGGTAGCGATCGAGGGAAGTTAGTACCGAAGTCTGAGATGGAAGATGGCGAGAAAAGCTGTGTGTATTTCTGCGGTGCCCGTACCGCAAACCGACACAGGTAGGTAGGAAGAAGATTCTAAGGCCAACGGGAGAAGGGTTGTTAAGGAACTCGGCAAATTGACCCCGTAACTTCGGGAGAAGGGGTGCTGCAGCAATGCAGCCGCAGAGAATCGGCCCAAGCAACTGTTTACCAAAAACACAGGTTTGTGCTAAATCGAAAGATGACGTATACGAGCTGACGCCTGCCCGGTGCTGGAAGGTTAAGAGGAGATGTGCAAGCATTGAATCGAAGCCCCAGTGAACGGCGGCCGTAACTATAACGGTCCTAAGGTAGCGAAATTCCTTGTCAGGTAAGTTCTGACCCGCATGAAAGGCGTAATGATTTGGGCACTGTCTCAACAGCCCGCCCGGCGAAATTGTAGTACCGGTGAAGATGCCGGTTACCCGCGACAAGACGGAAAGACCCCATGGAGCTTTACTGTAGCCTAATATTGGGTTTCGATGTTGCATGCACAGGATAGATGGGACACTGGGAAGCAGGTGCTTTGGCGCTTGTGGAGTGGCCGTTGGGATACCATCCTTGCGATATTGGAATTCTAACCTGCGCCTTTGAATCAAGGCGGGGGACATTGTTAGGTGGGCAGTTTGACTGGGGCGGTCGCCTCCTAAAGAGTAACGGAGGCGTTCAAAGGTTCGCTCAGCTTGAACGGAAATCAAGCAAAAGAGTGCAAACGCAGAAGCGAGCCTAACTGCGAGACTGACGGGTCGAGCAGTAACGAAAGTTGGAGTTAGTGATCCGGTGGTATGTGAGTGGAAATGCCATCGCTCAACGGATAAAAGTTACCCTGGGGATAACAGGCTGATCTCCCCCAAGAGTCCACATCGACGGGGAGGTTTGGCACCTCGATGTCGGCTCATCGCATCCTGGGGCTGTATTCGGTCCCAAGGGTTTGGCTGTTCGCCAATTAAAGCGGTACGCGAGCTGGGTTCAGAACGTCGTGAGACAGTTCGGTCCCTATCTGTCGTGGGCGCAGGATATTTGATGGGAGCTGTTCCTAGTACGAGAGGACCGGAGCGGACGTACCTCTGGCGCACCAGTTGTTCTGCCAAGAGCATAGCTGGGCAACTATGTACGGATCGGATAAACGCTGAAAGCATCTAAGCGTGAAGCCGACCCAAAGATAAGATATCCCATTGTTTCAAACAAGTAAGACCCCTTGAAGACTACAAGGTTGATAGGCACGATGTGTAAGTGGAGCGATCCATTCAGCAAGCGTGTACTAATAGGTCGAGGGCTTGACCACAATTCGCTTGAGACTCTGAGAGTCAACGAAAAAATGTAAGCAGTGATTATTCAGTTTTGAAGGCACGTCCTTCTAAGAAATACTGGACAAAGTACAACAAACATGTTATACTGGTTTAGTCAGATCGGTCGGTGTCGATGACGGTGAGGTTCCACCTGTTCCCATTCCGAACACAGAAGTTAAGCTCACTTGTGCCGAAGATAGTTCGCTGGAAACGGCGCGTGAAATAGGTAGTCGCCGACTTGAACAGAAAGCTCTGAGAGAAATCTCAGGGCTTTTTTGTTGCACAAAAATATGGAGCGGATTTTGGTCGAAATGATAACAGGACAGGACTTGACAAAAATACTACTATGCAATACAATATAGATAAGCTACTATGTATTACATAATAGGCAAAAGGAGGTATCCAGTGGAAAACAACACACAATTGCTCAAGGGCGTTTTGGAATTCTGTGTTCTGAAATTCATTAGCAGAGAGCCGACCTATGGCTATGAGATCGTGATGCATCTAAAACAGGTCGGGTTTTCTGACTTGAGTGAAAGCACGCTTTATCCGCTGCTGCTGCGGCTGGAGCAGCAAGGAAAGGTTACAGTAGAACGCAGACCTTCCCCTAAGGGGCCGAGCCGGAAATATTATATTGTAACTGAAGAAGGTCGAAAGGCACTTCTTGAGTTTCGGCAGGATTGGTATCAGTCTGCCAGCTGGTGGAGAAAATTTTTAAGGAGGAGCCATATGAATAAGTATTTTGCGTTGCGAAAGGCAAATCGGATGCGTACAAAGCTGCTGAACGAAAAAAGCCAGGAGCAGCTGAAAGATGTGATCTGGTATCTTCGCCGGGTCAGCTGGGATTTCTGCGGCATTGAACTTGTGTGCAGCGATCTGCTTGATATTTCCATCCAAGCCAATGCAGAAAATCAGGAACTGTTCGATTCGATTTCGGATGCAAAAACCTTTGTAGAGGAGGTCAAGCCATGTTTGAAAACACTGAGAGCTGCGGATTACTTCTGGTTTGTTGCACCGCTGTATTTCTTCTTTGAGTGGGGCGTGGAAGGGCTGCTGCTTTACCCGGTAATTGGTGATTGGTTTTTTGAACTTTCTGTAGGCTATCTGATGCAGCTTGTTGTTGCAGTGACGGTTTTTTGCGCACTGTTCCGCCGGATGATGGAGCAGGTAGGCTTTCCGCCACGAGAGCATTGGCTGAAATATGCTACATGGCTGGTGCTTTATATCGTGACTCTGTATGGAACGGGCTGGTTCTTTACCCAGATCGCGGGTAAGATCGTACTGCTGCGGCTTCCGATCCTTAGCTATTCGATTTTTTGCCTGCTTCTGGGTGCAGGACTGTATGCAATACATTTTTGGAGATATGGAAAAGACCCGCGTCTGAGTGCTCGCATATAAAGTAAAAAGCGCCCCCGCTGCACTGTGCATAACGGTGCAGCGGGGGCGCATACTTTATTGGGTGGTGTACCGGTTACGATACGAGCTTCCGCTTAGCCCTTGCCTGCGCAGCCGAACAGCTCGATCTTCTCCTTGCACTTGGCCTCGATGGCCTTTGCGCCGGGAGCCAGCAGCTTGCGGGGGTCGAAGCCCTTGCCCTGCTGATCCTTGCCCTCTTCGATGTACTTGCGGGTGGCCTCAGCAAACACCAGCTGGCACTCGGTGTTGATGTTGATCTTGGAAACGCCCAGGCTGATTGCCTTTGCGATCATCTCGTCGGGGATGCCGGTGCCGCCGTGCAGAACCAGAGGAATGTTATTGGTGGCCTTGTGGATGCGATCCAGAGCCTCGAAGTCCAGACCCTTCCAGTTTGCCGGGTAGACACCATGGATGTTGCCGATGCCGGCAGCCAGGAAGTCGATGCCCAGAGCAGTGATCTTTGCGCACTCCTCGGGGTCTGCGATCTCGCCGGCACCCACAACGCCGTCCTCGACGCCGCCGATGGAACCGACCTCTGCTCGATGCTCAGGCCCTTAGCGTGTGCCAGAGCAACCAGCTCCTTGGTCTTTTCCACATTCTCTTCGATGGAGTAGTGGCTGCCATCGAACATGATGGAAGAGAAGCCGGCCTCGATGCAGGCCTTGCAGCCCTCATAGGTGCCGTGATCCAGATGCAGGGCAACGGGAACGGTGATGCCCATGGAATCGACCATTGCGCTGACCATGGCAGCGACGGTCTTGAAACCGGTCATGTACTTGCCGGCACCCTCGGAAACACCCAGAATCACAGGGCTCTTCATTTCCTCGCAGGCGGTCAGAACGGACTTGGTCCACTCCAGATTGTTGATGTTGAACTGAGGCACACCGTAGTGGCCATCACGTGCTTTGATCAGCATTTCGGTTGCATTTACCAACATTATTCATTACCTCCACAAAATCATTGGGGTCTTGCTCGTTTCATATCCGCTTTGTGCACGGTTTAACGAACCTACAGAATTAGTATACCCCAAACAGCGGCCAAAATCAATCCAAACCGGTGTTTTTCCTGTAACAATGCGGGGATTCTGTTTCTGGCAGGGTGCAGGGAGTTACTGCCAGAAGCGCGTATATTCGATGGAATACAACAAATTTCCATATAATGCGCAACAAGCGGCCGAAAGACAGAAAGCTTGATGAAGGACGGATTTTCAACACAGATCCACATTCGTCAAAATGATATTGGGCAATTTGGCAAAAGCGGACAGGATGCAGTTCAAAAAATTGTCATATTTCCGACTTGTATTCTACAAATTGTACGCAGGAAATCAAAAAAGGTCGAACCAAAAAGTGGAAAACCTTGTGGAAAGTGTGGAATTCCACAGGCAAAACAGGCTTTAAAGCTGGACTTTTGAACTTTCTCCACAGGGTTTTCAACATGTGGAAAAATAATCGCTCTTCTACGGATTGTATACCGCGTTTTTGTGGAAAACTTTTTCCTCCGGCAAAACAGAGGGATATCTACCCAGCAGCAGGGTAAAGCTGATGCAGGGCGGCAGAACATTTCTGCAAAAAAGCGGAAACGGTCTCCGGCACCACGAACAGAAAAACTTTTGCAGGACGCGGATAAAAAACGGTAATTTGCTGGCAAACAAGGTCGGCTTATGCTATACTTCAAGATGAGTTATCATCTTCAGATTATACCGGTGCGCGGCCCAGAGTGCGGCGCGCCTTTTGGAGGGTGTGCACAGCACCTTCCGGTGATACAACGGAAGGAGAAAATCATCATGGAAGAAAAGAACCAGCCGCGCCGTCCGCGCCGCAGCCCGGAAGAGCCGCTGCAGAAGAACGAGAGCCTTGTTTATGGCAAAAATCCAGTGACCGAACTGCTGAAAAGCGGTTCCGGCGTGGACACCGTGCTCATTGCTGAGGGCATGGCTCCGGCCGTGGCGGCTTACTATACCGCATTGGCAAAGGAAGCGGGTGCCACGGTGAAGCGGGTGCACCCCAACAAGCTGCGCCTGATGACCGGCACCGAGAGCCATCAGGGTGTGGCGGCATTTGCTAGCGAGATCGAATACGTGACGGTAGACGACCTGATGGCAGCAGCCAAGGACAAGGGCGAGGCACCTTTTCTGGTGCTGAGCGATGGCATTGAAGACCCGCACAATCTGGGTGCCGTGATGCGCAGTGCTCTGCTGTGCGGTGCGCATGGCATCGTGATCCCAAAGCGCGGCGGCGCATCGGTCACGCCTACCGTCATCAAGTCCAGCGCAGGTGCCGCAGAACGCCTGCCGGTGGCTCGTGTGGCCAACATCGGCGAGACCATCCGCCGCCTGAAGGAGCAGGGTGTGTTCGTCTACTGCGCCGATATGGACGGCGTGTCTCTGCGCAGGAACAACCTGACCGGCCCCATTGCACTGGTACTGGGCAGCGAGGGCAGCGGTGTTTCGCAGCTGGTGAAAAAGCTGTGCGACGGCGTGGTGCGGCTGGATATGGCAGCACCGGGCACCGGTGTGGACAGCTACAACGTGTCGGTGGCTGCGGGCATTATTCTGTACGAGATCCAGTCCCAGCGCGCAGCACAGCAGGCATGATCCGGCATTCGGGCCGGAACCTCAATTTGAATTACAGGAGGGACAAGAATGCCGAAAGATAAAAATAATGGCCGGGAAATGACCCCGGATGAAAAGTTCCGCTCCTTTTTCAGCACCACGGCGGTGGATATCCCGGAGGAGATGACCCGGAGAGACGAAAACCAGCCGGAGGAAAAGCCGCAGAAACGGTTTGGCCTGTTTGGCCGTGGTAAGGAAAAGCAGGAGACTGACGAAGCTGCAGCAGAGCAGCCGCAGGAAATGCCAACCGGTGAGGTGCGGCTGGGTGAGGATGCGCAGCCGGAACCGGAAGCGGATCTGGAACTGATGCTGAAGCCGGAGGCAGATCCGGAACAGGAACTGGCCCCGTGGCCTTTTCTGGAGAAGGAAGCAGAGGATGCACAGCCGGAAGCACCCGCCAAAAAGCCGGAGGAAAAATCTGCACCGCAAACGGCGGAACCCCCGGCGGCAGTGAAGCCGGAAACACCCCGGCAGAGCGCTGTCCCGGCGGCAAGACCCGCAGAGCAGCACAGCACGGCAAAGCCTCTCCGGCACCCCAAGAATGCGCCGGAGGTGCTGCTGCCGCAGGAAGAGCAGGAGCAGCAGGAGATGGCACAGCTCAAGGCGATGATCAACGGCCTGAGCGACCAGAAGCCGGAAAAGCCTGCACCGAGGGCCGAAGCAGCCCCGGCAGCAGAAACTGAACCGGCTGAAAGCAAAAAGAAATCGTCCGGTGCACCGCTGCCCGCGGCTGTGTTTGCAGCGGTAAAGGAGACGGCACCGGAGCTGCAGCCGGAACCTGTGCCGCAGCCGGAAAAAACGGAGCAGCCGGAAAAGCAGCCGGTGGCCGATTTCTTTGGCAAGGCGCAGAGCGAGGACGCACCGCAGGCACCTTTGGCCCCGGCAGAGGAGCCTGCCGCAAAAGAGGACACCATGAGCCTGCCGCTGCTGCCGCTGGACGGTGAAGAGCCGCAGCAGGCACCGGAGAAGGCACCCGCTGCGCCACAGCCGGAACTGAAAGCTGAGGCGGAGGACGCGGTGTCTCCGGAGGAACATGCCGAAACGGAGCTGCCCGAGCCGGAGGCCACGGCGGATAAGCTGCACCGCATGAGCGCAGAGCTGACGCTGCGCTGCGTGCTGGGCGGCATTCTGGCTGTGGTGCTGCTGCATTTTGGTTTGGTGTCGGATGGCTGCTGCCCGCCATGGCGGCGCTGGACCCGGATGCTGCCCCGGCGGCATTCTATGGTGCAAACCTGCTGCTGCTGGCAGCAAGCCTGTGCGTGGGCTTCCCGGTGCTGCGCGACGGCCTGAACGGCCTGCGCGGACGGTCTTCTTCCGAGACGATGCCGGCGCTGGCCGCAGTGGCAGCGCTGGTGCAGGCGGTCACAGCCATGCTGAACGCAAATGTTTACCGCGGCACCACCGGCATCTCGCTGCTCAGCGGCATGGCCGCGCTGGGGCTGTTCCTTGCGCTGCTGGGCAGCCGGGTGATGCTGGCTGCTGTCAAGGGCGGCTATGAGCTGGTGACCAATGGTGTGGAGTTCGAGGGTGCCTACCGCGCCAAGGACAAAGACCTGCTGCGCGCCCTTGCACGGGATCTGGAACAGAAGGACCCCTGGGTGCTGCTGAGCCGCCCGATGAAGGAAGCTGACGGATTTGTGGAGCAGAGCTTGAGCGAACGCGCAAGCGAGCGCCGTGCACGCAAAGTTTCGTACATCCTGCTGGGCGTTGCCCTGCTCAGCGGCGTGCTGTTCCTGCTGGCAGGTGCCGGCTGGAACAAAGCTGCGGCTGCCATGGCAGCTGTGCTGTGCATGGGCGCACCGCTTTCTTCTACCCTGATCGCGGGCGTTGCCTCGCTACGGCTGCAGCGTGCGGCTGCGGCTGTGGGCGCAGTCGTGCCCGGTTGGCAGGCCATTGAGCAGCTGGGCGGCATTGATACGCTGCAGATCGATGCAGACGACCTGTTCACCGCCGACAGCGCACAGCTGGAGGATATCCGCATCTTCAAGGGCGGCCGCATCGACCGCGCCATCCTGTACGCGGCCAGCGTGCTGAACGAGAGCCACGGCACCCTGAAGGGGCTGTTCCGCCAGATCGTTGAGGAACGCACAGACATCCTGTTCCCGGTCAAGGATCTGGAGCAGCACCATGGGCTGGGCTTTTCCGCCTGGTGCGATAACAACCGCATCCTCATTGGTACCCGCCGCTATCTGGAGCAGGAGGGCGTGCCGCTGCCGGACGAGGAATACGAGATGCAGCACTCGAAGAACGGCGAGCTGCAAATTTTGTATCTGGCTGTGTCCGGCAACCTGCACGCTATGTTCGTGCTGAAATATGTGGGCGGGCGCAATGTGGCCCGCGGCCTTGCCGTGCTGCAAAAGGAGAACATCCGCCTGCTGGTCACATGCCAGGACCCCAGTCTGACTGCACACCACATTACCGAAGCATACCGCCTGCCGGAAGGCATGATCACCGTGCTGGATCAGGAGCAGTGCAACGCCATCAAGGCCGCACCGGAAGACCCGGAGGATACCTGCTGCATGATCCATCTCAAGGCGTTTGCCAGCCTGACCGGCGGCCTACAGGCTGCGGATCAGGCCCAGAACGCCGAGAGCAGCGCCACCACGGTACAGATGGTCTCGGTGCTGTTCTCCATTATCATTGCAGCGCTGCTCACCAGTGCAGGCAGCATCTGGGAGCTTTCGGTGGCAACGGTGCTGATGTATCAGGCAGCGTGGAGCGCCTGAGCATTGCTGTGTGTGCACTGAAACAACATAACTGAGAAATATTCTCAGAATAAATAGGAATTATTCTTGATTTCTCTCAAAAAATATGGTATACTCTGTTCAGAACCTGAGCCGCAGGCGAAAAAATTACCGCCGGGCTGAATGATAGAGCCGGGATCGGTCGATCCTGACAGAAGATCCGTTTTTGAAAGGAGAGCATCATGGAACTGAAGGGTACCAAAACCGAGAAAAATCTGATGGAAGCGTTTGCAGGCGAGAGCCAGGCACGCAACAAGTACACCTTCTTTGCCAGCATGGCAAAAAAGAAGGCTACGAGCAGCTGGCCGCGATCTTTGAGGAGACCGCCGGCAATGAGAAGGAGCACGCAAAGATCTGGTTCAAGCTGCTGTGCGGCGGCGCAATCCCCGATACCCTGACTTGTCTGGACATGGCAGCAGGCGGTGAGCACGACGAGTGGACCGAGATGTACCCCCGCATGGCCAAGGAGGCCAAAGAAGAGGGCTTCCCTCAGATCGCAGCACTGTTCACCATGGTGGCACAGATCGAGAAGGAGCACGAGGAGCGCTACCGTGCGCTGGCCGAAAACCTGAAAAACAACAAGGTCTTTGCCCGCGAGGAGCAGCAGGTATGGCAGTGCCGGAACTGCGGCTACACCTATATCGGCAAGTCCGCACCGCTCAAGTGCCCGGTGTGCGCACATCCGCAGAGCTACTTTGAGCTGAAAAAGATCAACTACTAAGCTGAAAATTCAAAAGCAGAACAGCGCCGCCGCATCCGGTTTGCCGGGTGCGGCGGCGTTTTGTACAAAATTGAAAAGCGGATTTTATTATTCTCCACAAAATAAGGCTCAGCTGCCCGACAGAATGGGCAAAAAACTTGACCCGGTTTTGCACTGCGTGTAAAATAATACGGAGACAGGAATATTTAAAGGATCTTGCAGCAAAGCAGGCGGGGAGGGCAAAGCCCATGAAGCAGGGGTTCAAAGCGTGTGTTTGTGCAGTGGTGCTGTGCGCAGAACTGTTTGCAGCCGGGGCGTTGTCGGCCTATGCTGCGCAGGAGCAGCCGCTGCCGGACAGCGGCATGACATTGGACACTGCCGAACTGACGCTGGATATCACCGAAGGAGACCCGGCCCCGGTGGCCTACCTGAATGTGCAGGCACCCAACGACTACTTCTTTCTGATCTGGACTTCCAGTGATCCGGCAGTGGCATCGGTGGACGGCACCGGCAGGGTGACCGGCCATGCCGAGGGCACTGCGGCCGTCACGGCCCGCAATGAGCGCGGCGAAAAGACCACCTGTACCATCACGGTGCGCAAAAGCACAGCCAGCCGCCTGGTGCTGAACACCAGCGATCTGACGCTTACCATTACAGAGCAGGAGCCTGCCCCGACGAAACAGCTGAAGCTGGAACAGAACAAAGGCGGGTTTACCTATGTGCGGCAGTGGATCAGCAGCAACCCGGCGGTGGCATCGGTAAGCACAAACGGTACCGTAAAGGCGCAGGGGTCCGGCAAGGCCGTCATCAGCGCACTGACCACAGCCGGGCAGGTGCTGCGCTGCACGGTAACGGTCACATCGGAGATCGGACGGGTGCAGATGAGCAAAAACGCTATGCTGCTGCAGGCAGTGGGAGCCAGTCAGAAGCTGACCGCGCAGGCTGCAGGCGCCAAAAACGGAACGATGACATGGCTCAGCAGCAATCCGGGCGTGGCAACTGTGAGTGCGGATGGCATGGTAACGGCGGTGGGCGACGGTGAAACGATGATCCTTGCCGTTACACCGGAGGGTCGTGCCAATGCCTGCTATGTGGCCGTGGGAGCGGCGGCGTGGCGGTTCCGCTCGGAGGACGAGCTTGCCGAAACGCTGACCCTGACCGGCCAGCTGCCCTATTCGGATGGAAAGTAAAAAGAAAAATGGGAGCGTTCTGTGCAGCAGGATGCTCCCATTTTTCAAAACCCGCTGGGCAGAAAGATCATGGTTCCCCGGGCAGACCACGCCATCCGCTGGGCCATGCAGCCGGGCGCACCGGCCAGCAGAAACAGGGCCAGTGCGGCGAGCAGCAGCACCCATCCAAGGCCGCTGTGCGGCCTGCCGGAAAAAGGATCCCCTTTTTTGCGTCTCATCCCGCTGCCCCCTTTTTGCTGTGCTGGCCCATGCTATGCGCGGCCAGCAGTGATTGTGCAACGTGCTGGGCTGTGGTACAATAAAATATCGAAATCTACTGTGTAGGGAGAACGATTTTATGCTGACCATTACACTGCTGGGCACTGCGGCTACTATGCCACTGCCGGACCGGGCACTCTCGGCGGCGTTTGCTGCCTGCGGCGGCCACGGCCTGCTGTGGGACTGCGGCGAGGGCACGCA
>ENA-OUNI01000933-OUNI01000933.1-human-gut-metagenome-genome-assembly--contig:-NODE-933-length-12608-cov-2.784633_pt1 | contig 12608 bp, 15 predicted proteins | sample MGYA00242499_ERZ504580 | MGnify/ENA primary metagenome ERZ504580 (study PRJEB26092, sample SAMD00036315) | human gut metagenome | host: Homo sapiens | study: EMG produced TPA metagenomics assembly of... | reverse complement strand
CTCGCGCAGCGAGGGTGTCCCCATTCATCCCTAAAACTGTTTTTATGCTTATACCTAGCCCTTTCCCATCTCAGCCTTCTCCGAAATTTCACAGGCAAGTCTCTATTCGTAGTCTTCGATTCTCCACTCATCCTTCCAGTCAACGAATACCATTCCGTTCGGATATTCCTCACATGGTTCTGCGAAACGAAGCGGTAACCAGACGTAATCTGCGATCCGCGTCTCTTCTACCACCGGCTCTCCCATGCTCGAAAAATCAAACTCTTCCTTTTTCCCGCTGAAAATAGCTTCAAACATTTTTTTGTACACATGATAATCCTTATCCATCGCATTTGGAAGCCAGCGGTCTGCGCATGCAATGTAGAGATCTTTCTTTCCCGGTACTTTAAATACCGATGAAATCTGGGAATGATAAGAAGTATCTGTTTCATCTCCCGGATGCGGATTTCCAAGAACAGTATACGGTCCATGCCAGGTGTCTGCAACCGCAACTTCCGATGGATTTGGAAGATATCCCGTGGTTCCAGAGGTAATCAGATAATGTTTGCCGTTCCGCATAAAGTGTGCCGTTGCCTCCCGGACATACGGCGGATACGGATGCGGGAAATGGGTACTGTAGTATCCGGTCACATCCGTGTAGTCATCCGTCAGATCCGCGATGATCGTCTCCGAATGTACACGTTCGAACATATAGTAAGCCTTTCCATCCGGTGCTACAACCAGATCAAAATCACCGGCACTCATATTCAGCGGTCTTAAACCTTCACGGACTTTTGTATACGGGCCAAGAAAACGATCTGCGGTCAGAACGGTCTCATCCTGTGTGCCGTCTTTATGCATGATTTTCAGCCAGCATACATATTTTTTCGTTGCTTTGTTGTAAATAATATGCGGACGATCCATCTGCGCACTTGGATGAAGGGAAGAATTTTCATCTTCCGGTTCCGGCGGAATAATAATCCCTTCATCCTTCCAGTTGTAGAGATCTTTTGACGAATATGCTTTTACTCCCCAGTGCCAGATTCCGTTCTTTCCGTCTGTTTTTTCCTTGTTCTCGCCATAGAAATAATAGGTATCATCAATAAAAATAACGGAACCTCCGTGGGCCTGGATTCTCTTTCCTTCGGTATCCAGCCAGACCTGTCCTGGGTGAAAACTGTTATAACTCATGTTCGTATCCTCCTTGTTTTTCGTGTTAAAATAAACATATCAGATTTTTGCCGGAAGAAAAAGTCCCTTACGGAATATTGAAACCGCAGGTCAAAAAAGTGAAAGTCCAAGACAAATTTTTTTATTTTCTCTTTCTCGTTTATCCGCTATGATAAGGTTACTTGAATGGGTCGCGACCATGCAACACTGTAATCAGTAATCTGACAAAATTGAAAGGGAGATCACAAAATGAAAAAGAAAAAAGCCCTGGCAACGATGCTTGCCGCTGTAATGGCACTTGGAATGACCGCCTGCGGTTCCACAAACACAACTTCTTCCAGTACCTCTTCCACAGACACAACTTCAACAAACAGCAAAGACAATACTTCATCCTCTTCCGCTGCACAGACAACGGCAGACGAAGGAGATCCTTACGAGGTCGTTCTGGAATGGCCTGCAATCGGAAATACTCCAACAGAAGAAAATCTGCAGAAAATTGAAGCTGCCATCAATGAAGTTACTGTTCCGGAAATCAATTGTACTGTAAAGCTTTATCCGGTTGAGCTGAATGACTTAAGCAATGCAAATACCCTGGCAATCTCTACAGGAGAAAAAATAGATCTGATCGTATCCGTTAATACCGGAGTTGGAACACTCGTAGATCAGGGACTGATCGTTCCTATGGACGAATACGTTGACACCTACGGTGCTGATATCCAGCAAAAACTTGGAGATGCTCTCTCCAACGGTATTTATCAGAATCAGCTTTATGGTGTTTCCAATGCCTATATTCAGGCAGAGTCTTATGGCTTTATCGCCAGAGCCGATCTGCTCGATGCTGCCGGTGTAGAAATTGACGAATCCAAAGTTTATACACTGGATGAATTATCCGATATTCTGGATACTGTTGCAGCAACCCAGCAAGTTGGAAATGGTTTCTATATGGTAGCAAACATTAACTCAACCTCCGATATTTATACTTCCTTCTTCGGAACCGTTGATGCTCTTGGTGCTTCTACTGCTTCCGGCGGTCTGCTTCTGACCGATGGTTATGATAACACAACCATCGAAAATATTTATGCAAGCGATGCTTACGCAGACTACGCAAAGACCATGTATGACTGGGCACAGAAAGGTTATATTCCGGCCGATGCTGCTTCCAACACCGATGATGGACAGGTTCAGCTGAAAACCGGTAATTACTTCGGTGAATTCTACTGGACAACACCTGGTGGTGCCGCAGGCATTGGTGCAAACGTTGGCTATGATTTCAAAAATATTCACCTCGCAGAGCCATATAAAAAGACAAGCCAGAGCATTCTCTGGAGCATCCCTACAACATCTGAAAATCCACAGAAAGCTTTTGAGTTTTTAAATCTTCTGTATGGAGATAACAATATTGACGATACCCTGATGTTCGGTCTTGAGGGTGAAACATATCAGGTTGTAGAAGACAACGGAACGGACCGTATCGTAAAATTTATAGACGGCATCGATGCTGCCAGCGCTCCTTACTACTGCTATGCCGGTGTATACGGTGATCGTCTGACCTGGTCTATCTGGGAGCCAAACACCATCGATTTCAATCAGCAGTTACGTGATTTCAATGACACCATCACTGCAGCGTCTCCTGCTCTTGGTTATTCTTTCGAAATCACCGATGATATTTCTTCTGCTTATTCTGCTGTATCCGCAGTTGTAAAACAATACACACCAACCATCAGTGCCGGTGCAGCCGACCCTGATACTTATCTTCCACAGTTCATTCAGGATCTTGAAACCGCAGGCATCAATGATGTCATTGCAGAAAACCAGAAACAGTTTGATGCATGGAGAGCAGCAAAATAAACTTACCCGTTGTATATTTTACAGGCCTGTGAGAAACCTCACAGGCTGATGAAAAAAGGAGAATGACTCCCTATGATAAAAAAGAAAAAAATCCGCTGGAAGCAGTATCTGCCCATCTATCTATTGGCGCTTCCAGGAATCATATACATGATCTGTAACAACTATCTTCCATGTTTGGCATTGTCATTGCCTTTAAAAAACTGAATTTTGCCAAAGGTATCCTCGCCAGTCCATGGTGCGGTCTGAAAAACTTCGAATTTCTTTTTAAGAGCAGCACCGCATTCACCATGATTCGAAACACCATCTGCTACAATGTACTCTGGCTGATTCTTGGTCATGTTCTCGCCATTGCAAGTGCTATTTTACTGAATGAAATCACAAACCGTTTCCGCGCACGTTTTTACCAGAGTGTGATTCTATTGCCTTATCTGATGAGCTGGGTTGTTGTCAGTTATCTGGTTTTCGCCTTTTTATCCGCAGATACGGGTATGTTTAACAACTCCATTCTAAACCTCTCGGCATTGCCCCAGTTAACTGGTACAGTGAATCGAAATACTGGCCTTTCATTCTGACTTTTGTCAATCACTGGAAAAATAATGGTTATACGATGATCGTGTATTTCGCCAGCATCGTTGGTATCAGTCAGGATTACTATGAGGCGGCCATGCTCGATGGTGCCACAAAATGGCAGCAGATCAAGCACATCACAATTCCACAGCTGGTACCTACCATCATCACGCTGATGATTCTTTCTGTCGGAAGAATTTTTGCTTCTGATTTTGGTCTGTTTTATCAGATTCCTAGAAATACTGGCGCTTTGTATAATGCAACACAGACGATTGATGTCTATGTATACAATGCCCTGATGCAGCGAAGCGACTATGGCATGGCTTCTGCCGCCAGCGTCTTCCAGAGTATTGTAGGATTTCTTATGGTTATGGTTACGAACGCGATTGTCCGTAAGGTCAGCCGCGAAAATGCAATGTTCTAACAGAAAGGAGTACGAGCATGAAACATACAGACAACAAAACATGGAAAGTAGTTGCTGAAATCGTCATGGCACTCCTGTCTATTCTGGCACTGCTTCCGTTTCTCCTGCTTTTTATTTCATCCATTACGGATAATACTTGGGCTACCGCGAACGGCTTTTCCTTTTTTCCAAAAAAAGCTCAGCATGTTAGCTTATCAGTATATCATTAATCAGTGGGCTACCATCGGTCATGCTTATCTGATGACGTTCATCACAACTGTTGCCGGAACCGTCATCAGTGTTCTGATTACAACTGGATTTGCCTACGCGCTTGCGACAAAAGGTCTTCCCTTCCGCGGACTTTTGAATTTCTTATGCATCTTCACCATGCTGTTTTCCGGCGGTATCGTTGCTTCCTATTACTGCTGGGTATCCCTGTTCCACGTAAGAGATACCCTCTGGGCCATGATCTTCCCGAACCTGATGATGAACGCTTTTAATGTTATTCTGGTAAAGAATTACTTTATGAACAGTGTTCCGCCATCTCTGATCGAAGCAGCCCGCATCGATGGTGCCAACGAATTCAAAATCTACCGCTCAGTTGTTCTTCCCCTGTCAGTGCCGATTGTTGCAACCATCGGTCTGATGACCGCTATTGCCTACTGGAACGACTGGACTAACGGTCTTTACTATCTGACCGCCAGAAACGGACGGAATTACTATACGATTCAGATGGTTTTGAACAGTATCAATGACAGTATTCAGTTTTTGAATCAGAACTCCGATATCTCCGGTCTTGCCGGTGCACAGCTTCCTACCACAACCGTGCGTATGGCAATCGCTGTAGTCGGAATTCTCCCGATCATTCTTGCTTATCCATTCTTCCAGAAATACTTCGTAAAGGGTATCACTTTAGGTGGTGTAAAAGAATAAAAAATGGACATGTAAAACTGTCCGGACAGTAAAAAGGAGTCTGTTCCGGTCTTCCGGTTCTGACTCCTTTTTACTGTCCGGACAGTTTTTCGTCCACGTTATAAACACGCTCCAGCTCTTCTTTTTTCCCATCTGCAATCAGAAAATTTTTATTCTTTTGCTCCGGGAAAAGAATCCCGGTATTCTGAAGGTGTTACGCCATAATATTTTTTAAACGCACTGGTAAAATAAGGATAGTTGGTATAGCCCACTTCCAGCGCAACAAGATTAATCGTCGCGTCTCCGCTCTGCAAAAGCTTTCCCGCCAGTTTCATTCTCTCATCGATAATAAAATGGCTGATCGTAACTCCTTTCTGTTTCCGGAACAGCCTGCTAAGATAGCTCAGGCTGACATGATTTTGCAGTGCAATGTTGTTGACAGAAAGTTCCGGTGAGGAAATATTTTCCAGAATATACGACACGGTAGCATCCACCATACTGCCACTGTCGGCTCCCTGCTCCTGTGCACTCTTTTGATGGGCATCCAGCCAGTGTCTTCCATATTCCTCCAGCTGCATGGACTCGTATTTTTTCTGGCGGCGCTCAACTGCTTTTTGAACTGCTTCTCCAATTTTATTCGCCGGCTGTGGAAACAGTACATAGTCCTGACAATCCAGGTGCAGCGCCTCCTGAATATAGTCAAAGTTTGCATGACAGGTCAGGAAAATAATATCGGTAGAAAAATTCTGGGAACGAACCCAGCGAATCAGAGAAATGCCATCTTCTCCCGGCATTTCAATATCGCAGAGAATGATATCGATCTCCTGATCCCGGAAGATCTCCTTTGCCTCATCTGCATTGTAGGCTGTAAAAAGCCGGGAAATGCCATATTTTTTCCAGTCAATTTTTGTTGTCAGAAATTTAATCGTCATCTCTACATCATTTACAATCAAAAGTGTCATTTTATTGTTCCTCCTGTTGCTCTTCTGGTATCGGAATTTTTACCGTAACTGTTGTTCCCTCAAACAAGGCAGATTCGTAATGCAGGGAAGCTTTTCCCCCATACAGGATTTCCAGCCTTTTCCAGGAATTATAAATGCCTACGTGCATCCGTTTCTTGTCCCGGATCGGATGTCCCTGGTTAATTTCTTCCAGCTTTCCAACGGGAATTCCAATACCATTATCTTTAATCTCAAAACAGCCAGATCGCCCTCCCGCCTTAAGCCGAAGTTCAATCATCAGATAATCGCCTTTTCGCGAAGCATGTGAAATAACATTTTCGATAAAATTGTGGATCAGCAGTGGCGGAACTTTTACTTCTTCCAGCTCCGGATCAATCTGATAATCGATCTCAAAGCTTTCCGGAAACTGTATTTCTGCCATCGCCAGATATCCTTCAATCAGAGTAAGTTCTGTGGAAAAAGGAATCAGATCTTCGGACCGGTAGATATGACGGAAATAATCGGAAAGATATAAAATCGTCTCTCCAAGAGATTTCGTTTCCTCCATCTGACTTAAAGAATACAAAAGACCCAGCGTATTCTGCAGAAAATGCGGCCGGATCATCAGCTGGAGATTTTGAAGTTCTACCTGCTGTTTCTCCAGTGCCATCTGTTTTGTCTCAAGTTCTGCTTTCTGTTTTTCCAGTTCAATTTCATAATTCTGGATTTTCAGTTCCTGCATTTCATCGAGCGTATGGTCAAAGGTTTCGTAGATCTGCCGGTACTCGCGGGCAACGTGATGGTTTCCGATCCGGTAAGACGTATTTCCTTTTCCGATTTCCGGGATTGCCGCAAGCAGAATTTTGAGTGGATTCAAAAGCAGGATACCAAGCACAAGTAATAAAACAGGAATCAGAATCAGATATCCAAGTGCAATGGAATAACTGTATCTCTGGAGGAAAGCCAGGTCCTGGATAACATCCGCTTCCGAAACCTCACATACCATAAAAAACTTTGGGCAAACCGGGATTTGTTTGGAAACACATACAATATTTTTATCCGGAAGTACTTCCGCTGCTTCCTTTCCCGAACTTCTGCCTTTGGGATCTTCTTCAAAAAAAACCCTGGCCGATTCATACGTTAAACCTTTCAGCAGTATTTTTTCTGATTTGAAAGCTCAATCAGTCCGCCAAAATAAGTTTCCTTTGCATAGTGGCAGCACATAAGAAACGGCTTTTCATCAATCCAAATCAGATGCCAGGAGGATGCCTTGTTGTTGCTTACATATTCTGTAATAAAATTTTTCAGACTCTCATAGGACAGCTGATTGGCCAGTCTTCCCGGACGGGCAATCAGATAGTCCGCTTTTGTTTTTGAAAATACAAAATAGGTATCTGCGGCGGTGGATACGGTTGTATTATCGATCAGATTCTGTCCAAGGAAAAACTTGTTCAGCTGATATTCATCCACGACTCTTGCTGTGGGAGTGCCGTATAGTATGCATTATTTGACACTACCTCACCCATATACCGGTTGGTCTGTGTGATACGCTCCGAAATGTCTGTGCCAATCAGTGCCAGAAGATTCTGAACAGAAGTCTCCGCCTGCACGTTCAGCGCCTTCACCGACTGCCTGGCCGCATGGATATACAACAGATTCATCGGTAAAATGGGTAATAATCAGAATTCCAAAAACAATCATCTGGATTGAAAAATTAAAATGTTTTTTCTTCCTTTTTATCAAAATGTTTCCCCTCCTTGATTTGCCATAAATAGCCGCTCACGTTTTTTCGATGATGAGCAGCAGATACGTCTACCATCTCCAGTTTATAGTATAGCAGATTCTCTCCTGCAATTCGCATATAATCTTTTGACCTGCCATTACACTTTTTTGTCCAAACCTCTTTCTCCACCTTAACAATGAACTTTCTGATATGATATAATGCGTATATGCAATGAGCAGTGCCCCTGAAAATAGAATACAAAATGACTGCTTGCAGGCATCTTTGTATTTTACTTTCAGGGGATAGGGCGAATGCCCGTCAGTCCGGAAAATCTATGATTTTTTCGGACATACACTGCGGACTGAAGCATTCACGATATAATGAGAGGAACCAACAAAAATAAACTGTGGGAGGTTTTTACAAATGGATTTTACAGCAAAATGGATCACCGGCCCGGCAAAGATTGACCGGGACAGCGAAGTAGCACCGTATCTTTTCCGCAAACAGGTCACTTTACCGGCAAACGTAAAAAGTGCTGTACTGTACGCCACCGCGCTTGGCGTATACAGTATCTTTGCAGACAATCACAAAATTTCAGACACCTACTTTGCTCCTGGATACACCGAATACAGCCAGCGGCTGCAATACCAGGAATATGATGTTACTTCTCTTCTTTCCGGAAAAAGCAGCTTTGTACTGACAGCCGAGCTTGCCGACGGATGGTATGCCGGCCGGCTGGGACTCTGCAATATGGAAAACCGCTATGGCGAAAAACGTGCGCTTCTGGCAGAACTTCATGTTACCCTTACAGATGGCAGTGAGCAGATCATCCCAACCGATACTTCTTTCGAAGTAACAACCGAAGGACCACGCCGCCATGCGGGCTTTTTCGATGGTGAAGTGTACGATGCCCGGCTGGAAAACAAAATCCCCGCGGATTCGTTTGTGCCTGCTTCCGAATATACCGGCAAAGTGCCGCCGCAGATCGTTCCGATGCAGGGCGTGCCGGTCCGGCTGCATGAACAGGTAAAGCCAAAACGAATCTTCAAAGACCGCGATGGCATCACGCTGATCGATTTCGGCCGAAACCTGGCCGGTATTGTAAAGATTGGACCTCTTACTGCAAAAGAGGGACAGCAGATTGTCATTCACCATGGCGAGCTGGTACAGGACGGCAAGCTGTACACCGGCAATCTCCGCACGGCGAAACAGACTCTCGTTTACACCTGCAAAGAAGGCGTCAACGAATATCTGCCGGAATTCTGCTACATGGGATTCCAGTATATTTCCGTAGAAGGCATGGATGTAACCGAAGAAAATATCTGCGCTTATGAAATCTACTCCGATATGGAAACGATTGGTTCCTTCACCTGCTCCGATGAGCGGATCAACCAGCTCCAGCACAATATTGTCACAAGCTTAAAAGCAAACTTTATCGACATCCCGACCGACTGCCCGCAGAGAGACGAGCGCTGTGGATGGACCGGCGATATCGCCGCTTTTGCTCCGACCGCTGCCTTTAATATGGACATCACGCAGTTCATGAAAAAATGGCTGGGTGACCTTGCGATTGTACAGAAGGAAGTCGGTGTCGTTCCGTGGATCTGCCCGAGCAACAACTTTATCTATGACCGTACTTCTACCTTCTGGGCAGAAATTTACGATCAGTGCGATGCCCTCTGGGGCGATGCCGCAACGCTGGTTCCGTGGGCTGTCTATCAGTCTTCCGGTGACGTTTCCGTTCTGGAACAGCAGTATGAAGTATGAAATCCTGGGTCAATACCGAAAACGGTTAGCTGATATCGTGGAGGAAGACAGCCCACGCTACATCTGGAAACATGGCATGCAGCTGGGCGACTGGCTGGCTCCGGGCAAAGATATGCACGGCTGGACAGCTTCTGCAAAATGGACTTCCACCGCATACTTTGCCAACTCCGCACATATCGTCAGCCAAGCTGCTGCAATCCTTGGAAAAACCGAAGATGCCGCTGCCTACGATGCTCTGTTCCAGACCATCTGTCAGGCATTCCGCGACAACTTTGTAGAACCGGATGGACATATCACCGATGGTTTCCAGAGTATCTACGCACTTGCCCTGCGTTTCGGCCTGCTGCTTCCGGAACAGCGCCCGCGCGCTTTACAGGATCTTCTGGATGACATCAAAGCCCGCGACAATCATCTGGGAACCGGCTTTGTCGGAACCGCAGAACTTCTTGCCGCACTTTCCGATGAAGGCAAAACACAGGAAGCCTACGATCTGCTGTTCCAGGATACCTGCCCGTCCTGGCTCTATCCGGTCAGCTGTGGCGCTACTTCTTCCTGGGAGCGGTGGGATTCTCTGTGCCCAGACGGAACCGTCAACAACTCAGATGACGGCCCGAAAGATATGGTTTCCTTTAACCACTATGCCTACGGTGCTGTCGGTAACTGGCTGTACACCCGCGTCGGCGGCCTTTCCATGGCAGAGCCGGGCTACAAGACATTCCGTTTTGCTCCTGTAATCGGCAAACAGCTCGAGTTTGTCGAAGTTTCGCACACCTGCCCATATGGCACCATCACCTGCCGCTGGGAAAAAGATTCCGCAGCTGCACATGGCTATATCATGAAATTCCATGTGCCGGAACAGACACGCGCCATTGTAACCTGCCCGGATGGAGTGATTCGGGAGTATGAAGCGGAGATTATACCATCGCCTAAAATACATTTCAACAAAAAAAATTTACAATAAACGGAGAGGCTGTCATACACACTGGCATCCTCTCCCGTTCCATATTTATGTTATTTTTTATTTACTATATTGCATTATGATATAGTCTGTGTTATGATCTACTCAACAAGAAGGTATTCTTATGAATCCACAACTAAAAAAAGGAGTCCTCGAGCTCTGCGTTCTCTCCCGGCTTACCTGTAAAGACAAATACGGCTACGAGCTGACTGATGCGATTTCGCAGGAAATGTCCATCGCCGCCGGCACGCTCTACATGATTCTGAAGCGCCTGAAAGAAGCCGGTTACGTTGAAACCTATCTGCTGGAATCTGCCTCTGGCCCGGCGCGGAAATATTATCACCTTACTGATGCTGGTAAACTTTATCAGCAGGAGAAAAAGCAGGAATGGCTTGACTTTATCGGACAGGTCAACCGGTTATTATCTGACTGCTAAAATTTTATAGAACCAACCATATATTTGTGTGTTTCCGCAGGAAAATAGAAAAAGTCTCCAAACATACAGCATACCAAAATTTTTTTTGAAAAGGAGCGTGTTATATTTTATGTCATTCAATACAACCACTTACGAATCCTACATGCATGCATTAAAAAAAGGCCTGGAATCTTTTGATTCCGCACTGGCCGATGAAATTATCCATGATTTTGAATCCCACTTTGCGGATGCCCGCAGCCAGGGACTTTCCGACGAAGAAATCTGCGCTGAACTCGGCGATGTAACGATGTTCTCACATTTTTCCACCAGGAATATGCCACGACAGAACAGCCAGTCGCCCGCACCGAAGCAAAAACTTCGAATGCAAAAGGACATCTTTCAACCTCCACATCCACCGGATCTGCATCCCAATCCAGTTCCGCTCTGCCGGATATCAATGCACAGCTCTCGCAGGAGCCGCAGTATTCCTATCCTTCGGATCCCGCTGCTTCCATCACCCGCATGGAAATCGTTCTGCGAAATGCCTCTGCTTCTTTTGTTCCAGGCACTTCCGCCTGTGTTTCTTTTGACTGTACCAGAGAACTGGATCCAGACCGGTTTGAAGTTGGCGTCGATGGCAATACTTTCTATTTACGCGAAAAGAAAATTTCTGCTGCTGTATTCTGGAAACACTTTTTCTATACCCGCCAGAAAACAGAAAAATTCATCTTTCAGGTACCATCCACGGTTCAGCAGATTACGCTGCGTTCTGTAAATGGCGGAGCGAGCTGAATCATCTTTCACTGGAAAAACTGGAAATTTTTTCCACAAACGGAAAGCTGGTCTGCAATTCTCTTACCGTATCCGACTGCCATTTGCAGGCAGCCAATGGGAAACTGGTTCTTACAGACGTACAGGCCGACAACCTCGAGGCTTCCGCCACAAACGGAAAACTGCAGGCATCTGCCAGCTGCTCCCGCGCTGTTTTAAACGGAGTCAACGGCACCGTCCTGTTCGAAGGAACATGCAAAGAATCCCTGCAGGCCAAATCGGTCAATGGGTCGGTAAAACTGTATCTTCCACATGATCTATCCGGTGCCGCTGTTTCTGCATCGACGGTAACAGGAAAGATTCGTCTTACAGAAAACGGAAAGACTTCTTCTTTTTCCAGGCACTTTACCCAGAAAAGTGATGTTTCCTCACGCACGATCCAGGCAAGTACTGTGAACGGGAATGTTACACTTTCCGATCAGCCGGATAAGGATTGATTTTTATCCCGCATTGTAAATTCAAAAATTTTTCTTAAAGAGGTTCAAAATGAGGAACGGGGACAATATGCCGTACTGTTGAAACCCAGAACCGATAACCGCGATGGCGAGCACAGATTCGTTCCCGCATCGGTCTGTCTGCTGGTGTGGAAAACGCGCACAGTGCAACACCCGTTATGCCAACGGAAAAATCGTGCGCGAAGGTGCCCAGATCATGCTCAGTTCCAACGAAAGCTATGTGGCACTCTGCCGGAAACATTACAAGGAAGGAAAACTCTGGTTTTCTGGGCATTCTGATCCTGCTGATATTCCCGGAACAGACAATCCCATTCATCGAGTAAAATAGCAAAGGATAGCTTTATTTCGCTTTCTTCTTCTCTCTTTTTCGGAAAAGACAGACGCATAAAACAGCAAAAACAACCGCTGCAGCAATCAGTACCGGCCATACCGGGATTGGACAGACGCTGGCGCTGATTAATTTCAGTCCCTGGTAAAGGGTGTACACACCAAAGACAGAGAAAATGACAAATGCCAGTGTATTCAGCAGCCCATCCGGTGTCTTGCTCTTTAAGAGATAGCCGACCAGCATTCCGAGAATATCCGCTGCGAACAGTCCGAGAGAACATCCGATCCATACAACGAATGCGGATCCCATAC
>ENA-OUNI01000931-OUNI01000931.1-human-gut-metagenome-genome-assembly--contig:-NODE-931-length-12632-cov-2.712195_pt1 | contig 12632 bp, 15 predicted proteins | sample MGYA00242499_ERZ504580 | MGnify/ENA primary metagenome ERZ504580 (study PRJEB26092, sample SAMD00036315) | human gut metagenome | host: Homo sapiens | study: EMG produced TPA metagenomics assembly of... | reverse complement strand
GATAACAGACTTTACCGGATTCAGGACATCAATCAGGCAGCTTTTCGAGGTACTGAAGAATGCATATGATAAAGAAAAGATGAGGAAGTGCTGCAGAATGATGAAAAGTTTAGCAAGGTGGACAGAGAGACGTTGAGGCAATCAACCTGTTTGCAGGAACGGATATAGACATAGATGAGAAAGAAGAGGTGATTGATATGTGCAAGGCATGGAAGAACAGAAAAATGAAGGCAGAGAATTAGGCAGAGAAGAAGGTCGAGAATTAGGCAGAGAAGAAGGAAGAATTCGTCAGGCAAAAGTAACGGCTTTAAAACTTCAGAAAAAAGGACACTCAATAGAAGATATAGCTGAATGTGTGGATTTTGATGAGGAAACTGTAAAAAAATGGCTTGTGAGTTAATATTGTAGTGAAATGTAAATTAGAGGAAGCAATCTTTGGGCGAGAACTCGGAGGTTGCTTCCTCTTTTACTGACAGTAGGATGGGGCTTCATTCTCTACGAACGGCTGGCGAATATACTCTCGGGTGAGCGAATAGCGAAGGTGCTTAGATACTGTTGAATTATGCGCATGAAACACAGAAATGAACTGCCACTGGGATGTAATATATCGTTGCTGTTCAAACGCAAGCTTGACACCACGCTGTCAAGCTATGCGCCAATAAATCAACTATTGTCAGATTACAGCCCCTGCCTCGTAGAGGCACTTTTAATGGGCCGTAATCGTTACTGGTCACACTGATGGTGTGAGCAGTAATGGGCAAGGAGAAACGCGCCACGGACGGCGCGTTTCGACGGTTTCGTCAAGCATAGAAAATCTAAAAGCATAATTCCTACAGTATCTTGGCAGTGTAGCGTAGCTCTCACGAGAGTGTATGCGTTAGCCGGTCACATGGAGTGAAGCCCCTCACGCTGTGCCAAAATACAGCTCGGGAGATTATTTCTTTGAAAAAATATGATTTAAATGCAATAAATCGGTTAAAATTTGGTTAAAATTGCTAAAAAAGGCGAAAAAATTATACAGTAATGATACTATTGTACTAGAAAATAACTTGCATTATACTTCGAATTATGGTACAATGAGCACATACAAACCAAAGAGATGCTGATAGGGCACAGCTCTTTGCACAAAAACCATGTTATAATGAAAAGGAGAAAAGAACTATGGTAAAGAATGTATTTAAAAAGTTAGGAAAGAAACAGAAGAACAACAAAGGTTTCTCTCTCGTAGAGCTTATTGTTGTAATCGCCATCATGGCAGTGCTTGTAGGTGTACTTGCTCCACAGCTTATCAAGTATGTTGAGAAGTCAAGAGAAGCAACAGATATTCAGAACTGTGATAGTATTGCAACAACATTAAAGACATATTATTCAGATAAAGAAGGTGCTCCAGATACCATTAAGTTACAGTTTCAAAAGATGCTGATCCTGTGATTGATCCTACTGCACAAACTCCGTTAAAGGATACTGGTTTGGAAACTACAAGGTTAAAGGGAACTAAGTGGAATGGTAATATTGATATTACTTATACTAGTGCAACAGGAAAAATTACATATTCAGCATCATCTGATTATTATACTGCAACTGGAACAGACGATCAGATTAAACCGAAAATTAATTTTTGAAGGGATAATTATTAAATGATACCAGAACTGATACCCATCTACATCTTAATATTTGCATTCGGTATAGTTATAGGCAGCTTCCTAAATGTCTGTATCTACCGCATACCGCAGCATGAGACAGTGGTGACCGAAAGGTCCCACTGCATGAGATGCGGGTATCAGCTCGCGTGGTACGATATGGTGCCGGTTTTCAGCTGGCTGTTTCTTCGTGGCAGATGCCGCAAGTGCAAAGAACCGATATCACCTCAATACCCTATTATTGAGGCGTTAAACGGTATATTATACATAGTAGTTTTTGCAGTAAATGGACTTGAGCTTACGAGTATCATCTACTGCTTTCTTACATCTGCACTCATAGTTCTGAGTGTGATAGACTGGAGAACATATGAAATTCCATTCGGAATCAATATATTTATACTGGTGCTTGGAATCCTGCATGTGTTTTTAGACCATGATAACTGGTCTGAATATGTGATAGGATTCTTTTGTGTCAGTTTATTTCTTGAAATCCTTCTTCTTGTAAGTGGAGGAAGAGCCATAGGTGGCGGAGACGTCAAGCTCATGGCATGTGCAGGCCTTGCGATAGCTGGCAGAATATTACATTAGCATTTTTCTTAGGATGCATCATCGGTTCTGTGATACATCTGATTCGTATGAAAGTAACAAACGCAGGCAACAGGCTTGCGATGGGACCGTACTTGGCAGCCGGAATATTTATTTCGATGCTATGGGGTGAGAAAATGATATCGGCATATTTGACACTCGCAGGCTTTTGAAAAACGTGTTATAATATAGCGTACTTAATATAAAACAGGTAGTACGACAAGCAGTGAGACAAAAGCGGAGAGGACACAGATATACCGAAATATATATATAGAATGTTTGTAACTGAACAGTTACGAATGTTTTACAGATGTATACAGTGTAAAACAAAGATAAACACGGAGGACTAGGTTATGGCAAATAGGGTACTCGGTATTGAAATAGGGGAGAACCTTACCAGAGTAGTTGAGATTGATTACAAAGCAAAAAATCCCAAGATTTACAATATGTTCGGCTTCCCGACACCACCGGGGATGATTAATGATGGAGTGGTACAGCCGGATGGGATGTTTCGTTCTATCTTATACAGTAAGCTGAAGGAAAAGAAGATTGCCACAAAAAAGCTGTTTTTGTTTTAAATTCAGCGCGTATAGCAAGCAGAGATATTGAGCTTCCGCTTGTTAAGGAAAAACAGCTTAAGGAAATGATCGCAATGAATGCATCGGATTATTTTCCGGTGGATTTGAGCCAGTACAAGCTGGTACATCAGATTATAGAGAAGATTGACAGACCGGAAGAAAAGAAATTACGTCTTTCGGTTATTGCTGTGCCTAATGATCTTATTTTGTCGTATGGTGCTCTTGCAGCTGATTGCAGGCTGCAGCTTGTAGCACTTGATATAGTGGAAATGCCATTAAGCAGCTCATGAGAAGAGAGATTCCAGGAGATGTGAAGGTGACTGTCAAGTGGATGAGGTTTCTACCACACTGACTGTAATGGATGGAAGCATGGTAAAGCTGCAACGCAATGTCAACTATGGACTTGCTGATGCTATTGAGGAGATTCAGGATAGTGAGCTTTTTGGAGAGTATCTGTCATTTACCGATGCAGTTGATGTGGCACGCAGAAAGACCTGCCTTGCAATAAGCCTGATGGCACAGTACCTGATGAGCCGGCGGGCGGCGGCATGGATCCTATGGGGCATGAGATTGATTCTGAGCGCTTTAAGAAGCTTCGCCTGAATGTGTCATATTCACTTTCCAATCTGATAAGCAGTCTCGGACGAGTAATAGACTACTATCAGTCGAGAAACTCAGATACTCCTATCGATAGAATTTTCCTCATTGGCTTAGGCGCTGATTTCAGCGGACTCTCAAAGCTTTTGACCAATGAGCTGAATGTCAAGGTGGTTCCGCTCCAGCAGTTTGACGGCATACATGTGGCAAAGAGCATAAACCTCGCAGAGGCAAAGCTTGCAGAGTATTTCAATTGTGTCGGATGTTCACTGAGCCCGCTTGATATACTTGACAGTAAGAAAAACAAGGGAATCGGTGCTACAATTATGGCAGGAACAGCTGCAGGTGCTATGTCATCCGGCGGCGCACAGGCAGGGATGCAGGGAAATCCACCTGTCGGTCCTGATGGGAAGCCTCTTCCCGTACCGGCAGGGGAGGAAGCAGAAAAGCCTGTTTCTTTTGCAGTGCAGCTTCTCATTTTTGGATTGTGTGTGGTAGTTGCAGTTGGTATCACGGCATACAGCATTTTTTCAAATCTTGTTTTAACTTCAGACAATATGACACTTAAAGCTCGTGTTTCTGATTTGTCATATGCACAGAATATATATGATGTGTACAACCAGACCAAGAAGGACTATGACTGGACTAAGCTTCTTGAGAGCGCCTCATCCAACAAGAATGATGAGATAACGGGCTTCGTGGATGAGCTGGAGCAGAAGCTTCCGTCAGAGGCCAAGCTTGTGAATATGTCTGTTACGACAGATGGTGTTTCGATGACCATAAAGACAGGCAGCAAGGATATAGCGGCTGATGTGATTGCACAGCTTCGTACATTTGAGAGTATCATGGTATCCAATGTGTCAACCATTACAGAGGAGGTTGATGAGACCGGTGCTTCAAAGGTTCAGTTCACAGTAGATTGCACATATGTAAAGGCTGATGACAGTGCTGCTTCTGAATCGGCAGATGGCACAGGCAGTGAGCCAGATGATACATCAAAAGATGCGTCATCACAGGCACAGACGGATAGTAATTCATCATCAGATACAGACAGTACAAATCAGTAGGGGGTGTTAGGATGTCAACGAGAGATAAAAAGTTACTTATTATATTAGCGGGTGTTGCCATTTTAGCACTGACATATTTTTTGATTTTTATTCCACAGTCCAATAAGAGGGATTCACTCAAGAGCGAAAATATGAATCTGAAATCACAGTACAATCAGCTTTCAGCACTTGCGGCAAAGGCGGATGACTACACAGAGAAGACAAAGGATATGTCTGATGCCATGCAGCAGGTATATGACAATTTCCCTTCATATTTACAGATAGAAAACGGCATCATGGATGCGGTTGCTATCGAGAAATCTACCAATACAAATATTACAGAGCTTACAGTCGGCTCACCGACAGCTATTGATGTGAATAATCCGACCGGTGAAGCCGGTACAGATTCTTCGTCAGGAAGCAGTTCAGACAGCAGTACCACGGATAGCAGTAATGCAGACAGTTCGCAGAGCTCTCAGACCGCTGATGGCAACAGCTCTCAGTCACAGACAGGCGACGGCAGTGCAGCTGATGGCAGTACATCAACAGGCTCTGCAAAGTCTACGGTTACAGGTTATCAGCTTTATGATGTCAGCACAGTTATGGCATTCAAGACAGAGTATCATGGGCTTAAGGCTATGCTTGGAGAGGTGATTGGTTCATCACAGAAGAAAACTATCAGCACGCTCAACGTGAGCTTTGATGATTCGACAGGCAAGCTGACAGGTGAGATGCTTGTGGATTCATATTTCCTGTATGGACTTGATAAGCCATATGAGGCACCATACATACCTGCAGTACCACATGGTACAAATAATCTGTTTGGTACAACAAACTAACTGATTATTATAATATTAGGTTATTAGATTAGCGGGTTATTGAGACCGTAAGTGATAAATATCAAATGTTAGATTATTGAGTTATGAGATAACAAAATACAAGAGGGGAGGAAGCAGATTTGAGAAAGCTAAAAAACGATGATCGAGGAGTAACACTTGTGGAGATTATTGTGTCGATTGCTATTCTCGCAATAATCGTGCTTCCTTTTTTGAATGCATTTGTCACAGCTACAAAGACCAATGTAAAGGCTAAAAACGAGATGAATGCTACACATCTGGCGACAAACATTATGGAGGGTATTGAGAAGAACTCCATGAAGACACTGGCATATCAGTTTAACTATCCGTCGGAGGGCTTTGATGTGGCGGACGGTTTTAATATATCAGATGGAAGCAGTGCATGTGAGCTTCTTAAGAAGTCGGGTAAGTTTGATAATGTAAAGAGGCTTGAGGATATCAGTGCTGAGATTGTAAACAAGGACGATGTCATCACTAGCTGTATCCACAAGACTGATGCATCAGCCAAAATAAGCGATACATCGCTTTGGAATTTCAGGGAGTCGGATGCGCACAAGTATTATTTCTATATGTCTGGTGTGCAGTCAGGCACAAAGAAATACAATGCTCTTGTGACAGTGGATGCAAAATCGGACGCAGAGTCGGACAATAAGGTTAAAAAGTACAACATGGACGAGGTAGCGGATATGTCGGCCATGGATGCAAATTTTGACTGCATGAGTGCAGACAAGTATTCTGCTACAAATATTATATATGCATTTAATAATATGCCTGGTGTAGGCGGCATCACTCAGCAGGATATCAAAAGAACTATCACCATAGATATAGAAAAGTATGGAGCTTCGAGTAATAAGGCTACCAAGGTTACGGTGTCGTATTCATATTCTATCAATAAGAATGGAGTAAGAAAGACTTTTCCGGATCCGAATAGTGCACTGAAGATGATTATACCATGGTGATTTATGATAATTCTTCAGATACTGTGAACCATAATCTAAGGAATGTCTATCTGTTTTACAATCCATGGTACACATCTACAGGAACACTTTACAATACCTGCAACGATGTCATTATAATCAATAATAAGGACAAGCTGGACTGCACGGTAAACATTGTAAAGCAAAAGACTATATCGGATCAGTCAGAGTTGAGCACGAAGGAGAGTACATATAAGGCATATGTGAAGGTAAGTGAGCCGGGAAATCGTACAGGTCATGCTTATACTCATATAGCCACCAATCTGAATGTAAATATGGGAGCACCGGATAATCCACTACAGCCCGATCAAGCTATATATGGCTTTAATAACAATGTAATTCAGAATGATGTAAAGGCAATTGTCGATATAAAGAATCTGACAAAAAGCAATGCATCTGAAAGGCTGTATGATGTGAAGGTGGCTGTATACGAGAGCAAGGCTTCACTGGATGATATATTTAAGGATAAAGACCCGGTTGTTACGATGACCGGAAGCATGGGGTATTAATTATGAAGCGTAATGATAACCGTGGTGCTTCCTTTGTGATGGTTGTAGTTGCAATGGCTATAGTGGCTGTTTTAGCTGTGACTGTGCTGTGGATAGCGCTTATGAACCTCCAGATGAAGGTGACGGACGAAAAAAATACAGACAACTTTTACTCGGCAGAGGGTGTGCTGGATCAGATATGTACCGGTCTGCAGGGAGATATTTCCAAGGCTTACTCAGCTGGATATACCAAGGTTATGGAGAATTACTCTGACAGCAGCATAAATGAGGCCGGCAGACAGAGTATATTTGCGCAGGAGTATTTAAAGAGCTTAAAGGGAAGTCTTGAGTCTGACAATACCGGTATGCACTATAAAACTGAAAAGCTTAAAGACTATGTGGATAGTAAGCTCACAGACGAAAACTCAAAGCCACACGCTGTGGTCAAGGCGGTAAATGCCGATGAAAATGGAAATGGACTGCTCAAGGTATACAACAGCCGCGCAGTCATTAATGGCATCAGGTAGAGTATACCGATGAAAAGGGATTTAAATCAATAATAGAAACAGATATTTCTCTGGGAGTTCCATCCATGAGCTTTACAGCATCGGGAGGAGTTCCGGAGCTTTTACATATTCTCTTGTCGGAAATGAAGGACTGGATATTATATCAGGACTTAATAAAGTGAATCTATCCGGTAATCTCTACGCCGGCTGTGAAAATGCGGCAGGCACAGGGACTTCTACTACGAGTGTTACCATTCCAAACAATGCCACACTTGATGTAAAGGATACCAGCTATATGATTGCAGAGGGCGATATAGAGGTGGGGAGACTTTGCCGGAAAAGATACTGGTACAATAAAAAAGAATATGGCGGGGGTACACAATAACAGTACACTTTCTGTTGATTCACAGTGCCAGCTGTGGACAAGCAACATAAATTGTAAATGGTGCAACAGTCAATTTAGATGGCATGACATATGTGGCAGATGACATGACCTTAAAGGGTACAGGCTCAAAGGTTACACTTGGCAAGAATAATAAGAATAACAATGCGAAGTACGTCGGCTTTGGCAACGGAGGTGCTGACAAGGAAAATCCTGTCGCAGGCGATAGCTCTGCTATTATCATAAACGGCAGGGAGGCATCTCTTGATATGTCAAATATCAGGGAGCTTATGTTGGCAGGAACCGCATATATCAATACCCAGGCTATTGTAAACTCAAGTAGTGTGGGTACACAAAACAGCAATGTGGGCATGGGTGAGTCAATCTCTGTAAAGGGTGACCAGATAGCATACCTTGTGCCGCCTGAGTGCATAGGCACAAGTGGAGATGGTGCGGATGCCAAATCGCTTTACAACAAGAATCCACTCTCCTTTAAGGAGTACAAGGATATTACGGCAACAGGACAGGATCAGACAAAGTATACTGAAATAAATGCCAATGTGGTCAGCACAAAGACAGGTAAGTCTCTCTCGGCATATCTGCCGGAGAAAAAGACAATCGACAACTGTATAAAGAAGGTCTTTGTTCCTTCTACTGATAATAGTGATGATGGACTTGTATACTATTATGTAAATCTGCCAACGAACAAGGCAGCTGAGTATTACAGAGACTATTTTGGCGCAGACAGTGACAAGCTCAATAGATACACTAAGTTCTATACTGACAGCATAAAGGTAAATGAGGCAGCAAGCATCTATACTGCCGGCAATTACAGCATCTACGATGGCAGCAATTTAAGCCTTTTGAAGGGCATAGCTGATGGTGTGGACATGGATGCACAGTCAGATGCCTTACAGCACACGTATACTGCACTAAACTCAAAGCTTTTGACAAATTATGCGGATTTACCGACAAATGCAGCAAGTGTTTCGCTTTTTACAAATATAGTTAACAATACCAATTTGCTGAAAATAGTGCCAAATTCCGGTAATAAACATATATTTGAGACTGAGTATCAGGGAAAAAAATACCAGGCAATTGTCAAAAACGGTAACTACACCTATGATGCAAATGACAAATCACACAATGTGGATATAATTGTTGCTACGGGAGATGTGACACTGAATGCTGACTTTACAGGTACCATAGTTGCAAAGGGCAGGATAATTGTAAACAAAGACCAGTGCGAGATTGATAATGGTACTCAGGAGGTATTTAAGGCATTGCTTCTTGAAAAGGTAAGTGATGCAGACGATGCACTGCACCTGTATGATGTGTTCATGGACGGTGCCAACTATCTGGGTAATGTTTCTTCTTTTTCAAATAAGAAAGAGGCAGATACAAAATAGATTATACTACGCTCATTACATACCAGAACTGGACCAAGGAGTAGAAAACAAGCGGCTTCTAAGGCGCAAAACAGCTGCGAAATATTTATATTTGACAAATTTTGACGATATATACAAGGGAGGAATCCAATATGTCTGTAACAGAAAAAAAGAATAATGGTGGTTTCTCTCTGGTAGAGCTTATAGTAGTGATAGCGATATCTGTCGTACTTATAGGTGCGGCAACCATATCCATTCGCTCGGTCATGGGTGTTGAGGTGAAGCAGTGTGCCAGAAATATTGAATCGATAATTAATAAAACAAGAGTCACCACTATGGGAAAGGACAGCGCAGTTCTTGAGATATATAAGGATGCATCAGATGGTGCCTACTATTATAAGACGACCATAAATGGTACAGTATCTGCTCCGAGCAAAGTCGGAAAGAGCAGGATTGATGTTTACTATTCCATGAAGGATGATTATAGTGACAAGACACAATTGAACAGCTCAGACAAGATAATGCTTCAGTTTGACAGAAGCTCAGGTGCACAAAAGCCTGATGCCAATGGTAAGTGCTGCAGCCGTATCTGGATTCAAAAAAACAGCACAGAAAAGGTTATCACGATATACAAGGAGACCGGTAAGGTGGTATGTGAGTAATTTACATAGTTTAATGATGAATATTTTATTTTGACGCAAGGCTGTTATAAGGTTGTATGATGAAATCGGAGAGGAAGATGAACCATGAAACTTTTAAAGCGCATGAACAAATCAAATAATAGGAAAAACAGTGGCTTTACACTTGTTGAGCTTGTCATTGTCATGGCGATAATGGGAATACTGGGTCTGGCTGTTGTGGGCTTTATCGGTACGAGCACGAAGCAGTATAAATACGCTTCAAAGGATGTAGATTTACAGTATGAGGCACAGCTTACGATGAATCAGATAGGAGACCTGATAATTGATGCGCAAAAGGGTGTCAAGTATGAGCCTGCTACAGTGGCAGCGCCGGTGGAGGTGGCATCAGCAGCCCCTGAGGCCGGTTATATTGCAACTGCATCAGCGGAAGAAGCGTCATCCGAAGAAGCATCATCTGAGGAAATATCATCCGACAGCAAGCTGATTATCTACAACAAGGATTGTACATACAATATCATATACAGACCGTCAGAGCACAAAATTTATCTGCGAAAGGATACACTGGATCCTGCAACAGGTGCGGTGAAGGCAGATGGTCAGGGCAAGGAATCTCTTATGGCAGAAAATGTCACAGGCTTTACCCCAGATTTAAGCGAGGCAGAAAGCAAGAACTCTGTCGGAATTGTCGTGGACTTTAAGGCAGGGGACAAGAAGTATACTTCAAAGCAGAACTTCACTATGCGTAATAAGGTGCCGACCGGAGCAGATGTGGAGTATGTGGTACCGGAGGAGCCAATTTCTGTACATATATATTATGGTGGCAGAGATGTCTCAGGTCAGAGTATTTCATATGTCAGAAAGGATAATAGCAATGTCCTCGAATTTACATCTAAAATATTGGGAGGAAATAATCCAAGCCAGGACGTTACATGGTCATGCACCGGCAGCACTGCTGGGAGTGGAACAACGTTTAATCCTGCTGAGAATACAGCAAAATTATCTATCGGAGAAAATGAAACATCAAAAAAGTTTGAAGTTACTGTGACTTCAAACGAAGATACTTCCAAATATGCATCTGTAACGATAAATGTGGTTGATACACGTAAGTGGATGAACACGCAGGAAATACATGGACTTAATGGTGGAAATACAGAAAAAACATGGATAGATCAGTACGAGGTAGAAAAAAGTGGTATAAAATATGATGTGACAAACTTTGAATGGCACATTGAAGCATATTCGTTGGAAAATGGCGTAGAAAGTCGGAATAATGATATTATAGAATATTCTGAAGCAGAAAAGGCTGATTATAAGGGTGGAATAAAATTTACATATCATATAAAAGATAATACGCTAAGTATGACATCAGGAAACCGCATTCAGGGTAAACATTACAGAATATATGTTTGGGTAACCTTGAAAACAGATCCGAGTATTTCTTCTAATGTAGTTACTTATACATATGACAAACAATAAAAGGAGCAATCGCAATGAGCAAATTAAGAAAAAAAATAGTGGTTCCAATATCACTCACACTTACAGGATGTCTCGTTGTGGCAGCTTTTGTGCTGAATGACAGCCTAACAAAGGTCGATGCAAATGTAGCATTCAATGGAATATCTGATATAGTCAGCTCACATGGCAAGGACAAGCCCTTCAATATAGTGGAGGTGGTGCCTGACAAGAAAATGGCATCCATCGGTTATCTGATTGACGGTCAGGAGCCTGACGATTGGTTTGGAACACTGTCAAAGATGTCTGACAAAGAGGGGGACGGTGTACAAAAAAGGCTGATTATATGGCAGGTCTGAAAACAAAGCTTGAGCCTATTACTACATATAAAAAGGATAACACAAAGCCTCTGTACTATGAGCAGTATGAGGAGAGCTATGTCAGTCTGGGCAATGACTGGAGTGAGCTTGCCCTTGTAGATATGGATAAAATAAATCAGGGCACCGAAGGCTACAAGATGACAAAGCAGGAGAAGGGTGACTACAAGTTCAATACCGATTACCAGCTTGCTGTAAATGAAGATGGACTGCCTACAGGTCATTACAGACAGAATGTTGACCATTATGTTTTCATGCAGGGCGAGGATGAGACAGAAGATGGCTCTGAATCTGTGGATACAGGAAAAAGAGGCTACTACAGTGTTGCGTTTACTGCAGTCAAATTGCCGGATGGCATGACAAATACACAGTATCTGGTAGGGACTGATAATTCACAGAAAGCTGATGGAAATACAGACAGCGGTACAGCTGGTAATATCGATAGCAGCACAGACAATACGACAGATACAGGCACAGCAGATGACACATCAGACAAGCATGTGGTTTATTCTATAAAGAGCGCATATGCCATTGGTTCTGCTGAGGGCATGCAAAACATAGCAAAATATGACCCAAAGGCATATATTTACAGAAAAGACAATTCAGATATCACATCACCATATGAATTTGTTGCAAGAGCTGACCAGATGGCAAGTCTGCCTGATGGCAGTAAGCCGGATTATGAGAAGTATACATACTGTACGGTTGAGATGGAGTATGTGCCTGCAGATAAAATCATTGATGACGAGACCTACTACGAGGTGGACACTAAGGTACCTATTGAGTTTAATTACGATGAGACCGGCGAGTATGGAGCAGTGCTTGACTCACAGAATCCATACGAGAAGATAGATGATGGCACACCGGACAATCAGCCGGCAGGTAACACAGGCAGGGTAATCCTCACTGATACAGACGGATATTTTGATATAGTTAAGGACAGCCAGACATACACCTATGTGGGTGAGGGAAATGGTGATTATATCATGGAGGCTGATAAAAACGGCTCGCTTGATTATCCTGTAAATACCACACGCATATATTATAAGGGTGGTTTCAAGAACAATAACTGGTTCAGAACAGGTGTATTTAACCAGGAGGCAAGACAGGCGATGCTG
>ENA-OUNI01000930-OUNI01000930.1-human-gut-metagenome-genome-assembly--contig:-NODE-930-length-12649-cov-4.801230_pt1 | contig 12649 bp, 12 predicted proteins | sample MGYA00242499_ERZ504580 | MGnify/ENA primary metagenome ERZ504580 (study PRJEB26092, sample SAMD00036315) | human gut metagenome | host: Homo sapiens | study: EMG produced TPA metagenomics assembly of... | reverse complement strand
TCCCAAATATTCTTTATAATATAAGTTATTATAGATTACGAGCATTAACACGATACCCTTTTCAAAATAACGGGGAAGGTGCTAATCAACGGAATTTCTGTAGAAAGGTACATTTCTTTTCAAGATGTGATAGACCTTATTGTTTGATAGGCGTTTGGAAAAGCCACACTAATTTGACCCACCCTGGCAAGTATTTTAGACCCAGTAAGGTTAAAATAATGAGACCCACCTCACCAAAATAAGAATGACCCTTTGAAACGCTAGTTTTTAGGGTCATTTTGTAGTTTTGTGTTACTGCCCTGGCCGGCATTAAAAACATAAAACTATTATTTATATGACAAAATTAAAGAATTTATTGCGCTGTTACGCATCTGGTATGGGAATAAGAAGTATTTCTAGTACTTTCCATATATCTCGTAACACCCTCCGCAAGTATGTCCGTAAATTCCAAGAAAGTGGCTTGTCCATGGAGCAAATTCTGTCGCTTTCAGATGATAAGCTGGCGGACTTGTTTTCAGATGGGCATTCTCGTAACCGTCCGCCTTCTGCTCGTAAGTTGGAGTTAGAGGCACTTGTTCCTGATTATGTGAAACGGCTTAGCAAGAAGGGTGTTTCTATCTTATCTCTTCACACGGAGTATCTCAAAACTCATCCTAATGGTTACCAGTATTCTACTTTCAAACACGCAATCCATGCCTACAGATGTCAAACACGAGCCGTAGGACATGTAGAGCACCTTGCTGGCGATCAGATGTATATTGATTATGCAGGTGATAAGCTAGAGATAGTCGAAGAACAGACGGGTGAGGTGCGGAAGGTAGAGGTTTTTGTGGCTACCCTTCCATGCAGTCATTACACCTATTGCGAGGCAGTGTGGTCGCAGAAGAAGGAAGACCTTATCGTTGCTTGCGAGAATGCTCTTCATTTCTTTGGTGGTGTACCCAAGGCTGTTGTGCCTGACAACTTAAAATCAGCCGTTATCCGCAGTGATCGTAATGAGCCTGTTATCAATGACGACTTCGCTGCTATGGCTGAATTTTATGACATGGCTGTTTATCCAGCTAGGGTGCGCCGTCCCAAGGACAAGGCACTGGTTGAGAATGCTGTAAAGCTAATGTATCGGTCGGTATATGTAGATATTGAAGGGCAAATTTTCCATAATCTAGAATCACTTAATGTTGCTATACGCACATCTTTAGAAGCATTTAACAGCCGTAGATTGAGTGGGCGTAAGGAATCCCGTCAAGAACTATTTGAGGAAATGGAAAAAGATTTTCTTCGTCCTCTTCCTACCGCTCGCTATCAGATGAAGTCTAGAAAGTCTGCTACTGTCATGGCTAATAGCTTCGTTATGCTAAGAAAGCATAGTTATAGTGTTCCAACAGAGTATATCGGCAAACGTATGGAGCTTATTTACGATAATGACAATGTTCAAATCTACTATGGGTTAAAGTTAGTTACCATCCATCAGCGAGATGATACTCCCTATACCTACTCACAGAAAGATGCACATAATCTTCCTGGTCATCATGGTAGCTTTGAAAAGGATTTGGAGGAAATATATCAACGGGCAGGGCAAATAGACAACATCCTTCTGCTTTATCTCAAGGAAGTCGCTACGCAGATGAAATATCCACCAAAAGCCTTCCGCTCTTGCCGTGGTATCATGTCGCTGGAGAAGAAGTATGGCATGGCTCGTCTAGTAGCAGCTTGTAACTGTGCCTCGGAAGGACGACGCTATGGCTATAATGAGATAAAGGATATACTACAGAAGGGTGATGATGCTCCCTATATATCTATGGATGAAGATAATATGGAGCTATCTCCTGAATATAAACCAAAAACTCATAAGAACATACGAGGCAAGGATTATTTCTCAAAGCAATTATCCAATAATAGCAAACAATTAAAGTAAACAACTATGGAACTAAATAATAATAAGACAGCACCTATTGTGCAAGAAATGGATAAGAATCAGTTATCTCTTGATTTAATGCATAGAATGAGGCTTACGGGTATGGCAACTGCCTTTGAAGAAAGTCTAACAACTACAATTGCAGATACGATGACACCAGATGCCTTTTTATCTTGGCTCTTATCTCGAGAATGGGACTATCGTTCTGCAGCAGCCATTGAAAGACTCATAAAATCAGCAGGGTTTAGATATAAAACCTATCCTGAGCAAATAGATTATAATATCAATCGCAACCTTAGCCAAAACAAAATGGAGAGAATACTCTCACTTGATTTTATCAAGCAAGGACGCAATATATTTATTACTGGTTCATCAGGAACTGGTAAAAGTTTTATCGCTACAGCTATAGGCTATCATGCTTGTAAAATGGTATTAGAACGATGTATGCTAACATGTCAAAGCTGCTGGGGACACTTAAGGTTGCCAAGAACAAAGGAACGTTAGAAACAGAGCTAAAGAAGATAGAGCGATGTCGCTTGTTAATCCTCGATGATGCCTTCCTTGTACCTGTAGATGCAAAAGAGCGTCCTATATTACTTGATATTATAGAAGATAGGCATGAAAGGAAGTCGATTATCATATCTTCTCAACTTCCTGTAGACAACTGGTATGATGCAATAGGCGACCCTACCGTGGCAGATGCTGTACTAGATAGAATTGTGCATACCTCATATCAAATAGAACTAACTGGAGAGAGTCTTAGAAAGATAAAAGCAAAAGAATATTTCCAATAATCATAAAGACATATATAAAATGAAAACAAGTTCCAAATAAATATAGGTAAATCATCTATATATCAACAATTTATATACGAGTTTTTATTTTCAGTTGTTTTCTACGTTTTCTGTTGCTTTGCTCTTTTTAGGTGCATTTTTGTTTCTTGTTTGTTTCTTGATTACGTTTTTTATTTGTACCTTTGTGATAGGAAATAACGAATAAAAGGACACAAATATGCCAAGGACCAGAAAGCCAATAAAAGTAAAGGAGCCGATTCGTCTTCGGACGAAGGAGTTGGCCAATGGCAGCAAGAGTTTGTATCTGGATATATACCGAATGGTAAGCGGACATACGAGTATCTGAAAATGTATCTTATTCCGGAAACGGATCGTAATGCCCGCCAACAGAACGAAACGACAATGGCTGCCGCAAATGCAATCAAATCGAAGCGTATCATAGAGTTGACAAGTGGTGAAGCCGGTATCATGAATCACAAGGATAAGGTTTATCTGCTGGACTGGATGCAACTCTATAAAGAGGAACAGAAGAAACGTGGTAAGAAAAACATAGGCCAGATAAAATCTGTTACCGGTATCTTGAAAGAGTATGCAGGAGAAAGATTCACATTAAATCAGATTGACCTCACTTTTTGCCACGGCTATATCGACTATATGCTGACAAACTACCGTCCCAAAGGAAAACCCATCTCGGCTTCTACGCGTAATACCTATTACCAGATTTTCAACGGTGCGTTAAATGCCGCTGTCCGTGCGAAACGGATCTTAAAGAATCCATTCAACGAAATGGAAAAATCGGAGAAGCCCAAGATGCCGGAAAGTGTGCGTTCGTATATGACTATTGAAGAAGTGAGATCATTAATCGCTACACCAATGCAGAACGAAGGGGTAAAAAGTGCCTACCTGTTCTCCTGCTTCTGTGGACTACGTATCAGTGACATTATCGGATTGCAATGGAAAGATGTGTTTATTGACAACGGCCAATACCGCTTGGCAGTAGCCATGCAGAAGACGAAAGAACCGATTTACCTTCCGCTCTCCAATGAAGCGTTGAAGTGGATGCCGGAACGTGGGGACAAGACAGCAGACGACCATGTGTTCGATTTGCCTTCTGGTATCAACCAGCTTATCAAACCATGGGCCAAAGCCGCCGGAATTTCCAAGCGATTCACCTTTCATACCGCCCGCCACACGTTCGCCACAATGATGCTGACATTGGGGGCCGATTTGTACACTGTATCTAAATTGCTCGGTCATACATCTGTAAAGATGACCCAAGTGTATGCCAAAATCGTCAATAAGAAAAAAGACGATGCAGTAAATCTGACCAACGGTTTATTCGATTGACAATGCAATGAACATCAGATATGTAATCACTTATAAGGGTGTTGTTCCGACAGGATTCTCTTTCGGGAGCAACACTCTTATAATATATCATATAAATCCAATTTAAAATATTTCATCATGAAAAGACCTAACAATGGCCCTCTCTCTTTTTGGAGGGAAAAAACATCTGCACCATTTTGTTGCAGAACAGGATGTAGCGAAAGAATTATTCGCATTGCTCGTTGAAGCAAAAACAATGTATCTCCGTGATGTCGTGACGGGCAATAAGCAGTACTACCGTTACGTGGAGGATTTCGTAAACAGCCACCGGTATATCGACTGTGACCATGCGGTCTGCCGGAACTGCCATGAAATGAACATTCATATCATCAAGGGGCTATTAAACGATTGCTCCCATCTTATCCGAGCATTTTTTACCGAAGCAGACTTCTCGTTCGAGAAGTGTATGGAACTGAAACGAACGTATGATACGTTTGTGCCACCATCACAGTCCGTCACGTGCTGCAAAGATGGACCGACAAGAATTTATCCTCTTTCTTTTGGATGCAATCTCACTCGTAAACAGATGATAGGTATTACAGCTTGTGCCAATGCTTATCATCTGTTTTGCGTTTCTACCCTACACGTTGAAGATATGGAAGCCCTGCTTTCCTGTAAAGAAGGATTCTGTATTCGTGTAAACAATATCCGCCATGTGGCCATCCTGTTTGATACACTCCTTGAGCACTCGTTTATCCAAGCCAAATGGCAGTCCGTTCTCAGTAATGGGCGGTTCTTGCAAACCAAGGATGGAAAAGGATTCGTTTCAGCTTCAAGCCTTTCATCCGCTCTGTCTGCCTTGCGTAACAACATGACATCAACAGGTTACGGTATCAGACGAGCCATTGATGAGCTGAGAGAGTGGTAAGAAGTGCCAATAAGCGAAGTATGTGAAAGGTAAAAGCGTGACAGTTGCCGTGATACGTGGTTACTATCACGGTACAAACTCACGCTGACCTTTTGGGTTGCCCTATCTTTGACCTCCGTTAGCGCGCTACATAACGGAGGATATACTTCATTGTCTAAATTTATAATAACTCATTTATGCAAAATAATAGATTGACATTCATGGAACGGCTGAGTGAACGGCTTACAAGCGTCGAAGCCATCCTAAAGAAATTAGATCCGATAGAAAGTCTGTTGGAACGCATCGCATTGCTGGAAAAAAATATATATACCACCAAACAGGTGTTTACCTTCCAAGAGGCTTGTATGTATATCGGAATATCCGAGAGTATGCTGTACAAGCTAACATCAGGCAAGGAGATTCCGCACTACAAGCCACGTGGCAAAATGATATATTTCGCCAAAGAAGATCTGGATGAATGGCTTTTACAGAATTATGAACCAACCGTAGATGAAGCAGCACGTATGGCAAACGAGGCCGCTGCCACACAACCTTTCTTTAATCAAAGACGCCATGGAAAACGAAAGAAGAACTGAATATAATGTGGATATGAGGCCGGAGGAGGATTTCTTATCGGATATCCTCTCCGCCTCGCAGATTCGGGCGACGGATACCTATGAAACGCCGCCACAGATTATCTGGATAGACAACTCGACCATTGCTACGCTCGGCAACTTCAGCGCATCAACCGGCAAGGCGAAATCAAAAAAAACATTTAACGTTTCGGCCATTGTCGCTGCATCGCTGGCAGGGAAACAAGTGCTGAACTACCGGGCGCACCTCCCGGAAGGTAAACGCAAGATTCTGTACGTGGACACGGAGCAGAGCCGCTTCCATTGTCATAATGTACTGGAACGCATCTTGCGGCTTGCCGGACTGCCCACTACAACCGACAGTGAAAACCTCGACTTTATTTGCTTGCGCGAATACTCTCCGGCAATACGCATTGGGGTCATCGACTACGCCTTACGTCAAAGAAAAGGATACGGACTTGTTATCATCGACGGTATCCGTGACCTGATGCTTGACATAAACAGTACCGGTGAGTCCGTGGAAGTCATTAACAAGATGATGGAATGGTCATCAAAGTATGACCTGCATATCCACTGTGTGCTACACTTGAATAAAGGAGATAACAATGTGCGCGGGCATATCGGTACGGAAATGAGCAACAAGGCGGAGACTGTACTGGTCATCAGCAAAAACAACGATTGTCCCAACGTCAGCGAAGTTCATGCGTTACACATCCGTGAGAAAGAGTTTAAACCTTTTGCTTTCACTGTCAATGAGGGCGGGCTCCCGGTTCTCGCAGAAGGGCATTTGTTTGAGAATGCCCCACATCAGAAACCGAAACAGCGGACGGGTTTTATGGAACTAAGCATCGAACAGCACCGTGAAGCCCTTTCCGCTGCATTTGGAGACAAACCCATCCGTGGGTTTGAAAATATGCTGCAAGCCATGATGACTGCTTACGAGGCAATCGGGTTTAAGCGTGGGAGAAACGTAATGGTCAAACTGCTGCAATATCTGACTGACACCTTAAAACTGGTTATCAAACGAGATAAACTTTTTTATTATGACATGACACAGGCAGAAACCATGCTTTTCGATGAAGAATGAGAGCGGGCGCGGGCCTATATAATTCAGTTTAATTTAGTATTTATATATATAGGGGCGCAAACTAAACTAAACCGCTTTTGTACAAAACAAGTGAAAAGAAATTTAATATGACCATAGACGAAGCAAAACGAGTGCGTATCGTGGACTTTTTGGCCCAGCTCGGCCACCGTGCGCAGTATATGAAATCAGAGCAATATTGGTATCTTTCGCCTCTCAGGAAAGAGGTGACGCCATCGTTCAAAGTCAATGACCGGCTGAATGAATGGTATGATTTTGGCGAGGCCACCGGAGGCGACCTTGTGGAACTGGGTAAGTACCTTTGCGGAACTAAAAGTGTGAGTGAAGCATTAGCATACATCAAACGGTATGTCAATGGTGTGTCGCTGCCGAAAACCCGGGCGTTGCCCGCAACCTCTCGACCAGTGGAAGCCGACATGAAGAATTTGATTATCGTGCCGCTGCGACACCACGCACTGCTCTCATATCTCCATTCACGTATGATTGATTCGGATATCGGACGAATGTTCTGCAAGGAAGTCCATTACGAACTGCGCCAGAGACGTTACTTTGCACTGGCCTTTGGCAATATATCCGGTGGATACGAGGTACGAAACCCTTATTACAAAGGATGTATCAAGAACAAGGACATTTCCTTGATACCCCAATCGCGTGGTGAGGCACAGAGCCGTGTCTGCCTATTTGAAGGATTCATGGACTTTCTGTCCTATCTAACCCTAAAACAGACGGACGATAGTGCCATTTGCATTAATGCCCCCTGTGACTACCTTGTTATGAACTCGGTCAGTAATCTGAAAAGGACATTGACGTATTTGCAAAAATACACGTATATTCACTGTTACCTTGACAATGACCTTGCCGGACAAAAGACAGTGGAAACCATAGCCGGGATGTATGGCAGATGCGTCTATAACGAATCAAACTGTTATGCCGGTTACAAAGACCTGAACGACTACTTACGTGGGAAGAAACAATGAACAACCCGCTCCCTAAGCCCTCCTTCATCACGGAGCTTTTTTTATATCCCGACTTTTCCTGTTTTCTTATCCAAAATCATATTTGAATATGATTTTGAAATATGATTTTTAGATTTTGAAAAAATATTATATTGAAACGATACGTTTTATAATCAATAATTTTATCTTTCAAATTATCCATTCTTATTTTGCACACACAACCAAATATAAAAATCATATTATACAAAAATATATGAAATCATATTTTATTTTCACCATTGTCCTGACGGTTGCCTATCTCGTCTATTATGCAGTTATCATCGTGCAGGACCTTTATGGAAAAAAAGGAAATGGCAAGCCGGAAGAAGAGGTATTTGACCTCGGTGCGCCAGAAGATGAACAGAGTGTGTACGTGACGGAGAGCGATACGGGATTCAATGTGGGTAATGAGAAATATGAAACAGATGTTGCCCCTACCGCTTCGCCTGCACCACAGGAGACGGAAACCGCAGACAATAATGGCGAGATAGCGTGGCGGAGAAGCTAAAACGCCTGAAAGCCCAAGCGGAGGAACAGATGGAAGAAACCGAGACCTACCTGTCGGACGCATACACGGCAGACGAACTATACAAAGCGATGCTTGCCAAAGGAAAGACGGGCAACCGTCCGAAACTGGTATGGAAACCTCTCAAAGACCGATTGTAAAATGTCGAAAGCAAAAAAAATATTATGTGCACTGTGCTTTGTCCCTTATGCGGCATTCGCCAAAAGTGGCAGCGTAAACTACAGTTGGGGTGCAGACGCACTGGCAACGATGCACGACTTCGTGGTGACGATGATGCTGTACGTGCTGTACATCTGCTACGCTGTCGCCTCGGTTTTCGTAGTCGTTGCCGCGCTCCAGATCTATATCAAAATGAACACAGGCGAGGACGGCGTGGTGAAGTCTATCGTATCACTTGTCGGTGCGTGCCTCTTCATCATTGGTGCTTCAATCGTGTTCCCTGCTTTCTTCGGCTACCGCATATAGGTGGCTGACAGAAGTGTAAAATAAATTCAAAAAAAACAAGAGTACCACAAAAATGTAATAAATATGTTTCAGAAATTCAAAAGAATGTGCCGAAAGGCAAAGAAAACCATCATGCAAGTTTCCACCAAAGTAAGAATGTTAATCATTGCCCTGTTGGGAGGCATACCTGCTATGGCTCAAAGTACAGCAGGTGATTACTCGGCCGGTACGACAGCTCTATCAACCGTAGCGGAGGAAATCGTGAAATACGTTCCTGTCATGGTCAAACTCTGCTATGCCATTGCTGGTGTCGTGGCCATCATCGGAGCCATTTCGGTGTATATCGCCATGAACAACGAGGAACAGGATGTCAAGAAGAAGATCATGATGGTAGTTGGGGCGTGCCTTTTTCTGATTGCGGCGGCTCAAGCATTACCTCTATTCTTCGGAATTAACGCATAAACAGTCAGGGGAAATGATTAATGACGGACGTTATCCGGATTATCCGCTGTTCAAGGGGTTACAACGGCCTTTGGAGCTGATGGGATTACAAGGCCGCTACATCTATTGGGCGGCAGGCGTGGCTGGTGGAGCCATTGTGGCTTTATCGCCGCCTACTGTCTTATGGGCTTTGTGGCCGGACTGGTCGTATTGGCAACTGTCTTATCTGCGGGAATCGTGCTTATCATCCTCAAACAGCGAAAAGGGCTGCACAGCAAAAATGTAAAACGTGGAGTGTATGTGTATGCCTATTCGCACAAAGTATGACTATAAGAAAAACCATCACGGCAATGTGTGTGGCTGATTGATTGTTGAACGCGGGCGGTCCGCCTCCAGCCGAGGCAGACCTGCCCCTATTTAATGAACGAATATCGGAATGACCCTATATATCATTTTATTTTTCATCGCCCTATGTACGGGTATGGCCTTGTCAGTCTATACGTTCGGTACGGGCGGCAAGCGCAAGCACATCTTTCAGAATATCTATTTCTCTGTGGAAGATACAGATGGTGTGGGTGTGCTGTACACCAAGACGGGTGAATATTCCGCCGTCTTAAAAATCGAAAATCCGGTACAGAAGTATTCGGCGGACATTGACAGCTATTACGATTTCACGCATCTATTCTCTGCCCTTGCGCAAACACTGGGCGAAGGATATGCCTTACACAAACAGGACATCTTCGTGAGAAAACAGTTCGCGAACGAGCCGGAGCATAATCAAGAATTTCTCTCAGCATCGTACTTCCGTTATTTTAATGGGCGTCCGTACACGGACAGCCTTTGCTATCTGACTATCACACAGGAAGCCAAGAAGAGCCGTCTTTTCTCTTACGATAGCAAGAAATGGCGCGATTTCCTCGTGAAAATTTATAAGGTTCGAGACCTACTACGCGACAGCGGTGTACAAGTGAAATTTCTGAACAAAGCCGAGGCAAGCGAATATGTGGACCGTTACTTTGCGATGAACTTCAAAGACCGTACGGTCTCGATGACGAATGTCAAGGCTGACGACGAAACGGTATCTATGGGTGACAAACGCTGCAAGGTGTACAGCCTCGTGGACGTGGACTGCGCCGCACTCCCCTCGCTGATACGTCCCTATACCAATATCGAGGTGAATAATACCGAGATGCCAGTGGATCTTGTCTCGGTGGTGGATAATATTCCGAACGCAGAAACGGTGGTGTACAACCAAATTATTTTCCTGCCCAGTCAGAAGCGTGAACTGGCATTACTCGACAAAAAGAAGAACCGGCACGCAAGCATCCCCAATCCGAGTAACCAAATGGCCGTAGAGGACATCAAGCAGGTACAGGACGTAATAGCCCGTGAAAGCAAACTGCTCGTGTACACGCACTTCAACATGGTGGTGGGCGTGCCTGCCGACACCGACCTTCAAAAATGCACGAATCACTTGGAAAACGCTTTTGGGCGCATGGGCATACATATCAGTAAGCGTGCATACAACCAACTGGAACTGTTCGTCAGTTCATTTCCGGGCAACTGTTACAGCCTGAACGAGGAATATGACCGTTTTCTGACCCTCTCCGACGCTGCGGTATGCCTGATGTACAAGGAACGGGTGCAGCATAGTGAGGAAACGCCGATAAAAATTTATTATACTGACCGTCAAGGTGTTCCGGTAGCTATCGACATCACGGGAAAAGAGGGAAAGAACAAGCTGACCGACAACTCGAATTTTTTCTGCCTGGGGCCTTCGGGCAGCGGAAAGAGTTTCCACATGAACTCCGTCGTGCGCCAGTTGCATGAACAGGGGACGGACGTGGTAATGGTCGATACGGGTAACTCATACGAGGGGCTATGCGAGTATTTCGGCGGCAAGTATATCAGCTATACCGAGGAACGGCCCATCACGATGAATCCGTTCCGCATCAATCGGGAAGAGATGAACGTAGAAAAAACGGGATTCTTGAAAAACCTCGTCTTGCTTATCTGGAAAGGTACGCAGGGAACGGTCACAAAGACGGAAGACCGTCTGATAGAGCACGTCATCACGGAATATTACGACGCCTACTTCAATGGTTTCGAGGGCTTCACACCCCAACAGCGTGAGGACTTGCGTAAGAGCCTCGTTATTGATGACCGCAACAGCAGTGAGAAGCGGCACGAAAGCGAACGGGAACGCGCGGTCCGCATCGAGGGTATCATTGACGAGATAGAGGGCCGACGCAAGGAACTGAAAGTGGAGGAACTGTCATTCAACTCTTTCTATGAATATTCCGTGCAGCGCATCCCGGATATCTGTGAGGAGAACCGTATCACGGGCATCGACCTCTCGACATACCGCTATATGATGAAGGACTTCTATTTGGGCGGCAACCACGAAAAAACGCTGAACGAGAACATGGACAGCTCGCTGTTCGACGAGACGTTCGTGGTCTTCGAAATCGACAGCATAAAAGATGACCCGCTGCTTTTTCCTTTGGTCACGCTGATTATCATGGATGTTTTCTTGCAAAAAATGCGCATCAAGAAGAACCGCAAAGTCCTTGTCATCGAGGAAGCATGGAAAGCCATCGCCAGCCCGCTGATGGCGGAGTACATTAAATTTATGTACAAAACAGCGCGTAAATTCTGGGCCAGTGTGGGCGTGGTGACACAGGAAATACAAGACATCATCGGCAGCGAAATCGTGAAAGAGGCCATCATCAATAACTCGGATGTGGTGATGCTGCTTGACCAGAGCAAATTCAAGGAACGTTTCGACACCATCAAGACGATTCTTGGCCTAACGGACGTGGACTGTAAGAAAATTTTCACCATTAACCGCCTTGAAAACAAGGAAGGACGCAGCTTCTTCCGCGAGGTGTTTATCCGTCGGGGCACGACCAGCGGTGTTTATGGCGTGGAAGAACCGCGCGAGTGCTACATGACTTACACGACCGAACGAGCGGAGAAAGAGGCTCTGAAGCTTTACAAGCGCGAGTTACAATGCAGCCACCAAGAGGCTATCGAGGCATATTGCCGCGACTGGAATACCAGCGGTATCGGCAAGGCATTGCCGTTTGCGCAGAAAGTTAATGAAGCGGGATGTGTACTGAACTTAACCACTAAAATAACATCATAATGAAAACGAAAAGGATTTTAATCACCCTGTCACTGGGCTACGGGATAAATATGATGGGGTTTGAAAGCAGCTTGACGCGCGAACAAATCTCTGTCAGCAATCCGGAACTCACTGTTTTGTCCCTCCGGGAGTTTTGTATGCTGTCCAAGGAGAACCTGCTCCGCATGGATGACATGACACCGGACAAAGTAGCCGCCATCGAACGGTTGTTGGCAGAGTATTCCCTTCGGTTGGGTATGTCCGATGTAGAACTGGAAGCGTATTTGAACCGGTATTATGAAGAAAACCCCAAAGAAAAGGAGTTTTACGATATGTGCGACAGGCTATGTAACAGCAAACCTATCTTCGATGAAAACAGGTTTCGAGAAGAACTATTCAGGGAACTGAACAGTAGTCCGATGAGTGAAAAAAGACTAAGTGACTTGGGATGGCTACGTTATCAGACCGTGCGCGAA
>ENA-OUNI01000929-OUNI01000929.1-human-gut-metagenome-genome-assembly--contig:-NODE-929-length-12653-cov-2.776066_pt1 | contig 12653 bp, 14 predicted proteins | sample MGYA00242499_ERZ504580 | MGnify/ENA primary metagenome ERZ504580 (study PRJEB26092, sample SAMD00036315) | human gut metagenome | host: Homo sapiens | study: EMG produced TPA metagenomics assembly of... | reverse complement strand
CCGTCCGCCCGCGATCTCGCTATGACAGGCGAAATTACCCTGCGGGGGCGCGTGCTGCCAATCGGCGGCCTTAAGGAAAAATCCATGGCCGCCTACCGCACCGGCGTGAAAACCGTAGTCATTCCGGCGGACAACTTGCCGGACCTTGCGGAGATCGATCCCGCTGTGAAAGCCGGCGTGGAGTTTGTACCCGCGAGCGAGCTTTCCACCGTTTTCCACACCGCTCTGCTGCCACAAACCAATCAGCCGGACGCGGCCGCCCCGGACACGGAAAAACCTGCCGACCGGTGCCGCATATCAATCCGCGGCAGCAACCTGCGGTGGCGCAGTGAGCAGCACGGTTTTTGTTGTAAAATTCCTGTATGGAAAGAGGGATTTCATGCGCTTCGACAACGCCCGCTTTGAGATGGCCTGCGGCACCTTTGCGCAGCTACCCGCCTGTACGACCCCAGAAGTAGCCTTTGCCGGCCGCTCAAACGTCGGCAAATCCTCCCTGCTCAATAAGCTGCTCAACCGCAAGAGCCTGGCCCGTGTGAGCGCAAAACCGGGCAAAACAATCACGATCAACTTTTACGCGCTCGACGGTGTGCGCTTGACAGACCTGCCGGGCTATGGCTATGCAAAGGTGGCGCAATCTGAAAAAAAACGCTGGGCGGAAATGATGGAAGGCTATTTCGGCTCGAGGCGGACGATCCGCTTGGTCGTGCAGCTCATTGATATGCGCCATCCGCCGAGCGCGGACGATCTTGCGATGCTTGATTATCTAGTTCAGATGCAGTATCCTTTCGTCATTGCCCTGACCAAATGCGACAAGCTCAACAAAGCGGAGCGCGCTGCACGCACACAGGCGCTGACGCAGGAGCTCGCCGCATATCCGGAGATTTTAAAAATCCCGTTCTCTGCTGTGACTGGCGAGGGCGCAGAAGAGCTTCGGGCGGTGATTGCCGCAGCTGTTGAAAATAGCGCGGGGCAATTGGGTAAAGTTTAACAAACCGCTGGAAAGTGAATGTGAAGGAGTGTTTTGGAGATGTTTGTTTCAGATTGCCTGGATGTGAATGCGCAGGGTCACTTGACAATCGGCGGGCTCGATACGGTGGAGCTCGCCAAAGAATTCGGCACACCGGTTTATATCATGGATGAAAACCAGATTCGGCAGCACTGCGGGATTTTGTGGAATCCATGAATGAGACCTACAGTGGCCACGGCCATGTGCTCTATGCGAGCAAGGCCTTCTCCTGCAAGGAGATGTGCCGCATCTGCAAGGAGGAGGGCATGGGGCTTGACGTTGTCTCTGGCGGAGAGCTCTATACCGCCCTGCAAGCGGGCTTTCCGGCTGATCGGATTTATATGCACGGTAATAACAAAACAGTGGAAGAGCTGCAAATGGCGCTTGACGCAGGAATTTCCCGTATCATTGTGGACAACCTCACCGAGCTACACACCCTAAATGATCTTGCGCTCATACGGGCAAAAAGGCCGATATCATGTTCCGCATTAAGCCCGGTATTGATGCGCACACACACAGCTTTATTCGCACGGGGCAGATTGATTCCAAATTTGGCCTCGCTCTGGAAACGGGTGAAGCGCTGGAGGGCGTGCGCGAAGCGCTCAAAATGGAGCGCATTCATCTTTGCGGCCTGCACTGCCACATCGGCTCCCAGATTTTTGATATTGATCCTTTCGAGCACGCGGCCAAGGTAATGATCGAATTCATCGCGGAGATTCAAAAGAAAACCGGCTTCGCCATAAAGGAGCTTAATCTCGGCGGCGGTTTCGGCATCAAATACCGATCAAAGGACCGTCCGGAGGCTTACGGCGCTATATGGGCCGTGTGGCGCGCATTGTCAAGGAGCACTCCGCATTTTGCGGCATTGAAACGCCTGATATTCTCATTGAGCCGGGCCGCTCCATTGTCGGCACGGCGGGGATTACGCTCTACACAGTCGGCGCGGTGAAACACATCCCAAATATCCGCACCTATGTTTCCATTGACGGCGGCATGGACGACAATCCGCGCTATATCCTCTATCAATCGGATTATGAGGCCGTTTGCGCCAACAAAGCGGACAACCCCAAGGATATGACGGTTACCATCGCGGGCAAATGCTGTGAGAGCGGCGACCTGATTCAGGAAAATGCGCCCGTTCAAACGCTTGAGCCGGCGATATTTTGGCTGTGCTCTCCACCGGGGCTTATAATTATTCAATGTCTTCCAACTATAACCGGATCCCCCGCCCTCCTGTCGTGATGGTCAAGGATGGCAAGGCCCGCCTTGTGGTGAAACGGGAAACGTATGACGACCTGATTCGAAACGATCTTTAATTTTTATAATGAAACAATGGCTGTGCGGATTGCGAATGATACGCAACCTGCACAGCCAAATTTTATTCTGCTGCAACCGCCTGCGACGCTCGCTCCTATGCTCTGAATCCAGCAGAACCAATTGTTCGCAGCGGGCAACGCCACGCTCTAATATTGCCAGCGATTCTTCCTTGCTATAAACCCATTCTCCATCCGGCATAGATTGGATAAAATCATAAAGCGCCCCGCACAGGCTCTGTTCTTCAAAGAGAATGCTGGCATACAGCTGTGTGACCCTGTCATGCACTTCAAAGGAAGCTTTCTTCTCACCTTGACAGTGCAGAGAGAAAACCTCCGCAAAGGGAAAGCGCGACTCATTGACAAAATAGAGCAAACTTTTTCCATCCATAACGCTCTGATGAAATCGCTGGAGAAGTTCTAGCCTATCCCGCTGGTCAAACGCACGCGCATAAACAGGAGGAAACGCGCAAAGCCGTCCTTCATCAATAAAAAGATCCAGCCCACGCTCCCAGCAGATGCTGGTGATTTTCGTCATGCGGGGAGTCGTTGTTTGATAATACTCATAAAGCGCGTGTGCAAGCTCTTCTGTCCCATCCTCTTCCAGATTGACCACTCGCTCCATCATCTCTTTTGTGAGGAACGGCCCCAAGCATGGCTGAAGCTCCAAAGAATAGGTTTGGTATGGCTCGGCGCTGGCATAAAGCTAGCGCTGGCGTTAATCATTTGCTCTGCCGAAGGCGCTGTGAATCAATGGCTTGGAGAGTTTGACCGCTTGGTCAAACCTCTCTCTATACGCCGCCAATAAGTCGTCATTGCTGATAAGGCCGCCGTTTCCAAATTATCAGTGAACCACAGCAGCCTTTGATTGGTATAAAGATAGAAGGAGAATGGAGTAGACGCATCCGCATAGAGCGGCGCGGTGCTATAATAAAACCACGGATGATAGGCGCAACCCGGCGCGATACAAAAGGGCAGCACGCCAAAAAGCGCCTCCAGGTTATTCAGCTCCGTTTTCGTATCCTTTGTAAACGGGAGGACATGGCGCAGCTCCAGCCTCCCGCCTGCGCTGAGGTACATTCCAAGCAAGATGCGCTGTAGCATCCCCTGCCGCAAAATTGCATTTGTGCATACCATTGGCCGCTCCTGCGTGCTGAGCTCCTCGCTCAAAATCTGGTGCAGAACGCCCTCCACGGCAAACGGGCCGCGGTAAAGCTGGATCCCCTCTTTCGGAAGCGTGTGGAAATCGGCGGGCTCGATCGAATTGCAATCAGGCCGAGCCGTGTCCCGAGGGATCATCTGAACCAGCGCTGAGAGCTGCTGCTGCATATAGGAACGTCTCCGATAGGTCCATTCGCCCACACTGCTGACATAATAACAATGCGACAAAATGCGCTCTTCTTCCACTGTGAGTGGTAATTCACGCAACAAAATTCGAAATACCGATTGCTCCGGCAGCTCCTTCCCCTTCAGGAAGCTAGCAATGACGCTGCACGGCACGCCGGTGCGTTCCTCCAAAAGAGCTGTATCCGTTTTCCCCTCCTTGATAAAGTAGCTCAGGCATTCACTGAACTCAGACATATTGCACCTCGCCTTCTGATTTCTCACATGACGCTGCAATCAAATTGCGCAGGATCGCTTCCGATTCCTTCACCGTATAAAGCAGCCCACTCTCCGGCAGGCCGGAGAGAAAGCCCAAAATCGCCTGCCGCAGCGTTTTCTCTTGAATCTGCACATTGATGCCTCCATGGCCATTGGATGGATACGCATAGATAACGCATTTTTCATCCGCACTTGCATGAATGGAAATCTGATCGGGAAAATGAAAGCGTGCCGGATTCATCAAATGCAGCTCGACTCGGCCTGCCTGGATCAAGCTCAGCAGCCGTTTCAAAATGGAGACCCTCTCAGAATGCGTGAAGGGCCGAAAAAATTGCTCCGGTAAGGAATCGCTCCGGCCAGTTTTCAAAAATTGAGAAAAACAATCGACCGTTGTCATCGCAACGCACGTTTTGGTGCTGTGCTCCAGGCATTCAAAGTGGCGGCAAGTGCGTTCCACAATCGTGCGCACACCGGTCGATTCATCCGCCTGGCCGAATACAAGAGCCCAGGGGTGCAGCAAAGCGCAAGGCACGGAAAGCCGCCTGAAGCGATAAATTGATCCCTGGCCTTTTTGCCCTGATAAAAAGCTTCCCCCATTTGGTATGCTTCCTCCAGCGATACAGCCCGCCGCAAAAGTGGCTGCGCATCTGCAAACGTTTGCTGAAAACGCTGTTCGTAGCACATCCGCATTTCAGGCTCGCGAATCAAAGCAGCAAGCTTATCCTCCTCAGAAAAACAAAGCACGCATTTTGTTGTAATCAAATAGGAATGAAACAGAGAAGAGGGGTTGGCATGGGGAGAAACATTCTCATAATAGAAGCGGGGATCATAGCCGTCTACCGATGAAAAGCTAAACAGCAGTGCATCAAACAGCATTTTTAAATTATGCGGATGGGAGCCGATGCTTTTATGAAAACGGATTAGGTGGTGGATCTCCATTCGATCATTCTGTTCCAGATACAGTTGCAACAGCGTCCTGCCCACACCGGTCGTCCCATCCAGCATATTGGTGGATACCTGAGGATGCTCCTGCCCCTCTAATTCCTCTAAAAAAACTTGACGGGCAACGTTTTCCACCATATACTCTCCCCGGATGCAGGAAACGCTGCTCCGCAGCAGCTCCGTCTGCCCGGCGAAATACCTGCCAGCAGAAATTGGAGGAAAACCTGCCGCCAAATCGTTAAATCGCTCCAGCCGCTTTTTGATATAGGCTCTTTGATAAAAAACACTTTCCCCGTTTTTTAGAATGTTATAATTTTCTAACAATCGCTCCCGCTCCTGCGGAAACAGACGAAGCGTTTTTACCACCTTTTGAAAAAAAGGCGCGCTGGGAACCAATTGCCCTTTTAAAACCCGGTGCAGTGTTGGCCGATCAACGCCCGCTTCCTGCGCAAAACCATAAACCGAATACCCATCTTCCTGAATGAGCCGTTCCAAAAAATCGCTAAAATCCGACATGCTATGTTTCTCTCCCTCACATAGATGTTTCTAGAAACAAACTATTTTCGTTCATATCAGACGCAATAACAAAAATTCATTTTGCCACAGTCGGAACCACAGGTTGCTTTTTTGTAGTCAATCCGCTATGATGAATAGGACATAAGTAAGGGGGAATCTTTTACTTATGGGTGTGACTGCGTGTCATACACCTTTCCATACCTGCTTTAACAGGTGCAAAGAGCCGCGGCGTTGGGGGGCGCTACGGCTCTTTGCATTTTTTGTTACGCAGTGCAGCGGAGTAACAAAGCAAAGCCTGCCGCAATCCTTTGGAACAAAGAGATACGTAACGCCTACGGGAGCGAGCGGGCTACCGGCTATTTTTTTATTACGGCGTAGGGGCGAACTATGTTCGCCTGGAACTGTGTTCGCCCCTACGCCGGGATAATAGTTTGGGAATCCACATGTATTGATTACAAGGGGCAAATACGGCGGGCCCCGCATCAACCGCGGGCCCGTTTTCGGCAAAGCCGCCGCAAAAATCAGCGAGATAGGCACTGCTTACGAAAGCAGACGATTGGAACGCGTTATTTTCAGAAACCTGTAGGGCCCATTTGTGCTTAGGCGAACTACGTTTGCCTACGAACTACGCGCCTACGAGACCCGTTAAATCATGTAATAAGATTGAAAATAGATCGTAAACACTTTTTCGTAATGGGGGCTTCCATCACAAGGCCGGATGCTCCATTCCTGCAAACTGGCTATTATAAAGCTCCGCATAAAAACCGCCCTGCTCCAAAAGCTCCTCGTGCCGGCCCATTTCAACAATCCGGCCATGGTTCATCGCCAAAATGAGATCCGCCGTGCGGATAGTGGAGAGCCGATGCGCAATCACAAAGCAGGTGCGGTTTTGCATCAGCTCCTGCATGGCTTTCTGAATGAGCACCTCCGTGCGGGTATCGACGGAACTGGTCGCTTCATCGAGAATCAAAATGCCCGGATCGGCCAGGATGGCACGCGCGATGGTTAAGAGCTGGCGCTGCCCCTGCGAGAGGTTCATGCCTTCCTCTTCCAGAACCGTATCGTATCCATCCGGCAGTGTGTGGATGAAATGCGTCACCCGCGCATATGCGCCGCTGCTTCTACTTCCTCTCGCGTTGCGCCGGGCCGGCCATAGGCGATGTTATCATAAATTGTGCCTTCAAAAAGCCATGTATCCTGCAACACCATGCCGAACAGACGCCGCAGGTTTTCCCTGGAAAGCTCGCGGATATCGGCGCCATCTACCGTAATCCGACCGCCGTCCACATCGTAAAAACGCATGAGAAGATTGACAAGCGTGGTCTTGCCCGCCCCGGTGGGGCCGACAATGGCAACCAGCTGCCCGGGCTTCGCCGCCAAATTCAAATCCTGAATCAACGGCTTTTCCGGCAGGTACTGAAAATCCACATGCTCAAAGCGGACTTCCCCCCGCGCCTTTTCAATCGTGTGAAGCGGCTGCTCCAATATTTCCTCTTCCTCATCAAGCAACCGGAAAACACGCTCTGCCGATGCGAGGGAGGATTGAATATTGTTTGCGATATTCCCCAGATCCGCGATCGGCTGGGTGAACATCTTGGAATACATGATAAACGACGTCACGTCGCCCAGCGAGATGCTACCTGAAAGGACGTAACTTCCACCTGCCACACAGATTAGAACATAGCTGATATTATTGATAAAGCCCAAAAGCGGCATAATCGTTCCGGAAATAAACTGCGCCTTACGGCTGACGCGGTATAATTCATCATTGATTTCGTCAAATTCCGCAATTGCATTCTGCTCATGGCCGAATACCTTGACGATATTGTGGCCCGTATACATTTCTTCAATATGACCATTCAATTCACCCATATGATCCCACTGGCGGCGGAAATAACGCCGGGAATAGCGGGAGATCACGAATGTGACGACAAGCAGGCCGGAAGCACGGAAATCGCGATCAGCGTCATCCGCCAGCTCACATAAAACATCATTCCCATCACAGAAATCAGCATCACCAGAGAGGATAAAATCTGTGTCAGGTTATTTTGCAGCGTATTGCTCACATTATCGATATCGTTCATAATACGGCTGAGGATATCGCCCTTGGAATGGCCGTCAAAATAGCGAAGCGGCAGGCGAGAAAGCTTTTCATTCACCTGCTCACGCATTGCGCACACCACCTTCTGCGTTATGCCGGCCATTGTATAAGCCTGCACATAGCTGAAAACAGCGCTCATTCCAAACAGACCCGCGAGCAGCAGCAAAATCCGGCCGATTTTACCAAAATCCATTGTGCCGCCTGCAAGCTTTACTTCCACCTGCGCCTGAATCGCGTCTACCGCGTCGCCCAACAGCATAGGGCCAAACACAGTGACAAAGGTGCCAAGCACCGCCGTAACCAGCACGAGCAGAACTGCGGGCCAAAAAGGCTTCAGCAAGCCGAGCAGGCGCAGCGTCGTCCCGCGCACATCGCGCGGCCGCTCGTTAGGCGGGCGGCGGTTTTTGCTGCGGTTATAATCCTTCGCGCGCAGATTTCGCCTGGTATCCTTCCCCTGTCCGGCGGAGTGATGTTTGCTCATTCTAATGATTCATTCCTTTCCATCGGCGCAAAACTCGTTTGAAAGGGTCGGTTCTTTCAAACGATCTCCTCCTTCGCCAGCTGGGATTCTACAATCTCCTGATAAACGCGGCAGTTTGCAAGCAACTCACGATGCGTGCCTATTCCGGCCACCTTGCCTCATCGAGCACAATAATCCGGTCGGCGTCCAAAATCGTGCCCACGCGCTGGGCCACGATAATCAGATTGGCACGGTTAAAATACTTGCGGATGGCGGCTCTCAAGCGCGCGTCCGTGCGGAAATCCAGGGCGGAAAAGCTATCGTCAAAAATATAAAACTCCGCCGGACGGATGAGCGCCCTGGCAATCGCAAGGCGCTGCTTTTGCCCGCCGGACAGGTTGGTGCCGCTTTGCGACACCATATCGTAAAGCCCATTGGTCAGCTTCTCAACAAAAGAACGCGCCTGCGCAATCTCCAGCGTGTGGAGCATCTCCTCCTGGGTCGCGTCTTCCTTGCCATAGCGCAAATTATCTGCCACTGTACCGCTAAACAAAAAGGCCTTTTGTGGAACAATGCCGATTTTGCGGTGCAGCATATCCTGCTCCTGCTCACGGACGTCCACACCGTCCACCAGCACACGGCCGCCCGTCACATCATAAAAACGAGGGATTAAATTCACCAGCGTAGATTTACCGCAACCGGTGCCGCCGATAATCGCCGTTACCTCCCCCGCACGCGCCTCAAAGCTGATGTGGCTGAGCACAGCTCCTGCGCCCCCGGGTAAGAAAAAGAAACATCTTCAAAAACGAGATGCCCGCTCTCCCCTTTTGCCGCCGCTTTCGGAACCTGCGGCTCCAAAATCATCGGCTCCAGATCGAGCACCTCAGCGATCCTGCGCGCAGAAATTGCTGCGCGCGGCACCATAATAAAAAGGGAAACCGCCATTACGAGAGCAAAAATAATCATCAGCAGATAGAGCACAAACGCCTGCAAATTGCCCACCGTGCCCGCAATTTGAGCAGCCTGTGTTGCAGGGTTAAAGGAATCCACCTGCTTGCTGCCCACCCAGACGAGCGTAATAATCGTGCCATAAAGAAGCATCATCGCAACCGGGATTAGGGCGGCAAACATCCGATTAATGCGCAGAGCCGTGCCTGTGAGCTCGCGGTTTGCATCTCCAAAACGGCCATCCTCATAATCCGAGCGGTTGAATGCGCGAATCACGCGGATACCACTGAGTTTCTCCCGCACTACCTGGTTGAGGCGGTCCGTTTTTTTCTGCATCACATCGAACATTGGCATCACTTTTTTTACGATGACAAGCGCGATCGCCACAATGATAGGCAGCAAAAGAAAAATAATCATGCTCAGCCGTTTATTCATGATAAACGACATGATCACTCCGCCGATCATCATCAGCGGCGCGCTGATCACGTTGCGCAGCACCATGAGCACCATATCCTGAATCTGACGAATATCGTTGGTGGAGCGCGTGATGAGCGACGGCGTGCCGATATTATCAATATCACTTTGAGATAGGCTCTCTACCTTATAAAACACAGCCCTGCGCAGCTCCCGCCCAAAGCCCGTGGAAGCCTTGCTGGAGCAGGCGCTTGCTAAGATGCTCACCAGCACGCCTACGGCGGAAATAGCCAGCATGATGGTGCCGACCCGCCATATGTAGCTGAGCTCGCCGCGCGTGATCCCTTCATTGATGATATCCGCCATCATTGACGGCAGGATCAGCTGCGAAAGAGAGTGCAGCAGGACCAGAAGCACCGTCAGGATAGCCGCCGTACGGTAGGGCTTGAGATATTTCAGCACCTTACGCAAGCAGTTGCCCTCCTTTATATTCCGTGAGGAACGCCGGATCAGCCATAGGGATTCCGGCTTATTTTTGCATGTCTTTCCTCCATAGTATACCAACTTCTTTTTCAGAATTCAATGAGAAAGACGCATGAAAATATTGTTCGACAAAATAAGAATAACAAACCAAAAATCAGCGTATTCCGAGCCCTGAAGCCGGCGGAATACGCTGATTTTTATCTTGAAATGCTGATAATAGAGGCTCTGCACTCGTCTGGTAAAACGTTATGTACCTCTGATTCATGTATCAAACTACTCAAATTCCATCCGTTCGGGCACCCCCGCCCTTAGCATCACCTTTTTCTCAGCGATCCCCGCGCCTGACAACACGATGCACAAATCACTCTGCGCGGTCAAGGTTACCTCCCGCGCCTTCGAATGCTCTACCTTTGCGCTCACCATCACTCCCCCCTGCGCACGCAAGGTAAAAGAAAGGTTTTCCCACTCCTCCGGGATTGCCGGGCAAAGGCAAACCATACCGTTTTCAGAATACAACAGCATTTCCTGCAATGCATCCAACGCACAAAAATTCCCTTCTAACGTAAACGGGCGGTATTTCAGCTTGCTGTATCCTGATCCTGAAAATCACCGTTGAGATGAAATCCATTCGGAGAGCAGAAATAGCGGAAAAAGAGATGCAGCGTATCGCGTGCCTTCTGTCCGTTTTTCTCCACTGTATAAAGATTTGCAAGCCATGCATAGGAATAGCCTACATAATGGTCGGGGCCCAGCCTCTCCAAATCCCGGATCGAAGCACTGATTCCTTTTTGATGCTCCTCATTGTCATAACGGAGGGTTCTAAGCGGATGGATCGACATCAGATGTGAAAAATGCCGGTGCGATGATTGCAACCGTTCATATCTGTTTATTTTGAGGCAGCCGTCTGTATCTGTATACAATGGCGCAAGAGCGGCAAGCGTATTCTCCCATATCTCTTGGTCTGCCTCTAGGTTCAGAGCGATACTCATATGGTAGAGGTCTTCAAACAGGCAGCGCATCAGGGCAAGATCATAATTGGAATTGGGCGCAAGCCATGCTTTTAAGGTATTGTCGTGTATTTCTGGCGAAGAGGAAAGCGGTAAGGTGAGTTCTCCATTTTCATCCCGGACAAGGAGAGCCAAAATCAGCTTTGCACACTCCTTGATATAAGGATATGCCTTTTGCTCTAAAAACGCTTGATCTCCCAAATAATCGGAATGCTTTTTGATCAGATGGCACAGCCAGAGCTGATTGGTGGGTGATAAAGCATACATCGGCCACCCGCCGAGCGGATTGCCTGTAAATCCATCACGCCGGGCAGGCACATCCCGGGCGCTTCAAAATATGCGGCGGCAAATTTTTTTGCTGATCTTCCAGTTGAAAAAGATAGTCGATCAGGCATTCTCCCTCTTCTAAATGGTTTGCTTTAGCATAGCTGGAATAGCAAAGCTCTGTATTCAAATCATGATGATAATCGCCCTTCCATGGGGGGAGTTCTCCGTTATCCGCCGTCCAAACACCCTGGAGCGGCATTGGATAATACCCCTTGCGCGAGCAAGATCCCAACAGGTAATTCCCAAGATACCAGTTTTTTCAAGCAATTGATCCGGAATTTTCAGGTCACTTTTGTTCCAAAACTGCGTCCACCATTTGGCATGTTCCTGAAAAAACTGAATCATAGCCTTCCTCCACAGCCTCTTTCAGCCTTTTCATACAAGCGGATATCAGCTGCTGTTCTTGCGCGCCGAGCCCTACTGTATAAGCCGCAACGGTCTCGCTTTCCCGCCGGAGGATATACAAAAAAATGCCGTAGCACCTGTCGCCCGGTATCGTCTGGATAAAATACTGGGTGCACGCGCCCCCACTCTCGATTTTTTCACTGCGGGAGGCTCATAGCAGATATTTTTGAGAGACTGGCTAATTGCCTTTTTATTTTGCAGCCATTTTTTCCAATGCCGTCTGTCAGGATCGCCATATGCGGGCGGCTCAATTTGAAATTCACAGTCTGTAGAGTTGATCCGTATCATCCCCAAAGGACGGGATGCGCTGATAAAGCTGTTAAGCACAACACCGCCCGTCTCGACGGCCGCACTAGCATCTGATAGCCGGAGGGAGGATTTAACATTACCGCTTGTTTTCAGATCCAGTATAATTTTGCCCGCGGGCAATTTTGTGGGCGTTGCTTTATAATAGGGCAAATCAAAAATGCGCACAATCTCCCTTTGCCTTTTCTTTTTGACCAAGCGGATTAAATTCCGATAGGTATACTCCCCGCCAGCCACAGGCCCGCCGGTGCAATCCCACAAATCGCCCTTATCAATGCTGAACCGAAGTGCCGATGGGCCACCCCAGATCAAACACCCCAAATCGCCATTTCCCAGAGGAACCGCTTCGTCCCACTTCTTGATTGTGTTAGGAAAATTCAGGTTGCAATATTCAGCAGGGATCACAGTAAATCACCTTTCCTTTTGGGTTAGCCCATTGCTATCCAGGCGCTCACCCAGCCTGATTCGAGACATGTGACGTATCTCTATTCATTGTATCAGCTTTTTTTATCATAAATATCAAAATGGCGCCGAATTCCTAAGAAATCCTGCTCACTGTTGATACGCCCCTGATAAAAAACAGCCGGTAACCGCCAAATCCCATAGGCGATGCATAGCTTTTCGTTCCGTTAGGAGGCGGCAAGTTTTGCATGAAAAACAGGCCTTCGGTTGATGCGGAATCACCTACGCCAGACTAATCAAAACCACTAGTAAACTAGTGGTTTGCTCAGACCCCAGAGGGTCAGTACTTGCTGACCCCTGGAAGGGGTACTGAGGGTTTGTCATCGCATCACTACTACAGGCAGCCGCTGAAAGCGGCTGT
>ENA-OUNI01000928-OUNI01000928.1-human-gut-metagenome-genome-assembly--contig:-NODE-928-length-12659-cov-1.767874_pt1 | contig 12659 bp, 18 predicted proteins | sample MGYA00242499_ERZ504580 | MGnify/ENA primary metagenome ERZ504580 (study PRJEB26092, sample SAMD00036315) | human gut metagenome | host: Homo sapiens | study: EMG produced TPA metagenomics assembly of... | reverse complement strand
TTTGATTTCAATAGATGCCATATTGCGTTTGTTTGTGAACAAAAATACAAAATATATGATTGTCAACAAATTTATTGCCACATATCTTATCTTGTGGAGAATGTGTACCCTCCTATTACAGCGGGCATTTTATAAAGCGCATATGACACTTCTCGTAAGAAGGGATTTCTCCATCGTTGAACAGAGCGGCAAATTCATCGGGCGCATATTGGGCAATCAGCGATGTATCGTCGGCATGTTTTTCGAAGGCCGCGATTATGTCGTCATCGGACGCATTGCGCGGCAGTAAGGCTTCGCTCCATACAAATACGCTTCTTTCGGGAACCGTCTTCGCTGCCGCATATAAATCATATACTCTTTCGAGGTCTTCGATGCAAAATGCCTGCAGGTCCCGTTGTTCTGTTTCGCCCGACAACGAGGTCATGATCTTGCATTTATGCTGCATGATATCGCAAAGGATAACCGGCGAACATACCGCAGAATGTTCCGGTAACAAGTGCACTATCTGTGGCAATACGATATTCCAATCCCGTATTGCAGCGAGTCTTCTTAGCAGACTTGCCTTGTAGCTGTTTAGTGTCGTAAACATATTCGTCTTCGTAATTTAATGTGATTCGCTTTACCGAGTATCTTTAACCCCGGCATTTATTCATGTGTTAGGTATTGACAGAGCAGGCTCCCTTTAACCGGGAGCCTGCTGGCTTTACGATTGTTCGGTAGCTTCTTTCAGGCCGTTCAATATGCCGTTGAGCCATGCGGGATGTTCGAACGCGAAATCGCTGTCCTCCCACAACGAAATAGATTCTCCGTCCTCATCCGAGAGCTGCAACGATAGTTCACCGTCGTCGAAGCAGACCGCTTCGACCGGACTTTCATGAGTGTACCCGTGGTTGTCCCACCAAACCACTTGTACTTCTTCGGTCGCAGAAGTCAACTCGATTCGGGAGAATCCGGATTGCAGAAAGATGTTTTTGATAGCGGTGAGTATTCTGTTTCGCAGACTCCGTATATCGGTTTCGAAATCGCAGCTGTCGGGGATGGCATGTTCCTTATCGTTTGGGCTGTTGTTTCCCGCCGGTTTCCTGTTATCGACAACAGGCATGCCGGTGTCCTCATCGAAAATCATGATGGTCGGACTGGCTCCCGGCAGGGGCTCGATCTTTTGCGAGGTTTCATATATGGATTCGAACGTTCCGAACTCTATATATTCCTCGTCCTGATGATTATCGACATCGCTGTCCTTAAACGCCTTAACGATTGCGACAGCCTCCTCGTAAGAGTTTGCCATCACATCGAAATGACTGCGTTCCCATGTTTCTACTCGCGTGTCCTGATAAAATGAATAGCGTGGCATAGATGTCTATTATGATATTTCATGTCTTAGTTGTTCGTATTCCGGGTCGAACTCCTGATATTCTATCAGGTAGTTGGTCGTCCGGCCCTGTGTCTGTTTGCAGCGGATCAAACACTCCAGCTCTTTTTCGGACAAATTCTCGGTCCGGGCCAGCTCTTTCAGGAACTTGCCGAGCGAAGCCGCTTGGGTAAATACCGCGACCAGTCGCAGCGAGCTGTCGATAACCATGCATCGCCCTTATACAGAATAAAGCCTTTCATTGCTCTGTATTTGTCGGTTAAAAATGATAGTCGATAACACCGCCGATGTAAAGCAGCGTGCCGGGTTCATATTCATATACCTGCCGCAGGAACTCGTAGGATTGTTCGGCGTAGGCTTGCACTCCCTCTTCGTCCATGTAGAACCAGTAGGCGGTATCGAGCGGGTTTTTCAGGAACTTTTCGAGTCGATAGACCGGGCCGATCCACTCTTGTGCGCTGTCGGGGGTAATGATTTCCGCCCTGCACCGGATGTCGTTGACGAAAGCCTCTCTCCATTGTTCAGCCCCGCCATTGTAGCGTATGGTATCTTCGGAAATAAGTTCGAACATACCTTCGGGCAGAACGCTGTTTACCAAGTTCTCGATATGGAACTTGCGTTGCTTGTCGTCAATCTCTGCACAATAGTCGAAGAAACTATCGCCGCCTTGTATGAGCGTGGTCTCGTTCAGGCAGCAATCTTCGGCTACCCGTGTTTTGGTAATTTGAAAAATCTTGCCGTGCATAATCTTGAATTTTAAAATGTAGCATCAACGATGCGGTACTCCGTGAACGATACGGACATGTTATTGACATCGGCCTTGCGGAAATCGTCTGATTCCATCAGTGATAAGTGTTCTATTGTTTTGCGTGTTTATACTGTTCCCTCTACACACCGGTCATGGATATGTTGCAGGCTTAACCGACTAAGAACGAAGGCACGCCAGGCCCCCGGTGCAAAATATTACGGCACAAATCGCCCGACGCATGGAGGGTACGATTCGTGCCGTAATATTTTGAGAGGAAAAGGCCGCGTGCCTATCTTTGGTCGGTTAAGCCTGCAACATATCCGGACCAGTGTTCATCGCTCCCGTCGTTTGTTTTTCCGGTTGTGGATTGCGGACGTATCGGGGAATGTCACGCAGAGGAGTCATGGCCCGCTTGCGGTGTAACCGAGCCGCCAGCATCGCTATATCGTAGGCACTGTACAATCGTCCGCCGCCGATTCCGAGAAACCGGAGCTGACAGCGTTTGCGGGCATCGTCCACCTGACGGCCGGAGAGCTGCAGCACGCCGCTTATCTCCGCCATCGTAAGCGAAGTATCTAAATTGTGTTTCAGACAGATGTGTGAAAGCAGAACAAGCGCATAGGTTTGCTGGAAACGAGTCTGCAGCATTTCACGCAAAGTTTCTTCCTCAATAAGCATGTACTTCTTTTCTTTTGCCATAGCTCAATGATTTTTGTAATTGGATTTGGTTTTCAGATAAGCTGAAATCTCAGATGACAGATAGTATCTGCGGCGACCGTTCTTGAATCCCTGCAGGTCGCCTGACTGCTGAAGCCGTCTGAGCTGTCTGATGCTGATGTGGAGTATCTGACATACATCTAAGTAGTCCAGAACAGTATCGTCGGCCTCTTTAACGTGCTTGTCCGGGGATTTTATTTCCGGATGCAACGCCTGAATTTCGGCAAGGAGCGCCGATAGTTGCTCCAGTATGCGGTCGCACTTTTGTTCGAGGGCCGCCAGTCGCTGTTCCATTTCCGTCATTTTCGATTGCAGTTTTGTTGCTGCGAAAATGCGTTGTTGCCGGCAAAGGATTTTTTAAGCTATCGATGGCTTAAAGAACTTTTTCCGTGACGAAAAATACCGGACGGCAGAATCTGCGTCCGGTACCCCTCGTCGGGTTTCCTTACGTTTACGGAGCCTTTAACGCCGTGTGCCTTTATATAAGGCGCGTTCGGCTTCTTTGCGAAGTTCTTCGTTGGTTTTGACTTTGCCCGAGGCAATCCATTCGAGCAGCTCGTCTTCGAAGAAAATAGACGGTGCGACCCTGTTTATAGTTGGGAATCTCGCCGCGACACGCCAGGGCGTATACCGTCTGCTTGGCCTTGCCGAGAAGCCGACAGGCATCGTCGATCAGAATCGGCCGACGCCCCGGAGCAGGCGGCTGCACGGAAGCGAGCATTACACGGATTTCCTGCAATTCATCGATAATTCATGTGATGGCGGCAGGCAACGTGTCATAGGTAACTCTCAGGCTTTTCATCTCTTCATTGCTTTCCATAGATTTATACTTTTAATACATTGGTATATAAGGTACGGATTATTCGTCGAACATCTCCGGGTCGATATAGATGCTGATACGTCCGACGGTTTCGAGCTTGGTTTCCTCCAGCAAATCCAGATAAATTTCCGTCGAGCGAATACTCTTGTGCAGCATCATTTTGCTGAGGGTGTAAATATTCGTGCCGCTGGCTAATTGCAGCACGGCGTAGGTGTGGCGAAAACAGTGGAACGTGATGCGTTTGGTAATGCCCGCATCCTCAAGCCATCGTTTGAGCGGACGGTCGGTCATCGAGCGTGTAAAACCCTTGAATACCGTACCTGTACTGCGAGGCCCGCAAAGTTGTAGGGCCGTATCGCTTAACGGTAAGAGTCCTTCTTCGTCGGTTTTGACTGTGCGTATGCGCATATTATAACCGTTGCCTTCCAAGTTGGGCACGATATCCTCCCATTTCAAAGCCAGTACGTCGCTCAGTCGCAGGCCCGTTTCGCAGGAGAAAAGGCTCGCCCGTTTCAAGACGTGGATCTCGCAGGACGTTTGCGAGAGCGTTCGCAGTTCGGACGGCGTTAGAAATTCCCGACGTGTAGGCTTACGGGCTATATACTCCATTTGTATTGCCAGATCTTCTTCAATCATATGATCCCGGTAGGCATTATGCAGCAGACTGAGGAATTTCAGATAGTAATTGACAATCGAGCTGTGTGCCAGCGGGCGTGTAGGTCCCGGAATTGGTGCGCCGAGAGCAGATAACTTCTGATTTCGGCAGAGTTCGATATCGACCTCCGCACAGATACAGGAGTTTTTGACGAAAAACCGGAAATGGTTGTAGCAGCCTTTCCACAGGCTGCTGTTGTGTTCGCCTACTATCTGCCTGAAGTATTCCAGAAAATCCCGGTTGCCGCGTGCGGTATCGAGAAAGCCGTATTGTTTGTTTATGATGGCCGGCAAGCGTGTGGAAGCGATCAAACGCGCTTTGCGGTACATTTCGTCATTATGCGACTTTTCGTGTTGCGAACGCGGGCGGGCATAGACGTAGATACCCAGCGTTTCGGTACGGGTCTTCTTCATCGTATCGGGGATTCTGATCGCCGGGTAATAGTCGAGGTATAATGAACGTCGCCCGTGTGAAATCGGACGGCTGCGAAGGGTGACTTTAGGACATTTCATAATGATGCGATTTGAGGATGCAAGTTATAAATGCACAGTGAGACAAACAAAAATTAGCGTTTTGTAAACAATTGTAAATCAATGCTTTTTACCCTGCGTAGCTTGTCGGAAAGCCGCTTCGGAAAAAATAACCTTGCGACGGCCGTCGATAACCGTCTTTTGCGTGTCGATACCGTAATGTGCAAGGCGATACGTCACCGTACTGGGAGGGACACTGTATTTCTTGGCCGCATCATCTATGGTGATATAACCTGCCGGAACGATTTGAGTCTGTTTTTCCTGAATGACAGCCTCTATCTGAGGAATGGAGTACAACGAGTAACGGCCGTCTTTGATGCGCGAAATCCGATGGCACTGTACGAATCGGTACAAATAGGCCGTATCCCAGCTATAACGTGCGCATAGCTCTTGGGCTGCAGCCCATTTAGCGGCTGTGGGTGGAGCAGGAACGGCGGCTTTGGAAGAGGTTTCGGCAGGTTGTTCGGGATGTTTTTTCCGCGTTGAACGACGCGGTTTCTGCTGTATGGCCGGAGCCGTGCGCGTGGAGATAGTGGCACAGGCCTCGCTCCAACTGACATACGAAAGACGTCCGGTAACGTGGTAGATGGTGATAATGCCTTTAGCCGCGAGATTGTAGATCGTTTGACGGCATATACCCAGCCGCCGGGCTGTTTCCCGCACGGAAATCATATCCGAATCTACAGGAGGAATCGCAGGCTCTTCCGCTCGTTCCCGTTTGTTGCGTTTGTCGAGAATTTGGGGTTTGTTGCGCTGATAGTAGTCGTGCTGGTAGCATTTACGACTGCAATATTCGCTGGTGGAAGTGGCGGCAGAGAATTTCTGACCGCAGGAACGGCAAACGCGGGTAGTGTGTAATTGCCGACTGTTGGGGTGAGGGCCCGGAAAATTTTTCCTTGCTGCTTTTCCGGTACCGGGAGCGATGGATTTAGTCCGCTTCATAGACCTGATGATAAATTAATGTTTCGTTCTGCTGAAAACTATTTTTCAGCAGGCCGATTGGTCTATGGCGGACTGATATGTACTTATATGGACTGACGTTTACTGAAATTTACCTGTTGATGGGAATTATCCGACGAGGCGTTGTTGATTTTTCAAGTGTCGAGAACAGTCGATTTAAGTCCATATCAATCTACCTTAGTCCAATCTACATTATCGTCAACAGGACTTTATTCTGGCTGGACATTTTTCAAGGTTTTCTTCGCAAATGTGTAGCAAATTTTGCCATTTCGGGTTTTCGGGAAAACGGTAGGCAAGATTTGCTATTTTGCTAAATCCCTGTTACAGAGGAATCTGTTTCTCTCTCAAGCAAAGACCATATTTTAATTTTTGACTGCGATTTTCGTTTCAAAAAATAGTCCATTTACGGAACAATACCAAAAACCGGGGAGACGGTGGAGAAGCGAACGGCAGGCGGTGCACCGCAACACCTGTACCCGCCTCCACTGGAAATCGGGCGTAAAAAGACGAAGCGGAGATATTCTTGGCAGAAAAGCATTACATTTGCGCCCTCGACAAACAACGTGCATTCCATGGTACCGGGAATTTTCATCATTCTGCTGTTTTACGCCGCCGGCGAATTTATCGGTACGCTGACGGGCGGTCTCATACCGGGCAGCGTCATCGGCATGATACTGCTGTTCGCAGCACTCTGCGGCAAAGTCGTCAAACCGGAAACAGTCAGACCGGTCGCCCGGTTCCTGACCGACAACATGGGACTCTTTTTTCTGCCGGCCGGTGTGGGCATCGTCAATGCAATGGACATCCTTTCGCAATCCTGGCAGGCGGTATTGACGGCCTGCGCCGTAAGTACGGTAGCCGTCATCGTGACGGTCGCCTGCACACAGGAGTGGCTGGAGAGCAGGAGCCGGAGACGTGCAGCCAAAACCCGAACCGTCTCCCACCCCCTCCCCGCCGCAGGAGTACCCGATACGGACACGGCAGCACAAGAGGCCGCAATCAACGACACCAGACCATGAACCCACTCCTCCATTCGGAAATATTCATCCTGACACTCGTCACGGGCGTCTACCTCGCCGCACTGTGGCTCTACCGGAAACACGGCTCAGCTGCTACATCCGCTGCTGGTCTCTATACCGGTGCTTGCCCTCGGCATCCGGTTTCTCGGCATCCCTTTCGCTACATTCGAGGCCGGAAGCCGCATCATCAATTTTCTCCTGGGCCGACAGTCGTTGCATTGGGCTATTTGTTATACGAACAGAGAGAACACCTGAAAGCAAACGGAATCTCCATCCTGACCTCGGTTTTCGTGGGAAGCGTCATCGGCATCGTCAGCGTGGTGCTCATCGCCCGCTGGATGGGAGCCGACCGGACGCTGATAGCGTCGCTCGAACCCAAATCCGTCACTACTCCCATCGCCATGAGTATCGCCCAACGGTCGGGCGGCATCCCCTGCCATCGCCGCCGTGGTCGTCATCGTGGTAGGTATCTTCGGCGGAATCGTCGGTCCGTTCATTCTCGACAGACTGGGTATCCGGAGCCGCATCGCCCGGGGCCTGGCACTCGGTTCGGCCGCCCACGGACTCGGTACGGCCAGGGCTATGGAGCTGGGCGCGATAGAAGGAGCGATAAGCGGCCTGGCCATCGGCGTCATGGGCATCATGACCGCCATTCTCATACCCGTCATCGAGTGGCTGCTGAACCTTTGAGACCGGCTCCGCCAAACGTTCCGACGCAGCATGCCGACACACAGGAAAGGCCGCCTTTTCCGGGCGGCCTTTCAGATTCCGTTGCACAGAGAAAAAATCAATAGTTCTGCTTCTCCTCTTCAAAAAATGCCTGCGGATGCTGGCAAACAGGACAGGTCGCAGGAGCATTCTTACCCCTGTGCACATAACCGCAGTTACGGCACTGCCATTCCGTCTCCTCCTCGCGCTCGAATACCGTTCCGTCGATAACCCGTTTGTAAAGACGGCGGTAACGTTTTTCATGTTCGACCTCCACTTTAGCTACCATGCGGAAAGTAGCTGCAATCTGCGGAAAGCCCTCTTCGTCGGCCACCTTCGCGAAATCGGGATAGAGTTCACCCCACTCTTCCAGCTCGCCTTCGGCCGCTGCAAGCAGATTTTCGGCCGTCGTGCCTATCACGCCCGCAGGATAGGAGGCGGTAATCTCCACCATGCCACCTTCGAGAAAACGGAAAAACTTCTTGGCATGCTCCTTCTCCTGTTCCGCGGTCTCGGTGAATATCGCGGATATCTGCTCGAAGCCCTCCTTTTTGGCGACGCTCGCAAAGAAGTATAGCGCGTCCGGGCCTGCGATTCCCCTGCAAAAGCCTTCAGCAGGTTCTGTTCTGTCTTGGTACCTTTGATTGATTTCATTTAGCCATTTCTTTAAAATCCGTGAAACAAAGATACGGACTTCTTTCGGGAACCACCCAATTCCATGGCGACAAGTTGCATCATATCTTTTTATTCCGCTATTCGTTCAAACTATAATGACGGTTATTCGGGGCTTTGCGCTATCTTTGTACCTTCGGACAGAGTATCCCGCAAGGCCGTTCAGGACGGTGCGGGACAAACATGCAACGACAAAAAACATCCATACGATGGCAGACGAAAAAATCATATTCTCGATGGTCGCGTCAGCAAGACCTTCAACAATCAGAAAAAGTCCTTAACGACATTTACCTTTCGTTTTTTACGGGGCGAAAATAGGCATCATCGGCCTCAACGGTTCTGGAAAATCGACGTTGATGAAAATCATTGCAGGCATCGACAAGAGCTACCAGGGCGAAGTGGTCTTTTCGCCTGGTTACAGCGTGGGCTACCTCGAACAGGACCCGAAACTGGACGATACGAAAACGGTGAAGGAAGTGGTGCAGGAGGGCTGCGCCGCTACCGTGGCACTGCTGAAAGAATACGAGGAAGTGAACGCCCGGTTCATGGAACCGATGGACGACGACCAGATGGCCAAACTCATCGAACGGCAGGGCGAACTGACCGAAGCGATAGATCACGTAAACGGCTGGGAACTCGACAGCGTGCTCGAACGGGCCATGGACGCCCTCCGCTGCCCGATGCCGACGAACCGGTGGCCCACCTCTCCGGAGGAGAACGCCGCCGCGTGGCGCTGTGCCGGCTGCTGCTCCAGCAGCCCGACGTGTTGCTGCTCGACGAACCCACCAACCACCTCGACGCAGAGAGCATCGACTGGCTCGAACAGCACCTGCAGCAATACCCCGGCACGGTCATCGCGGTAACCCACGACCGTTACTTCCTCGACAACGTGGCGGGCTGGATTCTCGAACTCGACCGCGGCGAGGGTATCCCGTGGAAGGGTAACTATTCCAGCTGGCTCGACCAGAAGACCAAGCGTCTCGAACAGGAAGAGAAACAGGAGAGCAAGCGGCGCAAAACATTGGAGCGCGAACTCGAATGGGTGAAGATGAGCCCCAAAGCCCGGCATGTCAAAAGCAAAGCTCGTCTTTCGGCCTACGACAAGATGCTCAACGAGGATACCAAACAGAAAGAGGAAAAACTGGAGATATACATTCCCAACGGCCCGCGTCTGGGCAACGTGGTCATCGAGGCGAAGAACGTCACCAAGCATTCGGCGACCGGGTGCTCTACGAGAATCTCAACTTCTCGCTGCCGCCCGCCGGCATCGTGGGCGTCATCGGCCCCAACGGTACGGGCAAGACCACCCTTTTCCGGATGATAATGGGGCTGGAACAGCCCACCTCAGGCGAGTTCCGGGTGGGTGAGACCGTCAAACTCGCCTATGTGGACCAACAGCACGCTCGATAGACCCCGAAAAGACGGTATATGAAACCATTTCGCACAACAGCGACATCATCCAGCTCGGCAACCGGAGCGTGAATGCCCGCGCCTATGTAGCCCGCTTCAACTTCACGGGGGCCGACCAGGAAAAAAGGTGGGCGTACTCTCCGGCGGCGAACGCAACAGGCTCCACCTGCCATGGCCCTCAAGGAGGGCGGCAACGTACTGCTGCTCGACGAGCCCACGAACGACATCGACGTGAATACACTGCGTGCGCTGGAAGAAGGTTTGGAGAACTTCGCCGGCTGTGCGGTGGTCATCTCGCACGACCGCTGGTTCCTCGACCGCGTCGCCACCCACATCCTCTCTTTTGAAGGCGATTCGCAGGTGGTCTTCTTCGAAGGCGGTTACAGCGAATACGAGGAGCACAAGAGGCTGCTCGGCGAAGATACAACACCCAAACGGGTGAAATACCGCAAACTCATGGAGTAACGTCATGGCACAGAAACCTTCCATTCCGAAAGGGACGCGCGACTTCTCTCCGCTGGAGATGATGCGCCGCACCTACATGTTCGACACCATCCGGCGGGTATTCCGCACCTACGGATACGCCCCGCTCGAAACCCCGGCCATGGAGAACCTCTCCACTGACGGGCAAGTACGGCGAAGAGGGCGACAAGCTGCTGTTCAAAATCCTGAATTCGGGCGATTTCACCCGCGGATTCACGCCGGACGATGCGAAGGTCATCGCGGCGGGAACGGAGACGGGCGGCGCACCGCTCAATGCCATGGCCGCGCGGATATGCGAAAAGGGGCTCCGTTACGACCTGACGGTTCCCTTCGCCCGCTATGTGGTTCAACACCAGGCCGAAATAACATTCCCGTTCCGGCGCTATCAGGTACAGCCGGTATGGCGTGCCGACCGGCCGCAGAAGGGGCGCTACCGGGAGTTCTACCAATGCGACGTGGACGTCATCGGGACACGGAGCCTGCTGTGTGAATTCGAACTCGTCAAGATAGTGGAACGGGTGTTCGGCGACCTGGGTATCAATGTGACGCTGAAGCTGAACAACCGCAAGATACTCTACGGCATCGCCGAAACCATCGGACATGCCGACAAGATGACCGATATCACCGTGGCCATCGACAAGCTCGACAAGATAGGCATCGGGAATGTCGAGGCGGAACTCGCCTCCAAAGGCATCGGACAGGAGCCATCGCCGGACTGCGCCCCATTCTGGAGCTTTCGGGCACGAACACCGAGAAGCTGGCCCGCATGAAAGAGGTCATCGCCTCATCCAAAACGGGTATGCTGGCATCGCCGAAATGGAGGAACTCTTCTCTTACATCGCGGCAGCCGGCTCGACGCTCGACATCGAGCTCGACCTCTCGCTCGCCCGCGGTCTCAACTACTATACAGGCGCCATTTTCGAGGTGAAGGCCAAAGACCACGCGATAGGGAGTATCTGCGGCGGCGGACGGTACGACGACCTGACGGGCATCTTCGGCATGCCCGGCATGTCGGGCGTGGGCATCTCGTTCGGAGCAGACCGCATCTACGACGTTATGCTGGCCTTGAACCTCTTCCCGGAAGAGGCTGGCATCGCCACACGCATTCTGTTCATCAATTTCGGCGGACCGGAACAGCTCGCCTCCCTGCGGCTGCTCCAGCAGGTGCGCGATGCGGGCATCCCCTCCGAAATCTATCCCGAACCGGCCAAGATGAAGAAACAGATGGAATATGCCAACCGACGCGGCATACCTTTTGTCGTCATCGTCGGCGAAGACGAACTCGCCTCGCGGCATGCGACCGTAAAGGAGATGCACAGCGGAGAACAACAGACGGTTCCTTTCGACAAACTGTCGGAATATATGCAGCACTGACCCCGTCAGGCGAAACGGATACGCCCTCCGTCAATCCGTGACGGCACCGTGCAGCAGCATCCATGTACCGGCGGACAGACCGCCAAGTTCCGCCCGGTGTCTGTCTTGTTCGCCGCAACGATACGGCATGTGCTCGAAAGACCGGGACAGGGCCGTGGTACCGATACGATAATTCATGACTATGAAAAAAGCGACGATACTGCTGCTGCTCGCACTGCCGTTTTGGGCAGCGGCACAATCCCCGAAGGGAGGCAACGCTTCCCAAAGCGCGGAGTACCAGAAACTGAAGTTCGAACAGTTTTTCGACTACCTCAATGCGAGGTATGTCGATACGCTGAATAACGAAACTCTCGTGGAAGAGGCCATCACCGGTATCCTCTCGGCACTCGACCCGCACTCCTCCTACTCCTCTGCAGAGGAGATGAAAAGCATCACGGAATCCTTTGACGGGAGTTTCAGCGGCATCGGCGTGGAATTCGACGTCATCAACGATACCATCATCGTCGTGAACACCGTCGCGGGCGGCCCGGCCGAGAGCGTCGGGATACTGCCCAACGACCGCATCGTATCGGTGGACGCAAATCTTCGGTCGGCGTAAGCCGTGCCGACGTTCCGAAACTGCTCCGCGGCCCCAAACGGAGCCGGGTACAGCCTCGGCATCGAGAGACGGGGAGAACCGGACGACCTGATTTTCAATGTCACGCGCGATGATATCCCCATCCATACGATAGATGCCGCCTACATGGCCGCTCCCGGCATCGGATACATCAGAGTCAACCGCTTCGCCGGTACGACCATGCAGGAGTTCCGACAGAGTTTCGACGGGCTCGGCCCTCTCTCCGCACTTATCCTCGACCTGCGCGGCAACGGCGGAGGCCTCCTGGACCAGGCGATAGAGATGAGCGAGTTCTTTCTGCCGGCAGGCTCTGTAATCGTCTCCACTGAAGGCGGAATGTCCGGAACATCAGTTACAAATCGCGCCGGGCCGGAACGTTTACCGAAGGCAAGCTCGTGGTACTGATAGATTCGTCGTCGGCATCGGGCAGCGAGATTGTAGCCGGAGCCGTACAGGACTGGGACCGCGGCGTCATCATCGGTCAGCCGAGCTTCGGCAAAGGGCTCGTCCAGCAGCAGATTCCCCTCATAGACGGTTCGGCCGTCCGCATTACGGTAGCGAGATACCATACCCCA
>ENA-OUNI01000927-OUNI01000927.1-human-gut-metagenome-genome-assembly--contig:-NODE-927-length-12659-cov-2.018433_pt1 | contig 12659 bp, 11 predicted proteins | sample MGYA00242499_ERZ504580 | MGnify/ENA primary metagenome ERZ504580 (study PRJEB26092, sample SAMD00036315) | human gut metagenome | host: Homo sapiens | study: EMG produced TPA metagenomics assembly of... | reverse complement strand
CGCCCAAGAGGGGTATCATGCCGAGGATGGTCGTGAGCGATGCCAGCATGACGGGACGGAAACGGCTCGCTGAACTCTCCATCAGGCATCGACGGGCTCCTTGCCGGCGTTTATCTGAAGCGTGATTTCATCCATCAGAACGATGCCGTTCTTGATGAGCATGCCGACCAGTCCCAGCGTAGCGACGATGGCCACGAATCCGAACGTTTTGCCCGAGAGCATCATGCCGAAAATCACGCCGATGAAGAGCAGCGGCAGACACAGGACGATGATGGCCGGTTTCCGGTAATCCTTGAACAGGGCGATGAGTATCGCAATCATCAGGATGACGGCCAGCGGATAGTATTTGAACAGGTATTTCATGGATTCGTTGCTGGCGCTCTTTTCGCTTCCCACTTCATGTCGTACCCTTCGGGCAGTTCGATGGATGCTATCTGTTCCGTTATGGAGGCGCGGGCGTTCTCGACGGCTGCGCCCGGTACGGGGATACACTGCGCCCGCATGGCCCGTTCCCCGTTCCGGCGGATGACTACGGGTTCTTCCCACTCCACATGTACGCCGTTGACCGCCTGGCTGAGGGGAACGGTACTGAGCAGGGAGCGAGCACCTCCTCCTCGGACAGGGTGCCTGTCAGCAATCCTCCGACCGTTTGGCGGTCGAGACCCGCGGTCGCAGGCATGAGTCCGAATACGGGCGTGTGTTCGAGCGATTCGATGGGATTCCCGTCGCGGTCCACGCATCGCATGTAAATGGTCTTGCTCTCCGTCCCCTCATAGAATGTTCCCGTCGGGATGCCGTCTGTCGCGCTCATCAGCGAGAGACCGATGTCCTGCCGGCTGAGGCCGATATTCCGGGCTACGGGCTGGTTGTAATCGACGATGAGTACCGGTACCTTGGGCTCCCAGTCGCTTGTCACCATCTGAAGCGAGGGGCTCTCCTCCATGATGGCGGCGGCCTGGGCCGTCAGGTCGCGCAGGACGGCCGGGTCGGGACCGCTGAATTCCACTTCAATCGGGAATTTCTTGTACATCAGGTTGTAGCGTTTCAACCGCACGTAGGCGTCCGGATAGTTGGCGTTGAGGTACGTCTGTATTTCGTCGAAAGAGGCCGTCAGCGCCTCGGGCGAGGTGTAGTCCACTATCAGTTCTCCATAGGCCAGCGACGGGTCGGCGATGCTCCGCACGAGGTTGTACCGGCTGGGCGTGCCGCCTATCGAGGTCGTGACGTGGGTGATTTCGCTGCGTCCCAGCAGATAATTCTCTATGGCGTGCAGGTCTTCCCCGACCTGTGTGCTGTTGGTCCCTTCCGGCAGTTTGTACTCTATATAGAGCTGGTCGTAATCCATATCCGGAAAGAAACCCTGCGGCAGGGTGCGGAAACAGAGCAGGCTGACGGCGACCAGACCGAACCCTACGCAGAGCGAGACGATGCGGTGAGACAGCACCCAGTTCAGTACGCTGCGCAGTGCCCGGTAGTAACGGTTTCCGTAGGGGTCTCCTTCCCTGTTCCTTTCACCTTCAGTCTTTTGTCGGCGAGTATCGGGACGAGCGTGAGCGCCAGTATCCAGCTCAGCAGCAGCGATACGGCCAGCACGATGAACAGGTCGCGTACATAGATGCCTGCCGTATCGGGCGACAGGAAGATGGGAAAGAAGGCGAGGATGGCGATGAGGGTGGCGCCCAGCAGGGGCATGGCCGTTTTCCGGCCGATGCCGGTCAGGGCCGTGCGGCGTTCGATGCCGCGCTGCATATCCACTTGAATGCCGTCCAGTATCACGATGGCATTGTCCACCAGCATTCCCATGGCGAGTACGAACGATGCAGCGACACGCGCTGCAGCGAGCCGTCGAAGAGTTCAGTATCATCAGCGAGCCGAGTACCGTGACGAGCAGGTTGAACCCGAGGATGACACCGCTGCGGAATCCCATGGCGAACATGAGGAGTACGACCACGATGAGGACGGATTCGACGAGGTTTATCAGGAACGAATCGAGTGCCGCCTCTACCTTTTCCGGCTGGAAGAATACTTCGTGTATCTCCATACCGGCCGGTATGCGTTCGTTTTCGAGCCGTTCCAGCGTCCGTTCGACCTGGCGTCCTATTTTGGTGATATCCGTACCGCTCAGCGCGGAGATGGAGATGCCCAGTGCCCTCCGGCCGTCGTACCGCAGCTCGTTGCGGACAGGATTTTCATACCCTTCGGTAACGGAGGCGATGTCGCGGAGCCGCAGCTGGTCGTCCTCATGTCCCTGCAGCAGCAGGCTGCCGATGTCCTCCGTCGTGCGGTAACGGTCGTTCACGGTTACGCGCAGCCGGGAACCGCCGCTTTCGTAGTATCCGGAGTACACGGTTTTGTTCTGTCCGTTCAGGGTGCGAGGACCTCTGCCGGATGTACCCGAGGTTGGCGAGTTTGTCTTCGTAGAGCTCTATGTAGATGCACTCCGGCCGCTGGCCGTAGATGTTCACCTTCGAGATGCCTTCGATTTTCATCACCTCCTTTTTCACGAGTTCGGCATACCGTGCGGCCTCTGCGTCGGTATAGCCGTCGAAGGTCATGGCGTAGAACATGCCGAATACGTCGCCGAAATCGTCCATTACCACGGATACGGAGGCTCCTTCGGGCAGCTCCGCCTGTACGTCGGCCACTTTGCGGCGGAGAATGTCCCAGCACTGTTCCGTCTCTTCGTTCGTGACGAGTGTGGAGAGCGATACGTTTATCAGGGACATGTCGTTCATCGAGCGGCTCGTCACTTCGCCGATGTCCTTCATCGACCGAATGCTCTTCTCCAGCACATCCGTCACTTCGAGTTCTACCTGATGGGCGGAGGCTCCCGGATAGACCGTGACCACGGCGGCCTGTTTCACCTTGATTTCGGGGTCTTCGAGCTTGCTCATGTCGTAATAGGCGAAGACGCCGCCTATCGTCAGTACGGCGACGAGGAAGTATATCAGCTTCCTGTTGTCGAGCGCCCAGTTTCCTAAATCTTTCATAGCAGACCTCCCACGTTCGTTGAGGTTGCGGCCGGCAACGGCTTGACCTTGTCGTTCTCTTTTAGGGCGTGTACTCCGGCACTCACCACCTGTTCCCCGGCGTGCAGTCCCCCGGTTACTGTCAGTATGCCGTCCCGCGATATGGCCGACGGTCTTATCTTACGGAGTGCCACGGTGCTGTCTGCGGGGTTGTAGACCCACACGGCCGGTGTGCCGTCGTGCTCCAACATGGCCGACAGCGGAATTTCACCGCTCCCGTCGTGCCGCTCCTGAGCCCGATGGTCACCATGACCGACATACCCGGAGTCAGCGGCGTGTCGGGACCGGTCGGCAGGAAACGGAGTCTCGCGGTGTAGAGCTGGTTCAGGTTCGCTTTCCGGCTGATGGAGACGAGCTCTAGCGGGAACTCCCGGTCGGGATATATTTCCGAACTGCAGCGGTAGGTTTCGAACTCGTCGCTGCGGATGAATTCACTGGCCGGAATGTTTATCTCGACCTCCGGCGCGGAGGAGCTAATCAACGACACCACGGGCATGCCGGCCGCGACGGTCTCCCCGGCATCGTAGTGGATTTTCTGTACGTAACCGTCGAACGGTGCCGTGAGGCGCGTGTCGGCGAGGGCATTGCGGTGCGCATTATACTTCGCCGTTATCTGCTGGAGGCCTGATACGGCCTTGTCGTAGTCGTTTTCCGATACGCTCTGTTTTTCGTAGAGCCGGATGACGCGTTCGGCTTCGGCCTTTACCTGTTTGTATTCCGCTTCGGTAGCCGCCAGTTGCAGGGCATAGTCGCGCGAATCCATCCGGGCGACCGTTTCTCCTTTGCGTATCTGCTGTCCGACGGTGACGGGAATCTCCGCAATCGGCCCGCTGATACGGAAAGCGAGGTTCGCCTCGGACGATGCCTTCAGTTTGCCCGGAAAACTGATGCTTCTTTCCCCTTCGCATCCGGTCGCTTCGGTCAGTTTGACGGTTCTGACAACCTCTTTGGGGAGGCTTCCGTGCCTGCATCCGGTCAGCAGAACCGGCAGCATCAGCAGCAGGACGGTGCATTGTTTCACATCTTTCATCTTCTGTCCGCTTGATAAATTTCTCGCTAAAGTACATGCGGTGTGATACGGTTCTATATTCTGTCCGGTGTTGAAAATGTTCTGAAAAGGAAATACGGGTTTCGATATAATTCTTTTTGGCGGGAATATGTCTATATTTGGAACATGAATGGCACATATAGGAACATATCATTCCGGGATGGCGGAGATAAGGTTTTTAGCGAAATCAATTTCGATGAGGAGGGCCGTCTCTTTTTCGACAGTTTTTTCATAAGGGGGAACGAGAACGATATTTTCTGTATGGAGAATATTCCGCATATCGTGAATGCGGCCGGGCTGTGTATCTGTCTGGAAGGGAGTGCCGATGTCGTGATAGGCTCCCAGAGTTACCGGCTGCGCAAGGGCGACATGTGTTCGGTCCTGCCCCGCACGATATTGTATGCAATCCGCAAGAGCGAGGATTTCAAAGGGTACGCGTGCGTGTGTACGCCGCAGTTCCTGATGAGTTTCAACATCCCGCTGGGGACACCGCTCTACCTGTTCGTCCGGGATAACCCGTGTATCTCCCTCGGTGAGCAGGAGTGCGGATGGTTGTTGAAGATGTGCCGTCTGCTGGAAGAGCATGCGGCCCGGAAAGAGCATCCGTGCGGCATGGACATATCGCGTCTGCTCGCCTCGGCGGTGGTCTATGAGGTTATCGGCATCTACCGAAAGGGGAATGTCATCGAGCAGCAGCCGTTCTCGCGGAAAAGCAAATATTATGCGGAGTTCGTCCGGCTGCTGACCGCGAACTATGCGCAGCACCGCAGCGTGGAGTTCTATGCCGACAGGCTCTGCATCACTCCGCGTTATTTGTCGGCCATCTGCAAGGAGCTGACGGGAATGACCGCTACGGAGTCCATCAACAACCATGTGATGGTCAATGCACGTATCTTGTTGGCCTCTACCGACATGTCGGTACTTCAAATCTCCGAGGAACTCAATTTCCCGAATCCGTCTTTCTTTTCGCAGTTTTTCAAGAGACACGAAGGGTGGTGCCCAAGACATACCGGGCAATGCACCGATACGAGGTCGGCAGCGATGTGTGAGGTCCGTTCCGGCTCTCTTGTATCCGCTTGCGGGAATGCTCGTTCGTTCGGACCACGGCGGTCCCGGCTGTCATTTGGCTTTGAGCGCTTTGGAGATGCTCTTGCCGATACCTTCGAATTTGTTGAAGTTCGGTAACAGCGATGCGTTGAGCAGGTCTCTGTTCTCGCTCTCTTCCGCGATGGTATGTATCGGGTATATGAGAATGAAATTGTAGTCCGAGAAGTATTTCGCCATGTAGTTGGGTATCTTTTTCATGCCGGTCTGAAACGAAGGAAGCCCCTTGTGGCTCATCACGATGATGAGTCCGTCGTCGGGCTGCATATCCCTCGTGATGATGAGAAAGTCGTCCCAGTCGTCGAAAAGGCGGAACTCGGCTTCGATGGGATTGTCCTTATGTACGTCGCGCAGGATGTCGAGCGTCTTTTTCGTCCCGTAAAAGAGCAGCTTGCTGCCCGTGTTCTGCGCAAGGTTCCACATCTTGATGACCCATAACGGGAATCCGAGCTCCTCTTCGGCGTTCTCCGGGATGACGACGAGGTTGCGTTTGACCGTGGCCACGGGCTGTACCGGCCGTAGATGTAGGTGGTGACGTTGCTGCTGCCCAGAATCCGTTCGGTGGTATGCCCGAGGAACGATTCCGAGAACTCCTTCTTTTCGTGCAACCCCAGGACGAGGTCGGTTACCTTGTTCTCCTTGATGACGCTCATGATTGCATTCGGTACGTTGACATCGTACCGGAGCAGGGTGTTGAGCTGTATGTCTGCCGAAGCCGCCGTCTGTTGTGCCTTCTCAAGAATTTTGTGCGACTTCTGTCGGCACTGGGGTCCGACTCCTGGTTGTTGATGACGTTCAGCGCATAGACGCCTGTCCGGTTGTCTTTCCTCTTTATCAGGACACTGAGGTTGATGAGTTCGTCCGTATTTTCCGAATCTTTCAACGGTATCAGGATGTTTTCCCGGAACCGGCCCTCTTTCTTGTTGTCGGAGATGGATTCGCTGAGGGAGATATTGCGTGCTCCGCGCTGCGCTGCGAAAGAGGCGATGGTGCAGGTGACGAGAATCATCACGATGGTGCCGTTGAGTACGCTGTCGTTCAGCAGCCGGATGGGCTCGCCTGCGGCCGTTTCGCCGATGATGACGTTGTAGCCCACCGTCACGGCGGCGAGAGTGGCGGCCGCCTGTGCATTGCTCAGGCCGAAGATGACGCGCCTCTCGTCTGCGGAGTATTTGAACGATTTCTGGGTGAAGAGCGCGGCGAGGTATTTGGCGAGGATGGCGACGCCGGTCATGACGGCCGCCACCTTGATGGTTTCGAAATCGCGGAAAAAGGCGCGGTAATCGACGAGCATGCCGACGCTTATCAGAAAAAACGGGATGAAGATGGCGTTTCCGACGAACTCGATGCGATTCATCAGCGACGATGTGGAGGGTATCAGTTTGTTGAGCGACAGACCCGTGAGAAAGGCCCCGATGATGCCTTCGATACCGGCCAGTTCGGCGAGCACCGCGCCGAGGAAGACGAGAGCCAGAACGAAGATGTATTGCGAAACGCTCTCTTTCACCCGTTTGAAGAACCATCGTGTTATGACCGGGAACAGGAAGATGACGATGCAGCCGAACAGGAGGATGGAGACGCCGAGCTGGGCCCAAAAGTGGGGGTCTACCTCGCCCGTGGCCATTCCCACGATGATGGCCAGTACGAGAAGCGAAAGCGTGTCGGTGATGATGGTGCCTCCGACGGCTACCGTGACTGCCCTGTTCTTCGTGATACCGTATTTGCTGATGATGGGGTAGGCGATGAGCGTATGCGATGCGAACATGCTCGCGAGCAGTACCGACGATTCCGTCGAGAAATTGAGTCCGTAAGGCCCGCGACGATACCCAGGACCATGGGTATCAGAAAGGTGTACATGCCGAACAACAGACTTTTGGAACTGTTGCGGCGGAAGTCGCCGAGGTCTATTTCAAGGCCCGCGAGGAACATGATGTAGAGCAGACCGGCCGTACCGGAGAGGATGATGCTGCTGTCGCGTTCCATAAGGTTGATGCCGTAAGGGCCTATGACTGCACCGGCGATTATCAGTCCGAGGATGGGCGGTATGCTGATTTTGTTCAGGAGCAGCGGTGCGAGCAGGATTATCGTCAGGATGACGAAGAATTTCAGTATTGGGTCTGTCAGCGGCAGCGTTATGTCGAGTATGTTCAGCGGAAGCATCGGCAAGTACATGATATTACTCTGCCAAGTTAATGATTTTGGGCGGAATTTTGAAGTCGGGAACGGCTTTTTCCACTCTTCGCTCCCGATTCTTGTATCCTCCTGCCGCATTTGGCCCGTTTCCGGTTTGCCGGCCGTTGTCCCGTACGACGGCCGATGCCTCGGATTTGCCCCGGGCGGCAGCGGAAGCAGCATAAAAATACCGCCGGGAGCTCCCCGGCGGTATGCTATACGGTTGCGGATGAATTACTGCCGGGCTTTTGGTATTCGGCCAGACCGGTCTTGAGGAATGTGATATACTCCTCGATGTTGAGGTTGTATCCTCTGACCGGCAGCAGCGGTTTGCCCGTATGGTCTACGATGATGTAGCGGGCTGGGCATTCACGCCGTATGTTTCGGCCATGAAGTTGGAGTTTATCCGGCCGAGTCCTTTCAATACTTTGCCGTTCGGCAGCGTCACCCAGTCTTCTTCCGGGACATTCTTCTTATCGTCGCCGTAGAGCGATACCACGACGAATTCGTTGCGGAGCAGCTCTTGTACCGTCGGGTCCGACCATACCCGCTGTTCCATTTCGCGGCAGTCACGCAGCCGTGGCCGGTGAAGTCGATGAAGAGCGGTTTGTCGGCTTTGACGGCGGCCTCCATAGCCTGTCCGTAGTGGTAGTAGCCGTCGATGCCGTAGGGCAGCGGCGCGAGGAAATCGGCGTATTTCTTGGTATCGCCGGAGGAGGTCATCGTCGAGGTACCGGTATAGGCCTGGCTGGTGGTCGGGCCGGTATAGGCACCGAGCACGAAGTCCTGCGACTGGATGGGCGGCATATATCCGGAGAGTCCCTTGAGCGGTGCACCCCACATGCCGGGTAGCATATAGGCGACGAATGCGAATACGATGATGGCGAGATACGACTGCCGACCGAAATGTACTTCAGTTCGCTGTCGTGTTTGAATTTGAGCTTGCCTATCAGGTAGAGTCCCAGCAGGGTGAATATCGCTATCCACAGGGCGAGGTAGATTTCACGGTCGAGGATGCCCCAGTGGTAGGTCTGGTCGGCTACGCTGAGGAACTTGAGACCGAGGCGAGCTCGACGAAGCCGAGTACCACCTTCACCGAGTTGAGCCAGCCGCCGCTCTTGGGCAGTTTGTTGAGCAGCGAGGGGAAGAGCGCCAGGACAGTGAACGGCAGGGCGAAAGCTACCGAGAAGGCGAACATCGTGATGATGGGCTGCCAGAAGTTACCGCCCGATATGGAGTTGATAAGGACATTGCCGACGATGGGGCCCGTGCAGGAGAAAGAGACCAGCACGAGGGTGAGCGCCATGAAGAAGATGCCGCCGAGACCGCCCTTGTCGGATTTGGTGTCGGTCTTGTTCACGAGTTTGCTGGGCATCGTGATGTCGAATGCGCCGAAAAACGAAGCGGCGAATATCATGAATACGATGAAGAAGATGATATTCGGCAGCCAGTGCGTAGCGAGCCAGTTGAATATGTCGGCCGTCACGGCATCGCCGCCCAGCCAGCGCGTGATAATGATGAGCGCAGCGATGGGAAGCGTGTAGAGCAGGATGATGAACAATCCGTACATTCCGGCCCGGAACCGGCCGCGTGCCTTGTTTTCGGAACCTTTCAGGAAGAAGGAAACGGTCATCGGCACCATGGGGAAGACGCACGGGGTAAGGAGTGCGGCGAAGCCCCACAGGATGGCCTCCAGTATCATGCCCCAAAGCGAACCGCCCCCGGCGGCCGTAGTCTCTGCGGCGACCGCCGTCCCCGAAGCGGACGTGAGATCTATTTCGAAATCCCAATACTGCATCGGCGTGCAGCCCACGTCGTTGCACACCATCCATTCGACGTATCCCTTGAGGCTTGCCGAGGGAGCGGTAAGAACGACCTTCTGTGCGATGGTGGCGGCGTGTTCGTAGTAGCCTATCTCCATGCCGAAGACTTCGTCATATACGACGATGGGTTCCGTCAGCTCGTATGCTTCGCCTTCGAGCCGTGCCCCCTCCGTACCTTCGAATGTTATCATCGTGGGGTTCGGGCCCATGGCATCGTACGGCCCCAAGTCATACATGTGCCATGTGTCTTCGATAGCGGCATCGAACACGATTTCGAATGTGTTGTTGCCCAGGTCGTTGACCCTGTACTTCCATTGTACGTCCTGCGAATGCGCCAGCGTCGAACCCATCAGGAGCGACATAGCGGTCAAGAGGACGGTTTTAAAGAATTTCTTCATGAGGATGGTGTATGAATTAATTTTAAAGTGCGCTGTCATGCAGTCCGTTTCACAATTTTAAAGGGTATTCGTGCGTTATCGGTAAGACGCATAGTACGTTCCGGTAGCGTGCGAATGAGGTCACAATAATAGTAAAATATTTGTTTAGGAGCAATTTTCTTTCTATTTTTGACTTACAAAACAGGTTGGACGCAGGTCCGGTTAGGTGACTTTAACATTTGATTAACAATATTTTATTATGAAAAAACTTTTTGTAACGGTAGCCGCTGCGTTGCTCGCGGGCGCCGCTCTGGCTCAGATGCCCGATGTGAAGATAGAGAACCACCAGGGAGATGTCATCAACACCTCTTCGCTCGTGAACGGCAAGCCGACCATCCTGTCGTTCTGGTCCACGACCTGCAAGCCCTGCCTTATGGAGCTCAATACCATCAACGACCAGCTGATGGACTGGCTCGACGAAGCCGATTTTCAGGTGGTTGCCGTTTCGATAGACGATACGCGTTCCGCTGCCAAGGCAAAAGCGCTCGCCAGCGGCAACGGCTGGAGCGACTTCATCGTCCTCTACGACAAGAATCAGGATTTCAAGCGTGCGATGAACGTGAACATGGTACCGCATGTTTTCGTTCTGGATGGGGAGGGAAAGATTGTCTACAACCATACGGGCTATACTCCCGGTTCGGAAGCCGAACTGCTGGAAGTGATAAAGGGCCTTCAGTAAAATGCGATTTGCGCAGGGGAGCGTTGTCGTGTCTCCATTGCCCCGCAGTTGTTTGCTGCGGGATTTTTTTGTCTCCGTGAAAAAAAATTTCAATCCTGTGCAACAAAACGGCTGGCTGATGTATCTTTAAAGTAGGAAGCGATGCGGAGATGGCCTGTTCCTGTAACTTAAAACTATGCTTATGATGAAAAGAGTGACTTTGGCGACCGTTTGCTTGGCCTGTGCGGTCATATTCCTCTTCTCCAAGGGGGATACCGCCTATGGGCCGGAACGGTCGGAGAATTATGTACCCGTTTATATGACGCGGGCGGAACTGGAGGGTTCCGTGAAATATCTCGATGGAGAACGCGGCATGTCGGACCCCGGCAAGATTTATGTGTACGGCGACCGTATTTTCGTGAATGAAAAGTACCGGGGCGTGCATGTTATCGACAACAGCGACCCGTACAATCCCCGCCGGACGGGTTTCATCGTGGCGCCCGGCTGTATAGACATGGCCGTGAAGGGGAATATCATCTATGTGGACAATGCGGTGGATTTCGTCGCATTCGATATGGTGTCCCGGAGCGTCACGGAACGCATCCGCGACTATTTTCCGGAACATTCCGTCTCTCCCGACGGACGGCAGTACGACTATCCGTACAACCGCCCCGACGGTTACATACTCGTACGATGGGACAAGGCGGACAACTAAAGCGTGAGCGCGATATGAAAAGGATATTTGTTTCAGTTGCGGTTTGTGCGACACTGGCCCTGGCGGCCGCGGCGTGCAGCAGCAGTGCCGACGGCGGTATGCCGTCGCAGGGCGGAGGTGGCGAAGGGCAGGGCGGTTCCATGGCCCGTTTCACGATAGTCGGCGACTGCTTTATACGGTGGACCATACGACGCTGAAGGTCGTCGATATCTCCAATCCGGCGCATCCGGGTGCGATGCCCTTCAAGGATGTGGAGCTCGGTTTCGATATCGAGACATCTTTTGTTATGATGACATGCTTTTTATCGGGTCGCGGAGTGCCATGCATATCTACGATATTTCGCGTCCCCACTATCCGAGTGAACTTTCGGTTACCCCGACACTTTACCAGTTGCGACCCCGTTGTGGCCGATGGCGGTTATGCTTACGTTACCCTGAATTCCGACAATGCTCCTGCTGGAGGGGAACCGATGCGCTGCAGGTCTATGACATTGCCGACCCGAAACACCCTTTCCTCGTATCGGCCGACGAAAAGATACGTTCTCCCAAGGGGCTCGGGGTGGATGCCGCTGCCGGCAGGCTGTTCGTCTGCTGCAAGGGAGGACTGAAGGTATACGACCTTGCGGAACCGGGTTATCCGGTGTGGGTGGACGACCTGACCAATTTACCGGAAGTGGGCAGCATAGATGCCTACGATGTCATACCCCGCGGCGGACTGTTGATACTGATAGGGGCGGACGGACTTTATCAGTTCGATTATACGGAGGAGAATCTGTCGTTTGTAAGTAAAATAGATTTGAGAACGCTTTGACCATGAAGAAAACTGCTAACCTTATTTTGCTGACGCTCCTGTTGGCTGCGTCGCTGCCTGCCGCACTTTCTGCCCAGACGGCAGCGTTGCAGGCAAGGCCTACTATCTCGACCGCAGCCGCGGTTCGGGGCTTATCGACTGGATGCCTGTCGAACAAGACGGCCGGCGTTATACGGTGGCCCTCAGGCCCTTTTACCTGATAAATTCCGGATTGAAGGCCGATTTCGAATTCGAACTCCGGCAGCCGGGCCAGTGGCTTCAGTTCGATTGATAGGGCGGTATAAGGGTGGTACGACCCGATGCCGGAGGAGACACATTACGGCTGGGAGAGCATCGAGGCTGCAAGAACCGTTTCCAGCGAATGGAGGGAGGCGGTTTCGGAGTAGCCTTCAAAACGTTCTTCCGGCCCAACGGCTGGTACTTCAGTGCAGGCGTCGTATTCAACTATTACGGCGTATGGTATGACGGATATACGTATGTCTCTTTCGAGGAGGAGGGGTCGTCTTACCTGAAACGCGAGGCGGGCGTCATACGGGCCGATTACTATAAGCGGGATTCAATTTCAATATCGGTAAACATTTCGCCCTGACCCGCAACCTGTTCTTCGATGCGTATGTCGGTGTGGGCTATGCCTACAGTTTTTACGACAGCCGGCACCGTTTCGCCTTCGACGGAACCAATCCTTTCACGTTTGCTTACCGGGGATTGCTGGTGAGCGGCGGTTTCCGTATCGGCTGGCTCTGGGGCGGCAGCCGCTGACCTGTCGGCCGGTGCTTCGCCCGGATGGGCGTGGAACGGAGATTTGGACATGAAAGTACAGGCGGCCCGCGGGCCGCCTGTCTGGTCTCGGGACGGGACGAGGG
>ENA-OUNI01000926-OUNI01000926.1-human-gut-metagenome-genome-assembly--contig:-NODE-926-length-12677-cov-1.948765_pt1 | contig 12677 bp, 13 predicted proteins | sample MGYA00242499_ERZ504580 | MGnify/ENA primary metagenome ERZ504580 (study PRJEB26092, sample SAMD00036315) | human gut metagenome | host: Homo sapiens | study: EMG produced TPA metagenomics assembly of... | reverse complement strand
GAAATGAAGTAATTACGTTCATAAGCTACACCGTCTTTATTGAATTGTACGATAGCCAAAGCTGAATCCAAAGACAGAATACGCTTGTAGTCGCTCATGCCAAATGGTACTAAGTCCTGTTTCTATATAAAACTCTCCCATAGTAGTAAAGTTTCCGAAACGGAATGGTTTTTCTTTCCACGATTCGTAAGGTACTTCGCTGTTGAAGTTCTTTTGTGTCAGTAGCATTGCTCTTTTTCATCACCATTGATGAAAGCCTGACGAATTTCATCCAAGATATGAGCTGATTGTTTGTTTACGTTCCAGTAGCTGCCGCTCCTGCCGAGGTGTTCGGCCCCCCACGCCATAAGGTCTTTTCATTGAATGTGATACGCTCCGCTTCTACCGAACCCATGATGTTGGCACCCAAGCTACCATTACCGATAGGGAGCGATTGCGATTCCCAACCTGCATCCGGATTGGTTGCAGTATCACCGGCCGATTCGGGTTTGGTCTCACCTTTCCACATATCTGAAGTATTGCCGAACCAGATGGCTTTATTGACTAACGTGTTGGGGGTGTCAAACCAGATGGAAAGTCCACGGGTATAGTCAGTGGCATGTACAGACAATGCCGTACATGCCATGATTGCTAATTGAAATATCTTTTTCATTTTTTAAAAATTACTTTTAGCTTTTAAAATCTTTTCAATTTGATTGTCAAGTTTGGCTGCTACTCTTTCGTATTTCTTGATTGCACTGGTTTTAGTTTTGCCTTCTGCCTTTGGGGCAGCATCGTAAAGTTCCCAAAGCTTCAACTTGGCAGTAGCTTCCTTTTGGGCAGCAGTGTAAGCGTCTGCATACGATTCCTGTGCAGCTTCCTGTTCCGGTGTAGCATAAGCGTGAGTATAACCCTTCACTTCGTTCCAGTATCCACGGGTAAAGTCCGGGAATGTAACGGCAGCGCAATTGTTGTCCATTGAGATAGCACCAAGTTCGCCCAAAGCACACCATTCTGCCATGTCATACACATCCATGTCGAGTGGCAAACCATGTTGCAAACAGTAGACCAGGCGGGAATCCATCACATAGTCCATACCACCATGCCCCAAGTGGCGTCCCTTTTCTGCATACTTGTCCAAAATCGGGTGACGATACTTTTCCATCAATGCTTTTTTCTGTTCTGTGCTCAAGAAACCATGGGCGTTGATGTTGTCCATCTTCGGAGCATCTGTACCTTTGAGTGCATTGCCTGCAATGGCAAATTCTTCTGTCGGATACTTGGTAGCATACCCCTTGGTACCAGTGAGTTTGAACAAACGGTTATATGGTTGCGGAGTCATCACGTTATGCTGGATTTCCACTACCTTACCTTTGGCTGTACGCATCAAGGTAGTAGTGTGGTCACCGTTACGGAATTCCTTCGGTTCCTTACCTGTGTTCTTTTCTACCCATTCCTTGCCTACGAAGCTTTCTGTATCCATGGCAATCAAGGTAGTGAATCGGTCGCCACGGTGAATGTTCATACATTGTGCCACAGGACCAAGACCATGAGTAGCATAGAGGTCACCACGGTTTTCCATGTTGTACTTCATACGCCAATGAAGGTTGTCCTTATCATTGTCATTCGGGTCTTTCCAGTAATACTGCCAGAATTCAGACAACTCGTGAATATAGGCACCTTCCGCACGGATCACTTCACCGAATATACCGTCCTGAACCATTAACAACGACTTCATTTCATAGTCATCGTAGCAGCAGTTTTCAAGGATGAAGCAATGGAGACGTTTTTTTTCTGACAAATCAATCAAATCCCAGCATTGTTCAAGGTTCATAGCCGAAGGAACTTCAATAGCCGCATGTTTGCCGTTTTCCATTGCACACTTGGCGACAGGGAAATGATGTTTCCAGTCTGTTGCAATGTAAATCATGTCCACGTCCGGACGCTTGCAGAGTTCCTCATATCCCTTTTCTCCATAATAGATGGCAGCCGGAGCCAAACCTGCGTTGCGGAGGTGACGCTGCTGTGCTTCGGCACGCTTTTCTTCATAGTCACAGAGCGCAACGATTTCTACCCCAGGAATTTGGCAGAAACGGATTACTGCTGACGGACCGCGCATACCCAAGCCTACAAAACCTACCACGGATACGGTCTTGATAGGAGCGGCTGTCAAACCCAAAACGTGTTCCTGACCAGCAGGACGTTCCGGAGTGTCAATCACGATAGTACCCTTGTCCCAATGCCATTTGCTAGAAGGTGACAACGACTGTGCATTGACAATTTGGAATCCCATAGCCGACATTGCCAGCAATGCTACGGCTAACATTTTCTTCAATTTCATGTTTCAATAAGTTTTTAAGATTAATAAATTATTTTGCCAAGCTATAAACTATACCTATTATCTTTTGTCCGATTTTATCAGCTGCTTCCCTGGTTGAAGCTTCAGAATATACACGGATAATCGCATAATTTTTCTTTCTTATCACCATTTTGCCATCTACTTTAAGTCTCTTATCCAATATGTAGTAGTTAATATAGGATTCATCATGAAAGCGTGCCACGATTTTTTTATTGAAATCCTGTGTAATGGTTTCTCTACACCAATCTGACAAAAGAAGTATTTCTCTAGTTCTTCCTCCATAAAAAACGCCTTGGAAGTATCGCTTCCTTTGACCAATGGGAATATATGCTAAACAATCGGGCTGGCAGTCGTTGGGATATTTCTAATATCTACCTGTAAATAATGGTCGAAAGATAAAGCCGTCAGATAGCCGTTGGATGCATCAGGCAATACTTCTTCTGCATAAATGGGGGCAGTAAATTGAAAATTTCTGTTGATATAGAACACATAATCGTATTTTCCCAATTCTTCGTGGATACTACAAATGTATTCCGATTTATAGGATGTATTGACTATCCATCCCAAATCTTCTATCTGACGAACATATACATTAGCAGAAGAAGCACAACCAATACTTTCAGGTGAATCAGTGAACAGTTTATACTCTTTCTCTGCATCCACACAAAAATATTGCTCACATATACAATAAAAGTCTTTCCAGAATTTGTTGTAGGCTTCTGTTGTCAAATATATAATTCCTATCTTCATTCTTTTCAACATTTTAAATTTTCAGGAATATTCTGTGCAGATACATGAATCTGAGAATAAAAAACAGAAATATAAAATTGGCAGCTGTCAGCCATACGGGATAATATGTTCCCAGATACTGTTCCAGACCGTAAGAAACAGAATGAACCACACAACGGAAATTCACGGTTTCTCCCAGCAGGTAGGCGGTAATGGAGTTCATACCATATATTTTCAGCCATTCCAGACCACGGTGGTGTCCCCTATAGTCCACCCAATAGTAAAAAAATCCCATTAGCAGGAAGCAGTACCCCCCAGAAAGCAATGTCATGCTACATGACCATATCCTCTTAATGATCGGTGTCTGCCAACCCCACAGCCAACCGCCCGCAATCAGTAGCAGTCCCGTGACAAAAAGACGTTTTACAGTTTTCCGTCTGTCGTTTTTCCCTTCCTTCATTATCTGTCCGGCAAACGTGCCCAGCATCACCGTCCCACCGAATGTCAGGCTGCTCCATATCCAAGTATAGGTGGGATCGTCCCTGAATCTTCCCAATATGGTTGCATCCAGACGGCTAGCAAAATTCCCTTCCGGAGTAAAGTCCCCGGCAAAAGTCATTGGCAGCCAATACGCCAGCAGGAGCACGGCGGTACCCAACACCTGCATCCGAACCGTACAGTGCAGCAACAGCAGTGCCGCTATCAGGTAGCCGGCAGCTATTGCCTGCAAGGTATTGTTGTATAAGTAAATGTGTTCCCAGTCAAGTCCTAGGAGATTTCCCTGTACTACCATACCAAGTAAAAACAACAGCAGGAAACGCCTGGTAATTTTACGGTAAACCGCATTCCTGTCTGAAATGTCCCTGTACTTGGCAAAGGAGAACGGCATGGAAACTCCTGTCATGAATAGGAACAGTGGCATCACCAGATCCCAAAAACGGAATCCCACCCATACCTCATGTTCAAACTGGTAAAGGATAGAAGTCATCCATGGGAAATCCGTCTGCTGCCCAAAAGACATCAGCACCGGTTGAAAAAATACCAACAGAAACAGGTCAAGGCCTCTCAGCATGTCAAGAGAATCCAGACGGGAAGATGTTTTTATGAAGTTCATAAGCGCATGTCTGTTCTCATTTCCTGTATTTCTTTTTCATATTTTCGAACCGAATATCTTTGATGGAAAAAGCATGAGGTAAAAACGTTGTCCTTAATTTCTACTTTCTTACAGCCATTCAAGATAAACAATTCTTTTTGCTTAGCATTCGTGTCTGGCAACAGTTCCACTTCATTATCCTTGAATACCAGTCCTTCCGTACTCTTGGCATAGAGCACCGGATTTCCGGCAAGTTGGAAGCGGTTGCCGATGATGCGTACATTCCGGTGTACGGGACGGTTGGCATCCACCACCGTGTTCGATGGATGCAGGGCGATGACGGCATTTTCGGGTCCGCCGTTATAGGCGCAATCTATAAAGGTGTTATTCTCTATCAGCACATCCTTCACGGGACCGGACTCGTACCATCCTTCCGCATCTCCCTCTATCAGGATAGCGCTCATGCCGGTCTTGTAATAGGTATTGCCTGCGATAACCACCTTACGGGGAGTAGTCATCAGCGTACGCGTGTGCTGGTACGGGTGAAGTGGCAGTTGCGAATCTCCACTTCGGGCGTGCAGCTCATGTTCTCTACACAATCATGATCCAGCTCCAGTGCCTGGGGAACCGGGCGGTCCAAAGCTACTTCCACCGTACGGTCGGTCAGCCGCTTCACCGAAGTGACCGTAGCCATAGCGAACCGTTCCATAGTAGATGCCTTGACAAAGGCCACCGTATCCCCTGCGAAATAGGCATTAAACCCGTAACTCTGACCGTGCATGAAGCGCAGTTCCAAAGTCCGGTCATCCACCTTTTTCACGGCACGCAGGTTGGTTCCATGCACATTGATAGGGTCGTCCTGCGCTCCAGCATACCGACATCCGAGGATACTGATCTTGCCGCTGCATCCCGAAAAGTGCATGAAGTCAGCCGAGGAGGCCAAGATACGTCCGCTTCCCTCCCTGGGAGCGCATGTCACGTTCCTCATGGTGATATTTCGGGTGTATTGGCTGACAATGCCCAGTCCGTGCATGTAGTGCATTCCCACATTCTCCAATGTTACGTCCTGACTTTCGTAAATGAACATCCCCACCTGATCACGGATAATGTCGCGCACCGTCAGCGTATTGCCTACCTTGGGACGGAAGTCCGCAGGAGTGTTAAAGCGTACAATACCCGGAGCCACTTCTTCCGCCTTGGCTGTAGCAAGGTATTCCATCCATGACTATAGAAGAAGTGCTTGTTTTCTGGATCATACTCTATGCAGTGGTTCCGGCTTGAACACCATCCCTCACCGTACAAATGAATCTTTCCATTCTCTATTTCATAACGCGAATCACGGTGCAGGCTCACTTCCACTCCGTTGTCATCTACCCTGGTGTAGGTGATTTCAGAGCCTCCCGGCCGTTCAAAATCGATATGCAGGTTCCGCAATTTCATCTGTTTGCTATGTGCAAAGGCTATCATGGTCATCTTGCCATGAAACATCAGCGTTGCGTCATTTCCCTCAACGGTCAGTCCCTGCATCTCTTCAAAGAATAGTCCGATGGTCTTTACCTTTGAGGGACATTCCTGTTCCGTAGAAGTGTTGGTGATAAAATATTCCTTGCGAACGGCATCCTCCGGCCAAAAGTCGTAACGCCCTTTTTTGAACACAAGCACTTTGGCGTTCAGCTTTTGCAATCGTCAATAACGGCACGCAGCCTTCCGGTCTGGTTTTCATAAGTATAAGGACGGATACCGTAGTCGGAAACGAACACGGTGTCCTGTTGTCGGGCCTGCATACTGGCGGATGCCAGCAAAAGGAAAAAAATTGCAGTCAGGGTTAGCTTCATGATATACGAATTACAAGGTTATTGAATATGTTCTTTAACAAAACAAAGATAGCGAAATAAAATTATTGATACCTTTTCTTCTCATTCTAAATAATAAGCAATACCCGAATTTTCACAAACTCAGGTATTGCATCACAATTATGTTAAACAATTCCAGCGCAGTAGCTGTCTCTTATTTATTCAATTGGACTATTTTTATAGTCCATATCTTGGTATTTCCATTGGCAGCTTTCACGCTGAATTTTCTTTCTGTGCTCCAGTCATCCGGACTTCCTAATGCGGCACTTCCCTCTATCGGAGTTATACGTGCTGCTGTCGATACAGTCACTTGTCCCCATAGTGGTTTGTAGAAACCTGATTACGGACAGCTTCCGTAAAATCCCCCCCAGCCTCTGGTACTGTCACAGTCACATGATGGTGCTGATTCGGAATTTACCTCACTGGTGGTATTCAGACGTACCTCTTTTACCACTGGTTCTTGGGTTATAGGGTCTTTTTCATTATCGCTGGGCCAACGGTAGTAGAATTGTACGGCGCTGATTTCCGCCTCCTCGTAAGTGGCAGATCCTCCCAATCGCATGAATTCAGGAACGGCAGACATACCAACAGGAGTACCCATTTTATTGCTATAAATTTTCTTTCTTTCATTTTCTTTCTTTTTATAAAATTAGACACTATTATTCCCAACCAGGATTCTGGTCGGCATCACTGATAGCTGAATTTGCCTGGATGACCGATTTCGTAATCGGGAACAGATAAGAACGGACATCAAACTTGCGGTCATCATTGGACAATTGTACATTGCCTACATAAGCAGCGGTACGGTCAGTCTTGATCTCGATAAATGTAGCCGGTTCCATCAACTCGTTGATGACACCGCCCGGTTCCTTGCCGTCGTTCGCTTCTCTCCCGTACTTACCCCAGCGCAAAAGACTGAAATACCAATCACCTTCCCAAAACAACTCAACACGGCGTTCTATCTTATAGTCTTCCCATGCATCACCCAATGTGGAAGCATTCGAAGCAGGCAGTCCACCATGGATCGTGCGAGTCTGGTTCAATACCGCTACAGCATCAGATACTTTATTCAAGCGGAGAAGAGCTTCGGCCTTATTCAGCAGGGCACGTCCGTAACGGAACAGAATCTTATGGTAATCCGTCATCACGTTATAAAACGGACGAGGGCTCCATTCCGTATAAATGTACTTCCGCATACTGTAGTTTGTCAAAGGCACGTGGTCTGATGCATACCTTTGGGTAGCCCAGCGGCTCATGTTCCCTCTTGTATAAGTTGTGATATTTTCACCTAAAAAGACAGAACCGTCATGGACAATAGAGGCATCGAAACGCTTATCACGGTGATTATACATTAGGTCGCTGATACTCATGCCCGGAGTTGTCACCTCAAATGCTTTGAAGTATTTTCCTCCGTTGAATTCTGATTCTTCCTTATGTTCGATCTTGGCAATGGCTTCCTCACGACTTAATGGTCTTGTATTATTGACGAACTGAGAAGATTCATCCCAGCGCACCGCTTGTCCGGTAGTCTGGTCAATTACCAAGTAATCATCCACCAGATTTTGGCTTGGCGTATGATCCAGCCAGCACTCAAAGATGTCCGCAATCTTAAACAGGGGACCGCAACCATTCAATGTAAGGTTGCTGTTCAGCAGATTTGGAATCAGGTTGATCATATCCGTACCGCTCACATCTGTGGCATCTTTGCTCCAGTAATGTGCAAGAATGATTTCAGGTGATGAATAGGCTCCTTTCTCGTTGAACATATTCTCATAATTGGGGTCAAGAGACACACCCTTCAACGCGTTCACGGCATCTATCGCTTCCTGATACAGACTTTTCCCATCCTTCTGCAATGCGGCAGCATCATTGGTATATGCCGCTGCAGTCAGGCACACTTCTGACAGGAGGGCATAGGCTGCATTTTTAGTCAGGCGCCCGCTTATGGCAGTTTCCGGCAGACCGATAATTGCCTCACGAATGTCTGTCAGCACGTGCAGGTAGCTTTCCACAATGTCTTTAGTCAGCGGGAGATTGAACTCGTCTTTCTCAGTCAGCACACGGTCTACCCAAATGTAACGTCCTCCCTTACGGGCCAGGTCATAGTAAATCATGGCCCTCATCATCTTAGCTTCCGCTGTAAACTGGTTCTTGTAGGCTTCCGGAATAGTAGAAGATTCCATTTTCTCAATAATCAGGTTACAATTACGGATGGCACCAAAACGGTCATTCAGCCCCCATCCATAGTTGTTTTCCATCAGTCCGCGCACTTCGCTGGGGCAAGCCGCACGGCAGTTCACCATATTGTTACTGAAAGTTTTGTCCCATGTGGAGAAACTTTCGTATGGCCCGTATGCGTTACCATAATTGCCGATAACGAATGCATCAACGGTACCCTGCGTTTCCCAAACGGTTGTTTCAGGGAAACCTTCCGTCGGTTCAGTATCCAGAAAATCACTGCAACCTTGTAACCCGACAGTTCCTATCAGTAAGATAGGCAATACATATTTATTTTTCATTTTAGTTTTCATTTGAATACAAATTAAGATTAGAAACCAATGTTTAGACTAACGGTATAGACCGTGAGATGGGATAGGTGTATCCACTTCCACTGGAACCGGATTCTGGATCAAATCCCCATTTCTTGGCTGGACTGAATGTCAACAGGTTATATCCGGCTAAAGATAGGTTGCATTTGGTCATCCAAGTAACTTTTTTCAGCAGTTTGTGCTTAAAATCATACCCGATAGACATATTCTTTAATCTGATGTAGCGCGCATCTACCAGCCAAAAGTCTGTGCCGACAAAATTGTTGTTTCCGTTGAAACCCGCTGACGCATGCTGACGCGGATAAAGTGCATTGCGATTGTCGGGAGACCATATATCCGTTTGGAAATCGTAGATGACAGGCAGGTAATTGCTGTTACCTCCCATTAGGATAGCATCCACATAAATGTTATAATTTGTGGCACCCTGCCACAACATATTGAATGACCATCCTTTATAGCTCATGTCCACATTGATACCAAAATTGGCCCTTGGACTTGTTCCATTACCCATGCGGTATTGGTCGTCTCCATCAATTTTTCCGTCACCGTTGAAGTCATAATATTTCAGGTCTCCTGCCATCAAATTGGTGGAACCATTGCGCTTTGGGTTGTTCAAGATATCCAAGTAATCTGTATAATATCCCAAATTTTTATAATAAATGCCCGTGTATGCACCAACTTGTGTGCCACGCTTATATGGATTTTTCACGCCTGTTTCAGCTTCATTGGGATTGACGTTCCAGCGGTCGTCATAGTAAGTCATGTTGGCGGATACTCCATAGTTGAAATCACCAATATGGTCTTTCCATTGCAGCACAAACTCAAATCCACGACGGATACTCTCACCATTGGATTTCACCACTGGCAATGTCTTTCCTAACGGAGAAGTATAACCGACATTGGAAGGGGTTGCCAAATAACCGGTTGTCACCTTTGCGAAGTAATCTAGCGAACCGGAAAGGCGACTGTTCAGTGAGGAAAAGTCGATTCCTAGATTGAAGTCCTTAGTGGTGTACCAAGTCATGTCAGGACTGATCAGTGCGCCTTCGGAGAAACTCGGATACCACTTTTCACCTAGAAAAGCACCGCGTGTGTACAATGTATAGGATGATACATAGGCAAAACGGTCAGCTACATAGTCACCGTTCAGATCCAAGAAATCCTGGCCGATTTCACCGTAAGAGGCACGCAGCTTGAACTGGTCAAAAATCTTTTTCAGCCCCCAGTCGCTCCAGAATTTTTCCTCTGATGCAGCCCATGCCACTGAACCGGAAAAGAATGCCCCCCAACGTTTTCCAGATGGAAATAGTCACTTCCGTCATAACGTATGTTTGCTTCCGCCATATACTTGGTGCATAGTCATATTTTAAACGGCCAATCAAGGCGGCACGACGATAACCGACTCCTTCACCGGACCAGTTTTCCATAGTTTCAACCGGACCGGAACCGATTTGATCCACATCAAAGATATATTCTTTTCTCGAAAGTCCCGAATTGTCATAGTCCTGACCGCTTGCTTCCATACCGAAAGTGGCGCCAATGGTATGAACGTTGTTGAATGTACGTGCGTAGTCTGCGAAGAACTGGGTATTGAAGTTGCGGTGGTAATAGGTTTCCTTGCTCAGACTAGGTTTATTGGCGGTAGCCGGGTTGCCTTCCCAGTCATAAGTCCTGGGCCGATTTGTTCCACGATTATTTCGGTCATTGGCTATGGTATAGCTTCCCAAAGCTTTTAGAGTCAGTCCTTCTATCCAAGGTACTGCCCACTCCAAATTCAGATTGCCACGCACAGAAGATTTGGACTCTTTGTAATAGCCGCCTTCATTACTGATATCGACCAAAGCATTGTCTGTTGTGCCACTATATATCTGTCCGAACTGGTTATAGGCCGGTTCCCAAGGTCTCTTGTTCTGAATGTGAGACCAAGTGTATAATAGCCACGTCCGCTAGCTGTGGCAGGCTCGTTCAAATCTACAATATAGGCATCCACACCGGCAGCCACTTTTAAACCTATATTTTTTAAAGTAGCTTCCATATTAGTACGGAAATTGTAACGTTGCATATTGTTGGAATTGGTGCGGTAGATGGACTCTTGGTTATAATATCCCAGACCTGTATAGATTTTCATTGTTTCACTACCTCCTGTAAGTGTCAGGTTATGGCGCATTTCAGGAGCGAAATTACGCATGGTAATATCCTGCCAGTCCACGTTAGCATGTCCTTGCGGGTCCTTTCCATTACGGAAAAGTTCCAAATCCTCAAGCGTATATTGTGGTGCACGCCCATCATATTCCAGACCACGGTTCACATAATTTGCAGCTGTGTATGAATCCACTTTATCCTGCAAGTCTGCGGGTTGGCTTAGTGTATAGTTAAAACTATAGTCCACGTTCAGTTTTCCGGTCTTTCCCGTCTTGGTAGTGACCATGACAATACCATTGGCGGCACGGGCACCGTAAACGGCAGTTGCTGAAGCGTCTTTCAGAATAGACATTTGGTCTATATCTTCAGGATTTAGATTCTGGAAGTCACGTTCCTCACAAATGATATTGTCGATAACATAAAGAGGGGTTCCGACCACCACGGATGGAGATGGATGCCTTGGCATTAACACCACCGCCGGACTGGGTGACAATCAGACCGGGTGCACGTCCTGCCAAACTCTGCGTAATATTGGGCACAGGAACCTTGGCTATATCATCGGCTTTGACCTGAGATACAGCAGAAGTAGTTTTTCGTTTCGATGTGGTACCGTAACCTACTACCACAACCTCGTCCAAGGTTTTGGAATCTTCTTTGAGAATGACTTTCATGGGTTTTCCGTCCACACGATTTCTTGGCTTACATACCCTACATAAGTGATGATGATAACATCACCTTTCTTCACACTGGGGATGCTAAAGTCCCCGTCTAATCCACTAATGGTTCCGTTAGTTGTACCTTTGACTACAACTGATGCCCCGATAACGGTTTCACCGTTCTGGTCCGTCACGATACCTGTACATGTGCCGTTCTGCTGTATGACTTGGATTCCTGCAACGGTCGTACCAAGCGCCGTTTGGATATATCCGCTAGGAAGTCCAGATAGAAACAGCATTGCGCTTACTAATTTTAGTGATTTTTTATTCATAGATTTAACGTTAAAAAATATATTTAAAAAGTTAAAAGCCGTATTTATATTTCACTTTTCTTTTATATAGTGTATTTCTAAATTTAAAGGTTAATGAATTAGCTCTTTTTTTAAAGGTTGTTGGCTTTATTTGTTGCAAATATATAAATAGTAATTCAATTACAAATATATTTTGAATTATTTTTTATCTACAAAAAACGTTTGCGATAACAGAGTAGGGTAAAGCCTCCTTTTAATTTTTGATATGCGTCAGTTAAACAGGAGTTATCAATAAGGGGGCCAAGAATAAAATTTAGCAATGTTCAGGACTGTATCTTTCGGCAGTATGCTTTTTACCGACGCGTTTCAGTTCTGTCACGAGCCTTTTTCCAAAGGCCATGAGATTATATCTGTCCTCCAGGGGGTGGATTGTGAAAAAGTTCCACAACCCTGCCAGCGGGATAGGTACCGCCGGAATGTTCCAGTCCGGCAATGATACTTTCCAAACGGGAGATATCTTTATCCATCCGTTCTTTTAATGCCAGCAAGTGGTGCTTTCTGGAGATATCGAATGTCGTCAGGACGATTTCTGACATGCTTTTGTTCCATTCAGAAGGGAAAATTCGATAGCCTGTGTTGATCTAACGTGCCACCCTTCCATGAATAATCTGGAAATAAAGTGTCCCTTCCCTGCCTTCCACGGAAGAGGGTCTGAATTTGGTTCTGATTGTTGCCATTGTACAGTCATTTTGAATTTGGATTGTCCAGTTGCTTTCTGATTTTCTGTGCCTCCCTGAACAGCCGGTGCGCCAGACTGTCCTTGTAGGCCGCCATTTCATGATTACGGATGCGGTTCCTGACCGAGTCCTCAAAAGCGGTCACCAACCTTTCCACACGTCGGATCTTTTCCTCGTCTCGCTCAATGGTAAAATGCTTCTCAAGGAAGGCGATGTCTGGATCATCCCCCGGCAGACAGATCCTGATGGCTCGGTATTTCAAATCGGCA
>ENA-OUNI01000924-OUNI01000924.1-human-gut-metagenome-genome-assembly--contig:-NODE-924-length-12693-cov-1.810043_pt1 | contig 12693 bp, 15 predicted proteins | sample MGYA00242499_ERZ504580 | MGnify/ENA primary metagenome ERZ504580 (study PRJEB26092, sample SAMD00036315) | human gut metagenome | host: Homo sapiens | study: EMG produced TPA metagenomics assembly of... | reverse complement strand
ATTTCGACAGATGGGAAATTCACTGGAAAGCCTGGACTTGAGCGCCAACAACTTCACCGGTGTACCCGCTGTATTGACTCAAAACAACTTCCCAAAACTGAAAAGTCTGATATTTAGCGGTAACCGCCGCTGGACAGTAAGCAATCTGAAAGATTCTCAATATAACAAAGACACAGAACTGGGCTTCATATTAATATGGACGAGAATCCAACAGAAATTGACCAACTATTCTTGTGGGATAATCTGGAAGAGCTGGTACTTTCTTATAATTATCTGGAAGGTACTCTGCCTACTTACGAAGCAGAACAGGCTGGCAGGCAGATGATCTGAAACAATATGGTGATACATTGAACTATCTGCTCGAACATCCAGAAATTCCAAAGATTCTGCAAACATGAAGCGACTGACACTGAACCTGAACTTCTTTACAGGTAAAATACCCGAATGGTTGCGCTTCCATCCGCACCTGTTGGATTGGTTCCCCGAAGTACTGATTTTCAATCAGCAAGAAATGGGGCAAGACTCCAAGGGAACACCGGTAAAATTCAGCGATGAACCAAGTAGCTTACATACTACTTCGATGCTTATCCTTTATACAAACAGAAATATGAAGTGGAAGGAGAAGACGAAACATTAAAACCAGAAGAACAAAAGAAGTAACTTATGAAGAAAATATATATCTATGCACTTGCATGTGCCTGACGGCTATTTCTTGCCAGGACAACGAATGGGTGACCGATAGCACCACTCCGCAAGTCCCTGAAATTGAAATTCCGATGGGAGCAGCAGACGGTGAACTACTCATCAAGTTTGTTCCTGAAATGAGTGATATCCTGGACCAGACACTGACGCGTGCTGGCGGGATATCCACCCGCTCGGGTATTCCTTCTACCGATGAGGTGCTCAACATCCTGGGTGCCTATCACTTTGAAAGAGTGTTCCCGGTAGATCCCAAAACAGAAAAACGTACCCGCGAAGCAGGTATGCACCTGTGGTATATCGTTCGCTTTGACAAAGACACCGACTTGAAAGAAGCTGCCCGGCAACTCAGAAAGTTGGGTGAAATCTCCAAGATTCAAAGCAACCCTACCATCCGGCGTGCCTACGACCCGAAGAAAAAACCGCTGTACCTCTCGGCCAGCGATTTGCAACATGTGACTCGTACCAGCGAAGGACTGACCTTCAACGACCCGGGATTGAAACACCAATGGCATTACCAGAACACGGCAGCTACGATTTTGTAAAAGAAGGTGCCGAAGCTATTGCCGGTGCAGACGTAAATTGCGGTGAAGCTTGGAAACTGTGTAAAGGAGACCCTACCATCATTGTAGCAGTACTTGATGAAGGTGTAATGTGGAACCACCCGGATTTGATTGGCAACATGTGGACCAACGAAGCCGAAGAAATAGGTTCTACAGAAGATAAAGACGGCAACGGCTACAAAGGTGACCGTTACGGTTATAACTTTGTAAAAAACACCGGAGTTATCAGCTGGACATCGGCAGAAGATACCGGTCACGGTACCCACGTAGCCGGAACCATTGCAGCAGTAAATGGTAATAACAAAGGTGTAGGTGGTATTGCAGGCGGTGACGGAACAGAAAATTCAGGAGTTAAGATTATGACCTGTCAGCTGTTCGATGGTGCGTATGGATGTACCTTGGCAGCTGAAGCCAAAGCCATCAAGTATGCCGCCGACAATGGTGCTGTGATTCTGCAGTGTAGCTGGGTTACAACTCACCGGATGCCAACGAGGCACTGGCTATACCCCCGGACCGAAAGACGAACAGGATTGGGAAAACCAATATCCTCTGGAAAAAGAAGCACTGGATTACTTCATCCACAATGCCGGTTCACCCAACGGTGTGATAGATGGTGGTTTGGCTATCTTTGCATCGGGTAACGAATATGCACCTTCTTCTTCATATCCTGCAGGCTATTCCAAATGTATTTCTGTCAGTGCCATCGCTGCCGACTTTACTCCGTCTAGCTATACCAACTATGGCGAAGAGATTACCCTCTGTGCACCGGGCGGTGACGGTGACTACTACGGCACGCCAGGGGTAGCAGATGACGAGTTTGCCTGGGAAGGTAAAACACAAGGTCTGATACTCTCTACTGCCATCAAGAACGGACAACCGGCTTATGCTTATATGGAAGGTACTTCCATGGCTTGTCCCCATGTATCGGGCGTAGCTGCCTTGGGGCTGTCGCATGCAGTGAAAGAGCGTCGCCACTTCAAGGTCGCAGAGTTCATTGAACTGATGAAAGAAACTGCCAATGACCAGTTCTATAACTTCTACGATGAAAAAGTGGAAAAACTGTATTATTACAATCACACGACTTTTGGCGCCCCTCCAACTTTGATGAATCTGATAGAGCGTAAAGGGAAAATGGGTAGCTGGTAGATGCCGGTGCATTGCTCAAGGCTATTGGTAATCACGGTTCAGACATGATTGTACCAAATGTATATCTGGCAACGGGGAAAAGTACATCCATTGATCTGGCCCGTTATTTTATAGATGGAGAAAGCCTGAACTACAGTTGTACCGTTGCCAATGAAAATATAGCAACCACAAGTGTAGACAAGACAATACTAACTATAAATGGCATTGCAGACGGTAGTACGACTGTGACTATCCAAGCTGGCAGTAAATCACAGACAATAACGATTACTGTTCGTAAAAATGCTGGTGGTAGTGGCTGGTTATAATCGAGAGATTAAATAGACATGAAGAAGCGACAATTGATGATACTGACAGTCTTTGTGGGCGGATTGACCGATTCCATTCCTGTAATAAAAGCGCAGGAATGGCGGTTAATGTCCCGTGAAGAAATAGAAGCCAAGGTACATCCTGTTTTGTTGGAGCAAGCCGGGGAATTTCTTCATTTTGATACGTGTCGCCTGTCGGTAGGTACTATAAATGAAAAAAGTCAGCCCAAAACCGTATACTTCCGTTTTCAGAATGTAAGTCAGCAAACCATTACGTTGAACAAAGTTACTACTACGTGTGGTTGTACTGCTGCCGGATTCAGCAAAAAGCCATTGGCGCCCAATGAGGAAAGTATTATTAGTCTGACTTTTCATCCCAAGAACAGACCAGGCACAATTGATGCAGAAGCATTGGTATATACCGATCTGTCCGATTTTTCACCTGTGGCACGATTGTCACTATGCGGCTATGTCAGTTCGTCTGATGAATGGAAGCACCTGCCTCAAAATATGGGACATCTGCGGCTTACACGCAAGCAGGTGTCATTCAGCAGAGCAGGAAAGACAACCATTGAGCGCATAGCATGTGCCAATAGTGGAGACCATCCGCTCAAACTGAATGCTTTACTGCTACCTTCATGCCTAAAATTCTATACCGAGCCTGCGGTACTTGCTCCCGGACAGGAAGGTGATCTTGTGATAACACTTGATAAGGCAAAATTGCCCAGCTTCCATACTGAGGAGAAACATCTTTCTCTCATTATAGATGGTGTGATAGGCAAACCTTCGGAAAAAACGATAGAAGTAATTATTAAAAACTAAAAAAATAAAAACAAGAAATATGAAAACCTTATTCAGAATAATGACGCTTTTCTTGACGCTTTTCTGTTTCGCAGGCTGTGACGATGACGAGGAAGTACTGGCCACATTGGACGTTTACAGCCGCTAATCTGGACGGGACCTGGAAGTTAGTGGAATGGAACGGCGCCCCCTTGCAAGAACGGCAGTTATTGCTACATTACATTCAGCCGCAAGGATAAGACTTATAAAATGTATGATAAGTTTAGCAGTATGTACTCTAATCTCAAGACGGGTAGTTTTGAAATTGAGAAAGAAAAGGATTTAGGCTATATCATTAGTGGGAACTATGATTTCGGCAATGGTGAATGGGCTAATTCCTATATCGTAACCAATCTTTTGGCCACTTCCATGATTTGGACTATAAAAGATACTCCATCAGATGTACAAAAATTTGAACGCTGCGATAAGGTACCCGAAGAAATAGAAAATGAAGTCCGAGATTTTTAGAGATGTTTTGACACCTCTGTTTAACAATATAAAATTCTCAAAATAAAGTTCATAGTCTTTTCTATTTTAAGAGAAGAACTGTTAAAGTTTAACAATGTTTAGAGGGCATGTCTGTGAAGGCATAGCCCTTTTTTAGTAATGGAAGGAGCTAATTGGAACACTGAAGAAAGATTTATCACGCATCCGGCACAGTTCCCGGTGCGCCTTTTCCTTATAGGTTTGCAGGTTTCTGATTTAGTTATGCAATCGGTTATTTTCTTCTTGTATGCGTTGGAGTTCCTTTTTCTGTTCTTCTGGCTGGCTTTCTACCTTGCTTCCGTTGGCGTAAGGTACTATATGCCGTCATTATGTATGAAGGTGAATCGTGCATTACGACACACCTTCATGTTTAATCCGTAGGGTTAAAAAAAAAGGTTAACAGTTAGCGAAAGCTCCATAAATTTAAATCTTGCATGGCTTCAACCTTTTTCTCAACATCATCCGGCAGAGCGGGAAAAAGTCGATGCCAGTGATGCGTTCCACTTCATCCACGCTGTTGACATAGTTTTTTAACGGATGATTTCCTGATAAATTTTTAAAGATAAAGCCAATGGCCTTAGGATGCCCGTTGCGGTACTGAGTATGACTTTGAAGAAAGCTTCAGGCACGGTAACTTTGTGTTTCCTGCCTATGGTACGGTGTTTTTGCCGGTAAAGGACAGGACCGCATACGATGTATAGCTTTCCTTCTTTTTTTGTCCACAGGCGGCAGGCATCTTCCAGTTCTTTCCAGTCGCCCCGGTTCAGATTGTGGTTTTGAGGGCAGATGTTGGTCATGTAGAAACTTTCCTGCATGGCTTTCCAGTGCCAGCGGTTGTCGCCGGCGGGGCACATGTGTCCGCGGTCCATGCCGGAGCGTTTATAGTCGTCGGTAGTCACAGCCTGGTTTTCGGGCAGGTCGGGGTCGGGCAGGAATTTGTCGGTACGGCTTTCCCGCTCTATCAGTTTTTCGGGTGTCAGTTCCCATGCCACCCAGTTGGGTATCTTGTGTTCGCGGTTGTACGAAGTGATATAGCCCTTGCGGTGCAATATCTGTTCGGGCACGTTTTTCAGGGGGGCGGGAAGCAGGGGGCTTCCGGTGATGGCGGGTGTTGCTTTTTGCGTTATCCTCTCTTTAATTACAGGAAGCTTGTCTTGCAGCGCATGGGCTATCGGTTCACGGCAGATGAGTGCCAGACATGCCAGCACTATCAGGTAAATCACTCCTTGAGATTGCTTCTTGCTGTTTTTTCTTTTTGCCATGACGATACGATTGTCTTTTCCTGTAATTAAAGAGAGGCGGTTTGCAATTGCCGGGTCATTCAACCAATTTGTGTGCCCGTTCCAGTGCCACGTTGATGTTGGGGCAGATATTCTCTTTGCCTAAAAGCGTGTAGAAATCCGCCTTTTCCAATACCTGATGCACCTTTGTGTTTACGCCGGAGAGCACGACGGTTATCTTTTCTTTCTGCGACATTTTACAAAGGCTTTCCAGGTTATGGATACCTGTGGAGTCGATGAAAGGAACCTTGCGCATACGGATGATGCGTACTTTGGGGCGGTCGCCGAGCTGTGCCATCACTTCCTCGAACTTCGTTGCAATGCCGAAGAAGTAAGGGCCGTTGATTTCGTACACCTCTACGCCTTTCGGGATGATAAGATGCTCTTCATTCGTTGTGATGTCCGTTTCGGCGTTCGGGTCTATTTCATCCTTGATAACCGAAATTTCGGTCGTCTCCATCACACGGCGCATGAAGAGCACGCAGGCGATGACCAGACCCACTTCGATGGCAACTGTCAGGTCGAAGATAACTGTCAGAAGAAGGTTATCAGTAACACGGTAACGTCCGATTTCGGATTCTTCAACAATGCCTTGAACACGCGCCAGCCGCTCATATTATAGGACACAACCACCAGTACGCCTGCCAGGCAGCCCATCGGAATGTATTGCGCCAGCGGCATCAGCAGCAGAAGAATCAGGAGCAGCACCACCGCATGTACTATACCGGCCACGGGCGATTTGCCGCCGTTGTTGATATTCGCCATTGTGCGGGCAATGGCGCCCGTAGCGGGGATACCGCCGAAAAGGGGAGTACCATATTGGCAACGCCCTGAGCTATCAGTCGGTATTGGAGTCGTGTTTGTCACCGATAACACCGTCGGCTACGGTGGCGGACAGCAAGGACTCTATCGCTCCCAGTACGGCAATCGTGATGGCAACGGGAAACAGGTTTTTAATCGCTTCCCAGTCCAGCGCGGGCATTACGGCATCGGGCAGTTCGGCTTTGATGCTGAAACGGTCGCCGATAGTGTCGATGCAGTCGATGCCGCCATACATCTTCATCAGGTACACGGCTACGGTCACTACGATAATGGCGATGAGCGAGCTGGAATTTTCTTCGAAAATTTCGGAGTGATGGCAATGATAACGATGCTGGCGATGCTGACAACCGTATTCCACCAGTTGACGGTATCGAAATGACGGAAATAAACCAGCCATTTCCCGATGAAGTCTCCCGGAACTTTCTCTCCGCCGAAATTCAATCCGAATACATCCGCAATCTGGGTGGTGAAGATAGTAACGGCGATACCGCTTGTAAAGCCTACGATAATAGGATAGGGGATAAACTTAATGACTGCCCCCAGTTTGAATACTCCCAGAAGAATGAGGATGACACCCGCCATCAGTGTGGCGACAATCAGCCCGGCCTCTCCGTATTGCTGGATAATGCCGTAGATAATGACGATGAACGCACCGGTAGGGCCGCCGATCTGAACTTTACTTCCTCCTAACAGGGAGATGATAAAACCGGCGATGATTGCCGTGATAATACCTTTCTCGGGCGATACGCCTGATGCAATACCGAACGCAATGGCAAGCGGCAAGGCAACGATACCCACAATGATACCGGCCATCAGGTCTGCCATGAACAGTTCTTTAGAGTAATTTTTTAAAGCCGTGTATAGCTTTGGCTTGAATTCGAACGCTTTCATTGTATTTTAGAAACTTTGTTTTTACCTGTGAGGGTGTGTCCATCCGATTTGTCGGTGCACCCTCTTTTTTGAAAAGAGATTGCAAATTTAGGTAAAATAATGCAAATGACTATAAGAGCCTGTTTAAATTTTCTCCAAAAAGTATTTTTTCAGCTTCTTTTGAGTTCCTTTCCGGTCTGTTCTTCTCTTTTTATCCGCCACGTAGCTCGCTATATTCCTTATAAACCGGAAAAACGGTCTTAGAAAGAGCCTTCGGAAGAATGATGTTTAAGCAGGTCCGCGTATTCCGCTCTTTTTGCCGATAACCTGTTTCGGGTATGGCAGATGATTGTTTTACGGATGCCCGAACATAAATATGCCGTTTTTTGTTATTACTATCGGATTACTTGTTATGGGTTGGACATTAAAAAAACAGCCTCGTCGGATTTATGAAACGAAATAGATGCTGTCTGTTGAGTGATAGATAAATCCGATGAGGCAAAATGGGGATTATTAAAACTAAATTTGTATTTTTGTACTGTAAATAAAGCAAATACGAACAATCTATACGTAATTATATTAACTAATAAAAAGAATTATGAGCAAGAGTATCAAAGGAACTCAGACAGAAAAGAACCTGCTGACTTCATTCGCCGGCGAGTCACAAGCAAGAATGCGCTACACTTATTTTGCAAGCGTGGCAAAGAAAGAGGGTTACGAGCAAATCTCCGCTATCTTTACCGAAACGGCCGATCAGGAGAAAGAACATGCAAAGCGTATGTTTAAGTTTTTAGAAGGCGGTATGGTAGAAATCACCGCATCTTATCCCGCAGGAGTTATCGGCACTACATTGGAGAATTTGCAGGCTGCCGCTGCAGGCGAGCATGAAGAGTGGTCGTTGGACTATCCTCACTTTGCCGATGTTGCCGAGCAGGAAGGCTTCCCCGAAATAGCCGCCATGTACCGTAATATTTCCATTGCTGAAAAAGGACACGAAGAACGCTACCGTGCTTTTATCCAAAACATCGAAACCGCTTCTGTTTTCGCCAAGGAAGGCGAAGTGGTATGGCAGTGCCGTAACTGCGGTTTCATCTACACAGGCAAGGAAGCTCCTCAGGTGTGTCCGGCTTGTTTGCATCCGCAGGCTTACTTCGAGGTGAAGAAGGAAAACTATTGATAACCGGTACATCTGTCCAAATACCGGATTCAGGCGCGATTATACGAAAGCATACGGCATATTTTGTCCGTTATATTCGTATAATCCGCGCCTTTTTCATATCTTCTCTGCAACTTGTATTCCGGTTCATTCGGCGACCGGTTTTCGGCCGCTTTTTATCTGTAATATTATTTCTTTAGTACTACGGAAAGCGCTTCATAGGCTTTGGAAGCATCTTGAATCTGAAGCAGTTTTTCCCAATTGGCAGCCGGTTCTGTCTTATGATTATATCGTTTGAGGATATTCAATATAAGTTTGCCGTTTTCTGTAACAGCTTTTGCAATGAAAGCACCACATTCGTTTTCTACTTTTACATTTAACTTCTCTACTCCTTCGGGAGCCGCTTTGTACCCTTCCGGAAGATTTACAGTGATATTCCATTGGAAAGTGCGGGGAGCGGACATATAAATGTCGGCGGAGCGTTTACGTTCCTTACCTTCAATCTGCGTCTGCTCACCTATGAGTCTGCCTGCGGAAAGCACGTAATTAGGTCCTGCTTTTCGGATATAGCCATCCATTGTAATAACGAAACGGTTATAAATAAAGGCTGCCGGCTGTCCGGACCGAATTACCCAAACATTGCATCTGATAGCCGTAGCAACTTCTTGGCATTTTCGCGTGGTAGAAGTCTATTTCCCATTTATAATCTTCCTTTTCCTGTTCGCGGCCCTTTCGGAATGCTTCTCGAAGATCATCCGCGTATTTCTTGCCTACTTCTTCGGCAAACTCCTTATCAATGCTAAGCAGGAGCCGATAGGCTGCATCCACATCTTCCAGCTTAACCAATGCAGACTGCATGTATTCTTTTTGTGTTCCGGTGCGGTATTCGTTCCGGCTGACGGTGAGCAGCGTATTGTCGATGTCGGCCTGTATGGTAGTGATGTTTTGGTTATCATCGGCTGTACCTGCTGGCAGATTGAAATGTTCCCGCTCGGCCTTTGTCTTCAGCTTCTTGGCTTTCTTCTTATCCGGTTCCAGGATGGCTTGTCTGCCTTGATAACGGGCAGGAATTTCATGGGGAATAAGGTAGGCTGTAGGCGGGAGGTAGTATTTCTGACTTTCCGGAAGTGCAAGAAGCCAGGTGGTGTTGCGGTAATTCGTCAATTTGTCAAGCGGTTCTTTGTCTTCGTTGGTAACCATTCCAAACAGATTGGGAACATCCACCCAATCCAGCAATCCCTGAAAATAGATGATGAACAGCTCGTTGTTGCAATCACTTTTAATGTCCGATAACAATGCAAAACGATAGTAATTGTAGATGAAATCTGCTTTTTTTTCGTCTGTCCAGTCTTTTTTCTTTATTTGCTTTACGTTGCGGAGAAGCCGGATACCTTTCTTGGGGCTACTTAAACCGCCATATCCGCTATATTTTTGAGCTTGCTTTATAAATTCCCAGTCGTCTTCCTGTATGGCAGCCGCATCAGGATTGGATTGTAGTCCTTTTTCTGTGGTGCTTTTTGGAATATAGGTGTATTTTTTCATCTTGCTATTGGTGATGTACATCAATGTCATTGGAGTTTGCTGCATAGGGTTGTACCATAAGTCGGGTTCGGTTTGTTCTATATCCTTTACAGCCACATCAAGCAGGATGTTTCCGTTTTCGTCTTTGCTTTGTTTAAAGTCCGGTGCGCCGTTCAGAGTACGGTACTGGGTAGTAAGTTTGTCATCTATCTCGCAATGTACCGTATAGGAAAGCATCGGGTGGCTTTGGCGAAACCGGAAGACGAACGGGTCGAGATTGTGGTTTTCCAATGAAGTGTAGTTGAAGAAGAAAATATCTACCTTATCACCGATTTCCAGTCCGGGTACGGCAAGTTTCTGAAGTTGTTCCTGGTCTTTCTTGCCTTCGGTGGCTGTCATGTATTCGTCGGTGCTTATTTCGTTTACGGTACCGTCCGGTTTGATGATGCGCACGCCCAGTACTTGCTGGTAGTTTTCGTCGTACCGCCAGTCTTTTTTACGTATTTCCGCTTTATAATCAAATTCGGAGAACTCTTTCAAAGCGGCTTTATCGTTAATTTGCACAAGCATACGGTATAAGTCGCGACAATTTACTTCACGGTCGATATAATGAAATCCTCCGAGGAAGGCGCGACGTTGAATCGGGTCTTTTTGGTGATTTCCAACCGGCTGTGTGCTGCCAGAATGACGGCTGACTCATCTTTATATTATCGGGAATAGCCGTGTTGGTAAATTCGGGCAGTTTCAATGCCCAGACTTCTTTTCTCGTTTCCTCTGCAAAGAGTTTGTATTTCTCTTTGTCATCGGCATTGGCATTAGGGGTGGTTAATAAAAGTGCCAACACCCCCATCAGGAATAACATGTTCTGTTTCATTATTATTGTTTTTTGAGGATGATTTGTTCGTGGGATGCATCAGCCCATTTCCGCAAGTGTGTATTCCAGGTTGCAATTTCGTTGCGGGGGAATACGTTTTTCGGTTATCTCCATTACTTTCCGGAATGATTTTGTTTTCTTTCTGTTTTGTAAGAGCAACAGAGTATACCTTGCGGCGTATGGATTGAGATGCCTTTGGGGCAATAAGAAAGTACGTAGCTGCGGGTATTTCCAGTTCTGTGTGGCGTACGATGCGGCAACGGAGCGGGAGCTCGTAATCATGGATGCGTTTGGCGGTGTCTATCGGTTGGTCAAACAGGTCATTGTGAAGGTCCAGCTCTATGTAAAACTCGTTATCGGCTATTTGTACAGCACTGCTGTTTATTACTTCTCCGGTCAGAGCAGCCCATTCCTGTTGAGGTTCCTGCTGTATCCAACTGACCGAATTAATCTGATAATTGTGATTATCTCCGGTCAGGATACGGGAAAGATACTCTTTCCGACCGCTTTTATCGTTTTCATGGTAGGCTGTGAGGAAAAATTCTTTCATGTCTCCACTCCAACTACGGGTTGCATTGCCCTGCAATACTTTGTTCGCTTGTTTGTCGGATAGGCTACAGATATAGGACAAACTGTCTATAGATGCACTGCTGTTCAGCATGGGCAATGTGTGCACGATACAGTTTTCTCCATTTTCTATTACAGCTTCCCTTCCTTGTATGCTTTCGGGTATGAATTCCGCGTTTATATATTCGTTGGTGGCATCCAGATAATAGGTTTTTCCCCGGTAGATAAGGCTGCATATCATGTGATTGACGGATGCAAGTGTAGCTATTTCGCTCATCCGGTAGGGGATGTCTACAGTGCCTATATCGGTAAGGCGGGCATCAAAACCTTGTGCTTTCAGCAATGTACGGAGCAAGATTGCCATTCCTTTGCAGTCGCCGTACCGTTTACGCAACACTTCTGCGGGAGTATCGGGTTTGTGTCCCAATATACCTGCTTCAAAAGCGATATAACGGATATTTTGTTGTACCCAGGCATATGTGTTACGTATTTTTTCCATGTCCGTACGGCAGCCTTCGGTGATTTCTGCTAATAGACTGTCGAGTTCGGGTATGTTGCAGTCTACTTGTGCCAGTCCGTTAGACCACCGGTACATATCGTGAACATCTTTAAATGAGCCGGTTATCAGTATGTGCGGGTATATTTTACCCGATGCCGGCATATGTTTTTCGTCTTTCATGGCCGGCATGTCCGTCACGGTATAAGTGAATAAGGAGTCTCCGGCACTGTTGATGCCGCGTTCACAGTGAATAGAAGGAGTAAAATTCCTTTCTGTCAACCGGAAATGGGAGAGGGATTGCGGAATGATGAATGTTATTTGCTTTGTTTTTATAAAATAATCCTCACCCAAATAGATTCGTGTAAAATAATGCAGGTCATGAAAAGTACGTTTAAACGTAACTTCCGTCTTTTTTCCTTTACGGTCAAGATTGATGTTGAAGAAGCAAACCTTGCTGTCGTCGAAGAAGACATTTTCCGGCGTGATGCTTTTATATTCTGCCTTTCCTCCGCCTTTGGCGGAAGCTCCGTCCAATGAAATGAATTCTCCGTAGTAGGTGTAGGGTTGCAATGCAGTTCCCATTCTTGTGGCTTCATAGGATGTTTCTTTTCTGTTGCGTACGGTAGGAATACCGTCTTCTTCCATAAAGATATAGGAGTCGCTGCATTGTGTAATGACAATGTTGTCATCAAGTGTTTGTCCGTGTAAGTTGCAAACGTACAAGCACAAAAGTATACATGTATAGATACAACTGCTTTTCATGTCAGTCTGCTATAAAGATTAGATAATAAGGTATTTACAAAGATAGTCAGTTTGTAATATTTTGAACAAAAAATAAATATAATTAAAATTGCAATTTCTTGCCTTGAAGCAAGAATTAATCTTTTTATCCGAAAGTTATTTCCCGTCGGATGCGGCTTAAGGTATATGGAGAGATATTCAAGAAAGAAGCGATTTCCTTCAGACTTATCTGGTGAACGATGTCGGGACATCTTCTCAATAATTCTTGATAGCGTATTCTAGGAGAATTCGGATATAGACTCAATAGCCGGTGATAAGTCATAC
>ENA-OUNI01000921-OUNI01000921.1-human-gut-metagenome-genome-assembly--contig:-NODE-921-length-12707-cov-2.766693_pt1 | contig 12707 bp, 9 predicted proteins | sample MGYA00242499_ERZ504580 | MGnify/ENA primary metagenome ERZ504580 (study PRJEB26092, sample SAMD00036315) | human gut metagenome | host: Homo sapiens | study: EMG produced TPA metagenomics assembly of... | reverse complement strand
TTTCCCCAACGGCCTGCGGCTGGTACACTACGAGGATACCAGCACGCAGATGGTGGCACTGAACATCGTTTACGATGTCGGTGCGCGCGACGAGCATCCCGAGCATACCGCTTTGCCCATTTGTTCGAGCATCTGATGTTCGGCGGTTCGGCGCATATTCCGATTACGATACGCCTTTGCAGTTGGCGGGGGGAGAAAACAATGCCTGGACCAATAATGACATTACCAATTACTACCTCACCGTTCCGAAGCCGAACGTAGAGACAGCCTTTTGGCTGGAGTCCGACCGTATGCTGGAGCTGGCTTTCAGCGAGCAAAGCCTCGAAGTGCAACGCGGTGTAGTGATGGAAGAGTTCAAGCAACGCTGCCTTAACCAGCCGTATGGCGATGTGGGGCATCTGTTCCGGCCGTTGGCGTTCCGGGTGCATCCGTACCGCTGGCCTACTATCGGCAAGGAACTCTCGCACATAGAGCAAGCCACGCTGGACGAGGTGAAGAGTTTCTTCTATCGTTTCTATGCTCCGAACAATGCCGTGTTGGCAGTGACGGGAAACATTTCATGGGATGAAACCGTTAAGCTTACCGAGAAGTGGTTTGCTCCCATACCCCGGCGGGACGTTCCGGTGAGGCAATTGCCGCAGGAGCCGGAGCAAACGCAGGAACGCCGGCTGACGGTAGAAAGAAACGTGCCGCTGGACGCCTTGTTCATGGGTTATCACATGTGCAGTCGCGAGGGTGCGGATTATTACGCATTCGATATTCTGTCCGATATTCTCAGCAACGGACGTTCCAGCCGTTTGAACCGCCGCTTGGTACAGGAACAGAATATCTTTTCCGGTATCGACGCGTACATCAGCGGTACGCGTGATGCGGGTCTGCTGCAAATCAGCGGTAAACCTGCGGCAGGTGTGTCGTTGGAGCAGGCGGAAGCTGCTGTCCGTAAAGAACTGGAAGAGTTGCAGCGGTCTCCGGTAGACGGGCAGGAACTGGAGAAGGTTAAGAACAAGTTTGAATCTACCCAGATATTCGGCAATATCAACTATCTGAACGTAGCCACAAACCTTGCCTGGTTCGAGCTGACGGGAAAGGCGGAAGATATTGACCTTGAAGTAGAGCGTTATCGCTCCGTTACGACGGAGCAGTTGCATACTGTGGCGCAGCGTACTTTCTGCGAAAGCAATGCCGTAGTATTATATTATAAGAGTGATAAATGACAGTCAAAGGGAGCGTTTTTCGTCTCTTTGCAGGAAGGGAAGGGCGCCGTTTGACGAAACGAAAGTTCCCTGTTAAGGAAACTTCGGTTTCCTTGTTGAGGAAGCTTCGGTTTCCCGTTGAGGAAGCTTCAGTTTCCTGTTGAGGAAGCTTCGGTTTCCCATTGAGGAAACTCCCCGTTTCCCGTCGGGGGACTCCCGTTTCCCATTAGGGAAACTTTGGTTTCTTACTAAGGAAACTTTGGTTTCCCGTCAGGGGAACAATGGTTTCTCCCTTTGAAACAAATTTTAGACAATAAGATGATGAATTGGATAGCCGGCTATAAGCAGCATTATAAAGCGTTGATATTTTTGGGACTTCCCATTGTTATCGGACAGGTGGGAGTAATTATTCTCGGTTTTGCCGATACTCTGATGATCGGGCATCACAGTACCGAGGAGTTGGGTGCAGCTTCTTTCGTAAACAATGTATTTACGCTTTGCATCATTTTCAGTACCGGTTTCAGTTACGGGCTGACGCCTATCGTGGGCAGTCTTTACGGCAACCGCCGTTTTGCGGAAGCGGGGCAGGCGTTGCGTTGCAGTTTGGTGGCGAATGTCCTGGTGGCATTGCTCCTTACGTTTATCATGACGGTGGTCTACTTCAACGTGGAGCGCCTGGGGCAGCCCGAGGAACTGATGCCTTTGATAAACCTTATTACCTGGTATTGCTTGCTTCGCTGGTTTTCGTGATGCTGTTCAACGGCTTCAAGCAGTTTACGGACGGAATCACAGATACGAAGACCGCCATGTGGATATTGCTGGGCGGAAATACGCTGAATATCATAGGCAACTATATCCTTATCAACGGCAAACTGGGCTTCCCGGAGCTGGGGTTGCTGGGAGCAGGCATCAGTACGTTGTTCTCGCGTATTATGATGGTGGTGGTGTTTGCGTTGATTGTGCTGCGCGGTCGCCGCTTTATCCGCTACCGGATCGGGTTCTCCCGCATGGGATGGTCGTTTCCGGTGTTCAAGAAGCTCAATGCACTGGGCTGGCCTGTCGGTTTGCAGATGGGAATGGAGACGGCCTCTTTCAGCCTTAGCGCCATCATGGTGGGCTGGCTGGGCACTATCGCTTTGGCATCCCATCAGATAATGCTGACCATTTCGCAATTCACGTTTATGATGTACTACGGTATGGGCGCAGCGGTGGCGGTGCGTGTCAGCAATTTCAAGGGGCAAGACGATATGGAGAATGTACGCCGCTCCACATTTGCGGGTTTCCACTTGATAATGGCTATGGAAGTAGTGCTTATGAGCATCGTTTTTGTGATGCGCGGACAGGTGGGCGGCTGGTTTACGGATAGCGCAGAGGCTTCGGCGCTGGTAGCCTCTTTGTTCTTCCCTTTCTTGATTTATCAGTTTGGCGACGGACTGCAAATCAACTTTGCCAATGCGCTGCGGGGCATATCGGATGTAAAGCCGATGATGGTTATTGCATTTATTTCTTATTTTATTATATCTTTGCCCGTAGGATATTTTTGCGGTTTTGTGCTGGGCTGGGGACTGGTCGGCGTGTGGATGGCTTTCCCGTTCGGTCTGACCAGTGCCGGGGTGATGCTGTGGCTGCGCTTCCGCTATAAAACGAGGACGAGATGATGCACGGGGCGATGCTTTGTCACCCTGTCGCTCCATAACTCTTTTATTACCTGTTTATGAATAGCGTATCGAAAGTAAAGATAGCTGTCGGATACACTCTGCTGCTGGGAGTGTTGTTCTTTTCCCTGTTCTTTGTGCACCGGGAGATGGAGCATCTTATGCTTTCCGATAACCGGGACGTGCAGTGGACGGACAGTCTCATCACGCTTCTTCGGAAGAAGGATGCGAACACCATTTACATGCTGCGCGTGTTGAGCGAGACGAACGACAGCATGGTCTCTACCCGGGAGATAGAAAATATTATCGCTACCCGGCAGGATTCGTTTGTGACAAACCAGCGCGTACAGCAGCGCATCATTACGCATCGCGACACGGTGGTTACCAAGCCCAGGAAGAAAGGATTCTTCCGCCGTTTGGGAGAGGTGTTCGTGCCGCCTAAGAAAGATACCGCCATTCAGGTAAAGACTTCCCTCGAATATGCCACGGATACGGTGATTAACGTGTATAATCCGGTGGATTCCCTGCAGGAAAAGCTGCGTGCCGTGGCACAACAGCAGAAGGAGCACATTGCAATTGTACAGCGCCGCAGGCGTACCTTGCAACGCATGGACCGGATGCTGACCGCCCGTATCGACAGTCTGCTGAAAGGCTACGAACAGGAAACCCTGCAGCGTGCCCGCAAAGAGGCGGAGTACCAGCAGTCCGTACGTCATCACTCCATTAAGACTATCAGCGGCATTGCCGTCGGTGCGGTGCTGCTTTCCGTCTTTTTCCTGATAATCATAGGGCGCGACATTACGCGCAGCAACCGCTATCGCCGCGAACTGGAAGAAGCCCGCCGCCGTGCCGAGGACCTGCTGGCCACGCGCGAGAAGATGATGCTTGCCATCACCCACGACTTTAAGGCGCCGCTCGGCTCCATCATGGGCTATGCGACCTGCTCTCCCGTCTGACGGTGGACGAACGGCAACGCTTCTACCTGGATAATATGAAAACCTCATCGGAACATCTGCTGAAGCTGGTGGTCGATTTGCTCGATTTCCACAGGCTCGACCTTCATAAGGCGGAGATAAACCGGGTCACCTTCCATCCCGCCCGCTTGCTGGAAGAGATTCATGTCAGTTTTGAACCGCTGACTTCTGCCAAAGGCCTGGAGTTGCATTGCGATATTGCTCCCGAACTGGAGAGTACTTACATCTGCGACCCGCTCCGTCTCCGCCAGATTATCAACAACCTGCTGTCCAATGCAGTGAAGTTTACGGACGAGGGGAGCATAACGATGACGGCGCGTTACGAGGAACGCCGGCTGGTGGTGGCCATTGCCGATACGGGCAAAGGTATGGAACCGGCGGACAGGGAGCGGATTTTCCAGGAGTTTACCCGCCTTCCCGGTGCGCAGGGCAAAGAGGGTTTCGGACTCGGTTTGTCTATTGTGCGCATGCTTGTGCAGTTGCTGGAAGGAACGATTGACGTGGACAGTGTGCCGGGCAAGGGAAGTACATTTACGCTGCGTGTTCCCTTGTTCCCCGTACAGGTATCGGAGGATACCGGCGAGAAATATCAGGAGACGGAAACCGGAATTTCTTCCGCTCTTTCAGAGAGCATGCCCGCTTCTTCACAACCTTCGCTCCGTGTGTTGCTGATTGACGACGACCGCATTCAGCTTACGCTTACCGCAGCCATGCTCCAGCATAGCGGCATCGCTTCGGTATCGTGCATGCAATTAGACGAATTGTTGGATGCCCTGCGTTCCGACACCTTTGATGTGTTGCTCACCGATGTACAGATGCCTGCCATCAACGGTTTCGACCTGTTGAAACTGTTGCGTGCGTCGAACCTGCCCCAAGCGCAGGCCATTCCCGTGATAGCCGTTACCGCCCGTAGCGATATGAAGCCGGAAGAGTTCAAGGAATATGGCTTTGCCGGCTGCCTGCACAAACCGTTTACGGTGGCGGAACTGTTCCGGGAACTGAATGCGGAAGGTATCGGACAAACATCTGCCGTGCAGAGCGAAGTAGCAGCAGCGGAGACGGTTGAGGCTTCATCGCCGGATGCTCCTTATGACTTCTCGGCACTCACCGCTTTCTCCGGTGACGACCCGGAGGCGGCAAAGTCCATTATGGAGAGTTTCGTTACCGAAACCCGCCTCAATGCCGAACGTTTGCAAAAGGCGGCGGATGCGGCGGATATGGACGAGGTGGCGGCCGTTTCGCACAAGATGATTCCTCTCTTTACGCTGATTGGCGCTACGGAACTGGTGGCGGAGCTTAAAATACTGGAAGGCTTGCGCGGGTACTCCTTTTACAGCCGGGCAGAGGCAGCGGGCACTGCGTTCGCTTGCTCTTATCGAGGACATTATCCGCTTGCAGACACGGGCGGATTAGAGTAAGCAATTGCGGTATAAGTGGTCGTAAACACCGGCGCAACATAGTATTTTTCTTTTATTAGGAACTTTATCTCAAAATTAATTGTTTACTTTGTACGAATTAATCGATGACAGCTTGACGTTCCAATGAGAAGAAAATGGTTAAGAGGGGCACTTTGGGTGCTTCTTACTCCTATTATCCTATTTGTAATATTGATGATATTGCTTTACGTGCCGCCCGTACAGAATTTTATACGGAAGCAGGCCACGGCAATAGCATCGGATGCTACGGGCATGAATATCTCCGTAGAGCGGATAGACCTTCGTTTTCCGTTGAACCTGCTTGTGCGAGGTGTTCAGGTAGTGCAGCCGGGAAGCGATACTGCTGATATCCAACACCCCGATACCTTGCTGAACCTCGGAAGCCTGAATGTCCGCGTACAGGCATGGCCCTTATTGAAAGGAAGGGTAGAGGTGGATGACATCACTTTGCAACGGGTGGCCGTAAACTCTTCCGGCCTGCTGGAAGGCATGCGCATAAAAGGTACGCTCGGACGGTTCTTCCTTGCCAGTCACGGCATAGACCTGAATAAAGAGGATGCCGTACTGAACCGGGTGGAACTGAGCGATACCCACGTGCAGGTGATGCTTGCCGACACTACCGAAACTCCGGAGGATACCACCGAAACCGCCTTGAACTGGCGCGTAGCATTGCATAACCTGAAACTGAAGAATGTGTCGGTGGATTTGCAGATGCCGCTCGACTCCATGTCGCTGGCAGCACTATCGGGGATGCAAGCATAGAGGATGCCGAAGCCGACCTCAAGCGGCAGTTCTATGGCTGGCGTAAGTTTGCCCTTACGGGGACTTCTGTGAATTACGATACGGGCACAGCCGTTCCTGCCGAGGGATTTGACGCTTCGCACATCGCATTGCGCGATATCCGTATCGGCATAGATTCGGTGATGACCTGCGGCCGCGACATGAATGCCGTTATCCGCGAGTTCTCCATGTACGACCGTTCCGGGCTGACGGTGACTTCCCTGACCGGACGCCTCTTTGCCGACTCAGCGTTATCCGTGTTCCCTATTTGCAGCTCAAGACCCCGCACAGCGAGATGAACCTGACGGCGCAGACCTATTGGAAACTTGTCGATATACCCACTACCGGACAGTTGTCCGCCCGCTTTAACGCCAATATCGGCAAGCAGGATGTATTGCTCTTTGCCGGCGGACTGCCCGAAACCTTTAAAGAGGCTTATCCTTTCCGCCCGTTGGTAATCCATGCCGGTACGGAAGGCAATCTGAAACAGATGCAGATTTCCCGTTTCACGGCCGAACTTCCCGGCGCTTTCTCATTGAGCGGCGGCGGTGAGTTGTGGAACCTTACGGATAGTCTGAAGCGTAGCGGAGGGCTTGACTTTGAGATGCAGACGCAAGACCTTAATTTCCTCACCGGGCTTACCGGGGTCACTCCCGACGGCTCTATCGTTGTGCCCGACAGTATGAACCTCGTAGCGCGTCTCGGGCTCGACGGGCCTCAATGCAATGCCCTGCTCAAAGTGCAGGAGGGCAAAGGCAGTCTGAATCTGGATGCCGCTTACAACCTGTCTACCGAGGTCTATCATGCAGACCTCGCCATAGATGCCTTGCAGCTTCATCATTTCCTGCCCAAAGATTCTGTTTATGCACTTACTGCGCATGTTGCCGCCAAAGGCAGGGGAGTGGATATGACTTCCCGTCAGACGACGGCTCTTGTGGAAACCAAACTGGACAAACTGCAATATGCCCGCTGGAATCTGTCGGGTGTGAACCTGAATGCGGAGTTGAAATCTGCGGTAGCTTCTGTACGGTTGACGAGCGATAATGAACTGTTGAAGATGCAGTCCGAAGCCGACCTTCGTCTCGACCGTAAATATATGGACGGCAGACTGAACATGAAAGTAGAGGAACTGGACTTGTATAATCTGGGAATCGCATCCGAACCTTTGGAACATCCCGTTGCGTTCAATCTGGGAGCGGAAGCGCGTCGCGATTCCATTAAGTTGCGGATGGATGCCGGCGATATGGATTTGCAGTTCCGTGCCCGCAGCACGTTGGAGGAGTTGCTGGGGCAGTCGGACAAGTTCGTAGCCATTCTGACGAAACAGATAGAGGAAAGACGCCTCGACCATGCCGCCTTGCGGCAGGTATTGCCCTCGGCGGGCATGAAGTTGACGGCGGGGCAGGCCAATCCGGTCAGCTATTTCCTGAAAACAAAAACATAAGGTTCAATGACTTCACCCTTCGTTTCGGAAGTACGCCGGCACGGGGCATCAACGGACGGACCGCCGTTCACGGATTGCGTGTGGACTCGTTGCAGCTCGATACGGTTTTCTTTGCCGTGAAGCAGGATACTTCCCGGATGATGCTGCAAAGCGGGGTGATTAACGGACCGAAGAATCCGCAGTTCGTATTCCGCAGTACGCTGACCGGTGAGATTCGCAGTGAAGATGCCGAACTGACCGTGAATTATGTGGACGGAAAGGGACAGACGGGAGTGCTGTTCGGCGTCAATGCCCGCCCGCTGACGGAGGGACATGGCAAAGGCAACGGAGTATTGCTTAATCTGACGCCTGCCGAGCCGGTTATCGCATACCGTAAGTTCCATTTCGTAGACAACAGCAATTGGATATATCTGCATAACAACATGCGCGTCTATGCCAATATCGATATGGATAGTGACAACGGTTTGGGCTTCCGTATGCAGTCGGACAAGAACGACAGCATTTCATTGCAGAATATGAACGTGGAGTTGAGCCGTTTCCAACTGGGCGAACTGAGCGAGGTGCTTCCTTATATGCCCCGTCTCACCGGCTTGTTCTCTGCCGAGGCGCAGTATATACAGACCCCTACTTCCTTGCAGGTTTCAGCCGAAGCCAATATCGATGAACTGACCTATGAGCGGCAGCATGTGGGAGACATCGGTATGGGAGCCACATGGCTGCCGGGCGATAAGGGCGCTACGCATTATCTGAATACATATTTCAGTTATGACAACCGGGAAGTGATGACTGCGACGGCATACTGACACAGAAGAACGGAAAGGACACGCTGGAAGTGACTACCTCTTTTGAACACTTCCCGATGAAGATTGCCAATGCTTTTGTGCCCGACCAAATGATGTCCTTTACCGGCGACCTCGATGGCGGGATGTACATCTACGGGCCGTTGGAGAAACCCAGGATGCACGGAGATATCACGCTGGACAGCGTATCGGTATATGCCCGTCAGGCAGGGGCCCGCTACTGGTTTGACGACCGTCCCGTGCAGATTAAGGATAACCAACTGATATTTGATAAGTTTGCCATTTATACTACCAGCAAGAATCCGTTTACCATTAACGGCAAGGTGGACTTCCGCAATTTGGAACGTCCTACGGCGGACTTGAAGTTGCTGGCGGAGAACTATACGCTGCTGGATGCACCGCGCACCCGCGAAAGTCTTATCTACGGCAAGATATTTGTCGATTTGAACGCTACGGTACGAGGGCCTTTGGATGCCCTGACCATGCGCGGTAACATGAACCTGCTGGGCAATACGGATGTTACCTATGTACTGACGGACTCACCGTTGACGGTGGAAGACCGCCTTGAGGGTTTGGTAACCTTTACTTCTTTTGCCGATACGGCTTCGGTGGGCACTGATGAGGCTCCCGCCATGTCTTTGGGCGGTATGGATATGATTATGTCCGTACATATCGACAATGCCGTGCGCCTGCGCGCCGATTTAAGTCCCGACCGCAGTAAATTCATTGAATTGGAAGGCGGCGGAGATTTGAACATGCAGTATACTCCGCAAGGCGATATAAGCCTTACCGGACGTTATAGCTTCGGGCGGAATTATGAAGTATTCGCTTCCTATCATTCCGTTGAAGGAATTCCAGATTAACAACGGCAGTTATGTGGACTGGCGAGGCGACCCGATGAACCCGACGCTGAACCTGAAAGCGACGGAGCGTATGCGCGCTTCGGTAGCCGATGGTGATGACGGTGGTTCGCGTGTGGTGAATTTCGATGTGTCCATAGCTATAAAGAATCGTCTTGACGCTCCCGAACTTATTTTCGATATAACGGCGCCGGATGATGCCACCATTGAGAATGAGTTGCAGGCTATGGGAGCCGAGGAGCGCAGCAAACAGGCCATTGCCATGCTGGCGACCGGTGTTTATATGAACAGTGGTGTCAAAGGCGGCGGATTGTCTATGGGCAGTGCTTTGAACAGTGTTATCCAAAGTCAGATCAACTCATTGGCAGGCTCGGCTTTCCAAAGCATCAACGCAAGTTTCACTATGGGTATGGAAGACCGTACGTCAGCCGAAACGGGTGACAAGCAGACGGATTATAGCTTCCGCTATTCGCAGCGTCTTTTCAACGACCGTGTGCAGATTGTCATCGGCGGTAAGGTGACAACCGGTGCCAATGCCACGAATGATGCGGAATCGTTTATCGACAATATTTCGCTTGAGTATCGCCTTGATACGTCCGGTACGCGCTATGTCCGTGTGTTCTATGACAAGAACTACGAGAGTGTGCTCGACGGGGAAATAACGGAAACCGGAGTCGGCCTTGTGCTTCGTCGCAAAATGGACCGCCTGGGCGAACTTTTTATCTTCAGGAAAAAGAAGAAGCAAACTGTAGAATGATATGAAACGACTGATAGTATATATGGCGGGCATACTGTTGCTGGCAGGATGTTCCACAACCAAGCATTTGCCGGAAGGTGAAATTCTGTATACGGGACAAAAAAAGATGATTGTCGAGAACCGCAGTACCACTCCGGTAGCGAGACTGCCATGGAAGAGGTTGAAGCGGCGCTTGCCACTGCTCCGAACAATTCTTTGCTGGGTAGTTCCACTATTCGTATACCTTTTCCTATGGGGTTATGGATTTACAATGGCTTTGTGAAATATGAGAAAGGCTTTGGCAGGTGGATATTCAACCGCTTTGCGGCAAAGCCCGTACTGATGTCCACTGTCAATCCCGATATCCGGCAGAAGCGGCCGCCAATTTATTGCGCGATTACGGCTACTTTAACGGAACGGTCAGCTATAAAACATTCATCGATCCGAAGGATTCTTTGAAAGCAAAGCTGCAATACACGGTGGATATGCGCAACCCTTATTTTATCGATACGGTCTATTATCACGGTTTCAGTGAGCGTACCTTGCGCATTATGAATATGAGCCGGCGCCGTTCGCTTATCAGTCCGGGAGAACAGTTCAACGTGACCGACCTCGACGGAGAACGTACCCGTATCAGTACTTTGTTGCGCAATGTAGGGTGCTATTATTTCCGTCCCGATTATCTGACTTATCAGGCGGATACGACCTTAGTGCCCGGCGGACATGTTGCCATGCGCATGGTTCCTGCTCCCGGCATGCCTTCCGTTGCCGAGAAACCGTTTTATGTAGGCAAGAAAGCTTTTTATCTGTATGGCAAGCAGGGACAGACCCCTAATGACAGTATCGACTACAAAGGCCTGCGCATCTATTATCACGACAAGCTGCGGGTACGTCCCAATATGATTTACAGATGGCTGAACTATCAGGCGTATCGTCAGAAACGTCAGGTGCAGGACAGTACGGGTATTTCCCGCAGACGCTCCATGCAGCGCCTTTACAGCCTTTATCGCCAGACCCGCGTGCAGGAGCGCTTGAACAATGTAGGCATCTTCCGTTATCTTGAGATGCAGTATACCCCGCGTGATACGACATTCGTGTGCGATACGCTGGATGTGAATATTCATGCGGCACTCGACAAGCCTTATGATGCCGAACTGGACTTCAACGTAAAGATGAAAAGCAATAACCAAACCGGACCGGGAGCTTCGTTCACCGTAACGAAGAACAATGTGTTTGGCGGCGGTGAGGCGTGGAATGTAAAGTTGGACGGTTCGTATGAGTGGCAGACGGGTAAAGACCGTTCTTCGCTGATGAACAGTTATGAAGTGGGGTTGTCTACCTCGCTTATGTTTCCGCGCGTGGTCTTCCCTCGCTTTGGCGACAAGGAGTATGACTTTCCGGCCACTACGACTTTCAAACTGTACATCGACCAGTTGAACCGTGCCAAGTATTATAAACTGCTGGCGTTTGGCGGAAACGCTACATACGATTTCCAGCCGAAGCGTACGAGCAAGCATAGTTTTACACCGTTCAAACTCACGTTCAACGTACTTCGCGACCCTACGGAAGCCTTCAAGGAGTTGCAGGCGGAGAATCCTGCACTCTACGTCAGCCTGCGCGACCAGTTTATTCCGGTCTTTGAGTATATGTACACCTACGACAACGCATCTTTGCCGGGTGTGCGCAATCCTATCTGGTGGCAGACGACAGTGAGCTCGGCAGGTAACCTTACTTCGTGCATTTATCGTATTTTCGGAAAGTCGTTCAAGGAGAAGGACAAAAAGCTGCTGGGTGTTCCTTTTGCACAGTTCCTGAAGGTAAACAGCGAATTCCGCTATCATTATAAGATAGACAAGAACCAGATGATTGCCTCGCGCATTGCCGGCGGTGTGATATGGTCGTACGGAAATGCGTTGGCGGCTCCTTATACCCGAACAGTTCTATATCGCGGCGCCAACAGTGTGCGTGCTTTTCTGCACGTAGCATAGGTCCGGGCAGTTATGCTCCGGATAAGGAAAATAAGTATTCTTTCATCAATCATGTGGGTGATATACGTATGGAAGCTAATGTTGAATACCGCTTCCGCATTATCGGAGATTTGCATGGAGCTGTGTTCTTGGATGCCGGTAATGTGTGGCTGATGCGTAAGGATGAGTCCCGTCCAGGCGGCGAGTTCACTTTAAAGAACTTTGCCAGACAGATAGCTTTGGGTACGGGAGCCGGTCTGCGTTATGATATGGACTTTCTGGTTTTCCGTCTGGATTGTGGAGTGGGATTGCACGATCCGTATGATACCGGTAAGTCGGGATACTATAATATTCCCAAGTTCAAGGACAGTCTTGCCTTGCATTTCGCTATCGGTTATCCGTTCTAAGGCAAACTGTGGGTTTGGGGCTGACAATAATGAAGAATTGTGGCTAATAAGCAAACTAAAAGTAGAAGTATCTGCCATTGAGGCGGAGTTTTGTACGATTATGGAAAAGAATGGACTGAAATCTTCCTTTTTCTGATATAAATTTTACTACTTTTGTGCCTGTTATCAACCATGATACACTAACCTTTTTAAATAATAACTAATATGAAACCAACTTATTCTTATTGGCAGCCGGCATGGGCAGCCGCTATGGTGGCCTGAAGCAATTGGACGGACTGGGCCTAATGGCGAAACTATTATGGATTATTCTATTTACGATGCTATCAAGCCGGATTCGGTAAGCTCGTTTTTGTTATCCGTAAAGATTTTGAACAAGACTTCCGCGATAAAATCATATCCAAATACGAAGGTCATATCCCGTGCGAATTGGTGTTCCAGGAACTGGATGCACTTCC
>ENA-OUNI01000920-OUNI01000920.1-human-gut-metagenome-genome-assembly--contig:-NODE-920-length-12710-cov-2.898911_pt1 | contig 12710 bp, 17 predicted proteins | sample MGYA00242499_ERZ504580 | MGnify/ENA primary metagenome ERZ504580 (study PRJEB26092, sample SAMD00036315) | human gut metagenome | host: Homo sapiens | study: EMG produced TPA metagenomics assembly of... | reverse complement strand
CGCGGGAGGCGGGCTTTCCTGAAATTTGCGGCGACATCATGCTGCGCTGCCGGAGTACACAAACGCTGAATTTGACCGCACGCTGGCCCTGCTGCGGGACGGCGGCTGCACGCATATTTCGGCCTATTTATTAAAGGTAGAGCCGGGCACGGCGTTTTACCGCAATCCGCCCGCGGGTCTGCCCGACGGCGACGCGGCGGCAGATTTTTACCTGTATGCCGTGCAGCAGCTCGAGGCCGCAGGCTACCGGCAGTATGAGATCAGCAACTTTGCCCGCCCGGGCCACGAGGGGCGGCACAATCTTTTGTACTGGAACTGCAGCGATTATTGGGGCGTCGGCCCTGCCGCCCACAGCTGTGTGGGCAATGTGCGGCAGTTCTGGCCCGACGACGTGCAGGGATTTATCGCGGGTACCGTGGCCGAGCAGCGCGAGGGCGACTGCACGTCGGAGGATTATCTGTTGATGCAGCTACGGCTGGTCAGCGGGCTGAACATCCCTGCGTATGAACGCCGCGGCGGACGGTTTACGGCGGCACAGCGCGTCTTTATGCGGCAGTGCGTCGGGCACGGGTACGCCGTGTGGGACGGAGAGGTGTTCCGCCTGACCCCCGCCGGGATGGTCGTGCAGAATGCGATATTGGAGGAATTGATGTAAGCAAAGCCTCCCCCAGGGGGAATGTGGCCCGCAAGCCGGATGAGGGCAGAGCTGTCGGAATCGCCCGGTAACGCTGCCGCGGGAGAGTCCGCCCTCATCAGTCACCTGCGGTGACAGGCTTCCCCCGAGGGGGAAGCCTTTTGGCTCAGCAAAAAACGCACACGCGGAAAATTTCCGCGTGTGCGTTTTTTGTACTTTTATACTTCTCTCACCGGCCAGCCGAGCAGGTCGGCGGCGGTGCGGTCATGGGTGACGAGGATCGTGGGGCGCTCCCCCGCCAGCCGTTTTGTAGCGGCGACGGCATCCTCGACAAGCTCGGCATCCATGCCGGTGAAGGGCTCGTCCAGCAAGAGCGTTTTCGCATCGCGGCAGAGCAGCGCGCGCAGCAGAGCGGCACGGCGCTTCTGCCCGCCGGAGAGCCTCGCCGCAGGCAGCGCCAGCTCGGCATCCGTAAAGCCAAGGGTGCGCAGCTCACGCTCGGCATCCTGCGGCGTCAGGCCGTGGCCGGTCAGCGTCAGGTTGGCGGCGGCAGTCAGCTGCGGGCAGAGGCGATCCTCCTGAAAGACGGCGGCGGGCGTTTCGACGCCGGTCACTGTGCCGGAGTCCGCGGACTCCAGTCCCAGCAGGATGCGCAGCAGCGTGGTCTTGCCGCAGCCGGAGCGGCCCATCAGCACCATGGGGCGGTCCACCGTCCAGGTAAAGCGCTGCAAAACCGGCGTACTGCCGAAGCTTTTGCAGAGATCGGTTATCACAATGCTCACACGCGCACCTCCCCGCAAAGACGTGTCTTGGCCGTGCGCAGCAGGGCCGCCGCTGCCGCGGACAGCGCCGCCGACAGCAGCACGATGACGAGCGTCCACGCGAACACATCCGGCGTGGACAGGGTGATCTTCGCGCGGTAGAGCGCGTCGCCCACGCTGTGGTCCGGCAGACCGATGACCTCGGCGGAGACGCCGCTCTTCCAGCACATGCCCATGGCGGCGATGCAGCTCTCGCAGAAGGACGGGAAGATGCCGGGCAGCCAGATGTACCGCAGCCGCGCGGTGAGCGGCAGGCGGTAGACCTTCGTCATTTCCAGCAGCTTCGGGTCGGTGTCGGCAATGCCGCCCAGCACGCCCGCATAGACGACGGGCAGCACATGGGTAAAGCTGACGATGACCGACAGGTTCGCACTGCGCACCCAGAGCAGCGCCAGAATGACAAAGCTGGCGACAGGCATGGCGCGGATCAGCTGCATGGCAGGGTCAATGAACACCCGTACCCCGTGCCAACGTGCGCCCGCTGCGCCAAGAAGCAGGCCCCCTGCTGCTGCCAGCAGGAAGCCCGCCATTATGCGCAGCGCACTGAACACGATGCGCTGCCAGAATGCAGCTGTGGGTGCCAGCTGTGCCAGCGCTCCCAGTGTCTGCAGGGGCGTAGCCAGAAACAGCCCGCCGTGTCCCAGCCCCATGCGGCAAGCTGCCAAATCAGAATCCACACAAGGATGGCGGCAGCCTTTTGCCACAGCGGCGTTTGCTGGGGCGGATGCTTGCATCCGCCCACAGCAGCAGCGACGGGTCGATGCGAGCATCGACTCTGCGGGGAGATTTAGCCTGCATAGTAGAAGTCGTCGGCAGGCAGGGCGCCGCCCACGCTGGCGGGGTCGGCGGCGTACAGAACCTTGAAGTAGGTCTCGAGGTCGGTCTTCATCTCGTCGCCGGTCTCAAAAACAATGTTGCACTGCGGCAGGGCCTTCTGGGCCAGCGCAGCCTTGGCGACAACGCCGTACTGCTCGCAGAGAGCTGCGGTGCCCTCGAGGTCAGAGTTTGCGGCCTCGACGCTGGCGGCATAGCCATCCATGAAGGCGGCAAAAGCCTCAGGGTCGTTCTCAACGGCATCCTTGCGGACGACCAGAACGCCGGTGACCAGCTTGGAGCCGGCGACCTTCTGCCATTCCTCGTTCATGTCAAGCGCAACGCGCAGACCCTCGACCTGGGACATGGCGCTGGTGACGAAGGGCTGAGGCAGCATGGCGATGGTGCTTCGCCCGCCTGGACCTTGCTCAGGGCCTCGGTGGCCTCGCTGCAATACTCGATGGTAACGTCGCTGTCGGGGTCAACGCCGTTCTCGGTCAGGACGTAGCGCAGAACGTACTCGGGGGTAGCGCCCTTGCCGGTGGTGACGATGGTCTGGCCCTTCAGATCCCCGACAGAGTTGACGGTCTCTCCGTTCTCGACGATGTAGAGCACGCCCAGCGTGTTGATGCAGGCAACTTCCACTGCACCGTTCGTCTTGTTGTAGAGCGTGGCGGCGAGGTTGGCGGGCACAGCGGCGGCGTCCAAGTCACCCTTGACCAGCAGCGGCACGATTTCATCGGCAGCGCCGTACATCGTGAAGTTGTAGTTGGAGGCGACCTCATCGCTCATCAGGTTGACGAGGCCCATCGTCGTGGGGCCCTTCAGGCCCGCGATGCGCAGGGCGGCCTCGGATGCGTCGGCGGTTTCTTCAGTAGCGGGGGCCTCGGTGACGGCGGGGGTTGCCTCGACGGCGGATTCAGCGGCAGATTCTGCGGCTGACTCGCTCACAGTCGCGGCCGCGCCGCAGCCTGCCAGAGAGGCGCACAAAGCGAACGCCGTTACAGCGGCGAAAATACGTTTCAGTTTCATAAAAATCTTATCCTCCTTGTTGCTTTTGCGGCCCTACTATACTATAATAAATGTGAATTGTCTGTTGCCCGTGCAACAGATGCCCTTTTCAACCGTTTGCAAGGAGCTGTATGGACTACACACCCTACTACGAAACGATGCGCCGCACAAGCCTTTTGCGCGGCATGACGGACGCCGAGCTGGACACGCTGATGGCCTGCTTTGCGCCGCGGGTGCGCCGCTACGCCAAAGGCGAGCTGCTGCTGATGGCGGGCTACGAGACCCACGAAGTCGGCCTTGTGCTGGAAGGTGCTATCACGGCAAGCAAGCCGCTGGCCGACGGCTCTACCGTCGTCATGGCCCGTATGGGGCCGGGCGGCGTCTTTGCCGACGTGCTGGCGGGCGGGCGCAGCCGCAGCCCCGTCAATGTCTCCGCCGCCGAGCCTGTCTGGCACTGTATCTTCCTGCGAGGCACTGCTGCGCCCTGCGCCGCGCTGCACAGCGCACACCTGAAGCTGCTGCAGAACTGGCTGGAGACCATCAGTGACAAATATTTTGCGCTGGACCGCCGTTTGGAGCTGATTTGCTGCAGGAGCCTGCGCGGACGCATCTGTATGTGGCTGCTGGAACAGCGCGAACGGTGCGGCGCGGATACGTTTTCCACCGCCATGACCCGCACTGAGCTTGCCGCGTTTTTGAACTGTGACCGCAGCGCGCTCTCCCGCGAGCTGAGCCGGATGCAGGAGGAGGGCTGATCGAGCTGTTCCGCGGCAGCTTTAAGCTGCCCGACCCCGAGCGGCTGCACGCCGCCTGCCCGCAATTTTAACATGTTGAGGTTATTTGTATGAACAACCGTACCGACCCGATTTTGTACATCGTCATCCCCTGCTACAATGAGCAGGAGGTGCTGCCCATCACAGCACCGATGTTTTTACAGAAGCTCACCGACCTGACCGCGGCGGGCAAGATCAGCCCGGAAAGCCGCGTGCTGTTTGTGAACGACGGCTCGAAGGACCGGACGTGGGAAATTATCTGTGACCTGGCTGCGCGTGACCCGCACTATGCAGCATCTGCCAGAGCCGCAACCGCGGCCACCAGAATGCCGTGCTGGCGGGCCTGATGGAGCGAAAAGCCGCTGCGACATTACGATTTCCATCGACTGCGACGGGCAGGACGACATCAACGCGATGGACGCCATGGTGGACGCCTACCGCGACGGCTGCGACGTCGTGTACGGCGTGCGCAGCAAGCGCGAGACAGACACGTTTTTTTAAACGCTTTACCGCGGAGAGCTTCTATAAAATCCTCAACGCCATGGGCGCGGAGGTCGTCTTTAACCATGCGGACTACCGCCTGATGAGCGCCCGCGTGCTGGATGAGTTTGCCCGGTTCAGGGAGGTCAACCTGTTCCTGCGCGGCATGGTGCCGCTGGTCGGCTTCAAGTCCACCTGCGTGACCTACGAGCGGCATGAGCGCATGGCGGGCGAGAGCCACTATCCCCTGTCCAAAATGCTGGCACTGGCGTTTGACGGCATCACGAGCCTGTCCATCAAACCCATCCGATTCATCACAGGCTTCGGCGTGTTTGTGGCGCTCGTCAGCTTTATCGGCGTGCTGTGGGCCGTCATCGAGGCCGCGCTCGGCCTGACCGTGTCCGGTTGGGCTCGATGACAAGCATCATCTGCTTTGTGTCGGGCGTGCAGCTGATCTGTCTGGGCGTTATCGGGGAGTACATCGGTAAAATTTATCTGGAATCTAAGCACCGCCCGCGGTATATTATCAGCGATGCAACGCCAAACTTTGGCGATATCAAGGAGGATGCGCAATGAGCCGACAGGTATGGAAGGGGTCTACCCTGCTGAACCCGGAGCCGCCCGTACTGGTCAGCTGCGGCAGCCCCGACAAGCCGAACCTTATCACGGTGGGCTGGACCGGCACGATCTGCACCCAGCCGCCGATGCTGTCCATCAGCGTGCGGCCCGAGCGGTACAGCCACCATCTAATTAAAGAAAGCGGCGAGTTCGTCGTGAACCTGCCCACCGAGAGCCTTGTCCGCGCCATCGACTGGTGCGGCGTCAAGAGCGGGCGCGACGTGGACAAGTTTGCTGCCATGCACCTGACCGCTGTCCCTGCGGCCAAGGTCGGCACGGTGTTGGTGGAGGAAAGCCCCGTGAATCTGGAGTGCAAGGTCACGCAGGTCATTCCGCTGGGTTCGCATGATTTGTTTCTGGCCGAGTGCGTCGCCGTGGATGTGGACGAGCGGCTGCTGGACGAGAGCGGCAAGCTGTGCCTGAACAAGGCGAAGCTGATCGTCTACAGCCACGGGGATTATCTGGCGCTGGGAAGAAAGCTGGGCAGCTTTGGGTACAGCGTGCGGAAGAAGAAAAAGGTGATCAAAAAATAATAGGGGCAAATTCCATATCCGCCTCTCGGCTAGAAGACAGCCGCGCTGTAAATGCAAGGTTGCGGGCCGCACATGTGCGGCCCCTACAGCTCTGCTAAAGCACAAAAAAAACACCGTTCACAGAGATTTTTCTCCGTGAACGGTGCTTCTTTTTTTACAGTATCCCCTTACTCTTGAGGATGCCGACCAGCACTACGATGACCAGAGCGGCTACGCAGACGCCGATGAAGATGTCTATGTATTTCAGCGGAACCTTGCGGAACTTCTCGTAGAAATTCTCAAAGGCATTCAGCTGGCTGTGGTCGGGGCGGTCGGGTTTCTTTTCGGTCTCGGGAGTAGTCTTTTCTTCGCCCATAGGTTACTTCTTCGCCAGGTACTTGCGCAGGTCAAGGGCAACGGCGATGACGATGACAAGGCCCTGTGCAATGTAGGTGTAAGCGGGGTCGACGCCGAGGAACTGCAGGCAAATCTTCAGGACTTCAAAGACCAGAACGCCGACCAGAACGCCGGAGACCTTGCCGACGCCGCCGTTGGTGGAAACGCCGCCGATGGTGCAGGCTGCGATAGCTTCCAGCTCATAACCGTTGCCGGTGTTGGTGGAAGCACCGCCGGCCTTTGCGCCGACGAGGAAGCCACCGAGAGCATACATGCAGGAGGCCAGGATGTAGATGCGGATCAGGGATGCGGTGACGTTGACACCGGCAACCTGAGCGGCGTTCTCGTTGCCGCCGATGGCGTACATGTACTTGCGTGACGGGTCTTATTGTACAGGAACCAGAAGAAGATGCCGACGATCAGCGCAAAGATGGCCAGGAACGGGATGGGGCCCAGCGTGCCGCTGGCAACGGTCAGGTAGCTCTGCTTGTAACCGCCCATGGGCTGGTTGTTGGTGATGACGGAGCACAGGCCGTAAACGATGGTCTGCATGCCCAGCGTAGCGATGAAAGGAGGAACCTTCAGGAATGCGATAATGCAGCCGTTGATGGCACCGAAGCAGGCCATGATTGCCATAACGATCAGCAGGGCCACGGGCCACGGAATATCGGGCAGCCAGGGCAGCATGCGGCAGAGTAGTCAACGCTCTGCAGCAGCATGGCGGAGAAGCAGGCGGCCAGGCCGACCTGGCGGCCGGCGGACAGGTCAGTGCCTTGGTAATCAGGCATCCCGAAACGCCGCAGGCGATGATGAAACGCGGGGCGACGTTCAGCAGCAGGTTTTTGCCGTTTGTCTCGGTAAAGAAGTTCTGGGTCGTGCAGCCGACGAAGAGGGCCAGCAAAATGATCAGAATAATGATCGCGTTATTGGACAGGAATTTTTTTAAGTCGAATTTTTTCTCCATTTTCGGATTCCTCCTTATTCAAACTGGGTAGCCAGCGTCATGATGTTCTCCTGGTTCGCCTTATCACCGTCGATAAAGCCGGTGCAGCGGCCATCGCACATGACCATGATGCGGTCAGACATGCCGATCAGCTCGCTCATTTCGGAGGAGATCATGATGATGCTCTTGCCCTGTTTGGCCATCTCGGCGATGATGCAGTAAATTTCATACTTTGCACCGACGTCGATACCGCGGGTCGCTCGTCCATGATGAAAACATCGGGGTCGTTGGCCAGCCAGCGGGCAATCAGCACCTTCTGCTGGTTACCGCCGGACAGCGATTGAATCTGCGTTTTGGAGGACGGCGTCTTGATGGACAGCTTGGCGACATTATCCTGCACGAGCTTTTCGATTTTGTTGTCGTCCAGCATGATGCCGCCGATCAGATACTTGTTCAGCGATGCAATGGAGACGTTATCCGCAATGGAAAGCACACCCAGAATACCGGTGGCGCGGCGGTCCTCGGTCAGCATGGCGATGCCGTTTTTGATGGCGTCCTGCGGCTGGTTGATGGTCAGTTCCTTGCCCTTATAGGTGATGGTGCCCGATGTGTGGCAGCGCAGACCGAACAGGCCCTCCATCAGCTCGGTGCGCTGAGCACCGACCAGACCCGCAACGCCGAGGATCTCGCCCTTGCGGACGTTGAAGTTGACGTGACGGAAGCTCTTGGGGTTGATGGACGTGAAGTCCTTGACCTCAAACACGACCTCACCGGGCGTATTCGAGCGCGGCGGGTAGAGGTTCGACAGCTCGCGTCCGACCATCTTGGTGATGATCATATCGGTGGTCAGCTCCTTGGCCTCCCAGGTGCCGATGTACTGGCCGTCGCGCATGATCGTGACTTCGTCGCTGATGCGAAGAATTTCGTCCATCTTGTGGCTGATGTAGACGATGGAGACGCCCTTGGCGCGCAGCTCGTTCACGATGGTGAACAGTGCCTCGACCTCAGCTGCCGTCAGCGAGGAGGTCGGCTCGTCGAGGATCAGCACCTTGCAGTCTGCGGAGACCGCCTTGGCGATCTCAACCAGCTGCATCTGGGAAACGCTCAAGGTTCCGAGCTTTGCGTGCGGATCATAATTCAGATGGACTTCCTTCAGGACCTTGGCCGCATCCTCATACATTTTGTCATGGTCGATAACGGTGACGGGTCCGTATTTCTTGGTGGGATAGCGCCCAACGTAGATATTCTCGCCTATGGAGCGTTCCGGGATGGGCTGCAGTTCCTGGTGCACCATCGCAATGCCGCGGTTCAGTGCATCAAGCGGGCCCTTGATCTGGACCTCCTGTCCTTCATAAATGACCTTGCCTTCGTCCATGTGGTAGATACCAAACATGCACTTCATCAAGGTAGACTTGCCCGCGCCGTTCTCTCCCATCAGCGCATGGACGGTGCCGGGTTTCAATTTCAGCTGTGCGTGATTCAGTGCCTTGACGCCGGGGAACGTCTTGACGACATCACACATCTCCAAGCGGTACTCTGACAATTCGCTGGCCCCCTTTAATCTTTTGTAACCTTTTCACGAAAAAAGGGCGCGTGCGCCTGCGCACACGCACCCCGGTTGTTCTGGTTTAAGCTGTGGCTTTTTTTAATTACTGGAAGTCCTTGACGTTGTCAGGAGTGACCTTGACATAGTCAACGTAGACGCTCTGGTGGTTAGCCTCGAAGGTCTTGCCGCCCAGCAGCTCCTCCATGGAAGCAACAGCCTGCGTAGCCTGACCCTTAGCGTCGTTCAGAACGGTACCGGTCATGTTGCCGTTGGCAACTTCGTTCTTGGCAGCGTCCAGAGCGTCAACACCGACGAGGTAGATGTCCTTGTTGACGGTGCGGCCGGCAGCCTGAATAGCCTGCAGAGCGCCGATAGCCATGTCATCGTTGTTGCAGAAGACAACTTCGATCTGATCGCCGTACTTGGCAAGGTCGTTCTGGCAGATTTCCTGGCCCTTGTTACGATCCCAGTCACCGCGCTGCAGGTCAAGCTGCTCAACCTCAAGGCCGGCATCGGTCAGAGCCTTGACGGAGTACTCGGTACGCAGCTGAGCATCGATATTCTCGGGGTCGCCCTGAATCATGATGTAGGAAACCTTGCCGTCGCCGTTGATGTCTCCCTTGTTCTCGGTGTCGAGGATCAGCTCGCCCTGGAAGGTGCCGGACTGAGCAGCGTCGCAGCCAACATAGACCAGCTTGTCGTAAGCGGACATCTGATCGGCGGTGGGCTCACGGTTGATCAGGACGGTGGGAACATCGGCACCCTTGACGGTGGAGATGATCTGGTCGGCAGCGGAGGTCATAACGGGGTTGATGATCAGTGCGTCAACGCCCTGGGTGATGAAGGTGTTGATCTGCTCGTTCTGCTTGGCCTGGTCGTTGTTGCCGTCGACGATGGTGACCTCGTAGCCCTTGCCCTCGAGGATCTCCTGCAGCGCATTACGGTAGGTGGTCATGAAGGCATCGTCGAACTTGTAGATGCAGACGCCGACCTTACCGCCCTGAGTGGCCTCGGTAACGCTCTCAGCTGCGCTCTCGGCAGCGGACTCGGCAGCGGAGGTGGACTCTGCGGGAGCCGTGGACTCCGAAGCAGCGGTGGAAGTGGAGGCAGAACCGCCGCAGGCGGCGAGAGAGACGGCCATGCAACCTGCAAGGGCCAGAGCAGCAAACTTTTTCATAATGAGTTTCTCCTTCTTTTTTAGATATGCAGTAGATTTTCGGGCGGGTCGCTTGTAGAGGAGCGAACCCTGTTGACAGTTATTATAATACTCGGGGACGGGTGAAAAAACAAGGTGAAATTTCACCGACTATGGGTGGAAATTTTCACCGTTTAGGGCAGTTTCGCCAGTCGAAAGCGTTTGTTTTTGTGCAGAATGCGCAGTAAAAGTAACAAAAGGGTGTTTGTTGTTTTCATTTTGTAAGATTTTTACGGGTGATGGAAAAATAAAAGCCCCTTCTCCGGCGTGGGAGAAGGGCTTTGGCGGTAGGCTCGTAGGGGCCGGGCTTCGGGGGTCACTCAAACGGGAACAGGGCCTTTTGCTTATCCATGGCAAACATATTTTCCCGGGTGATGGTGCGGGTGGCGGTGATGTTCGATTTTTCGACGCTGCTCCCCTGCCCGGCCAGCAGCTTATAGGCGCTTTCGACGCCGAAATAGCCCATGCCGTAGGTATTCTGCACGATCAGCGCGTCCACCGTACCGGTCTGCAGGGCGTCAATCGTCTCGATGTTCGAGTCGAACGCCGCGAGCCAGAGGTCGTCGGCGCGCTGCATCTGCTGGACAGCCTGCGCCGCGCCGACGGCAGTCGTCTCGTTGAGGGCGATCAGCACGTTGATCTCCGGGTGGGTGCGCAGCATGGCCAGCGTGTCCGCGCGGGCACGGGCGGCGTTGGGGTGTGTTGACACGGCGGCAGTGATCTTGGCGCGTCCGCTTTCCGCAAAAGCATCGCGCGCACCCTGCTCCCGGTCCCGCCCGTTGGCATCCGTTGACTCATAGTTGATAAGCCCGACGCAGAGCGCCCCTTCCATGCCGTCCAGTGCGCTCTGGGCCGCCATCCGGCCTGCGCCGTAGTTGTCCGCGCCGATGTAGGCCGCAACGTTGTCGGAGTTCACCGCAGAATCCACGCTGATGACCGTCACGCCCGCCGCGGCGGCGGCATCAATGGCGGCGGCGTTGGCTCATAATCAATGGCGGAGAAAACGATGGCCTGTGCGCCGTCCTCAACGGCATCGGCAATCAGCTGGTTCTGCGCCGCATAGTCCTCCTCATCGTCGGGGGCCGTTATGGTCAATTGCAGGTTATATTCCGTGGCGGCGGCCTCTGCCCCGGTAAAGACGGCGTCCCAGAACTCGGAATCCCGATTGTTTTTGGCTACGAGCGCGACCCTGTAGCGGGTCGTTGTGCTGTCCACGGGCTGCATGGCACAGCCTGCCAGCAGCACGGCCAGGGCCGCGGGCAGCAGACGTTTAATGGTTTTTGTCATAGTCGCCCTCCTGTCCTCCGGCACGCGCGGGGTGCGGATCGTCACCGTAGTGCCTCGTAGGGGGCGCTTTCAATGGAGATACCGTAGTCCGCGCCAAAGTAGATGCGCAGACGGTCATTGACGTTCTTGACGCCGATGCCGGTGCGGTCACTCGGTTCATTCTGCAAGAGGGCCGCGACCTGCTCCGGCTCCATGCCGATGCCGTCGTCCGCGACGATGAGCAGAATATCATTCCCGTCGGGCTTTACGGTGATTTCAATGTGGCCGGAATCAACCATCAGATCCAGCCCGTGAACAATGGCGTTCTCAATGATGGGCTGCAGCGTGATCTTGTTGCACAGGCAGTGCAGGCAGCTCTCGTCCACCGTAAAGTGGTAGGTAAACTGGTTTTTGTAGCGGTATTTTTGAATTTGCAGATACGCCTCGGCGTGCTGCAGCTCCTTTTCGATCGGGATCAGCTCATGCCCGCGGCTGATGCTGATGCGGAACAGCCGCGCCAGTGCATGGACCATCTGGACGGCATCGGCGTTTTTGCCGCGCTCACACATCCAGGCGATGGAATCCAGCGTATTGTAGAGAAAATGCGGGTTGATCTGCGCCTGCAGCGCCTTGAGCTCTGTCTTGCGCAGGACAATTTCCTCCTCGCGGACGGTGGTCATAAGCTGCTGGATGCGGCCCACCATGTGGCCGAAGGAGTCCGAGAGGTTCTGCACCTCCCGCGTGCCGCGCACGGCCTGAAAGGCGAAGTGGTCGGCGTCCTGCTCAAACTGCTCCATGCTGTTTCGAGCTGCTGCAACGGGCGGGACAGCAGGCGGGACAGCACCCAGCCCGCCGCCAGCGCGGCCAGAAAAACAAGCCCCGCCGTGATAACCGTGATGCGCACCATCTGCCGGAAGCTCTCATTGACGGTTTCGTCAATGTAGCTGACGCCGACGACGCGCCATGTGCTGCCCGGCACACGCTGTACGCTGTAGATGACCGTGTCCTCCACGTAGGTGCCGTCGCCGAGGCAGGCCAGACGCCCGGCCTCCTCCTTCTTTAACCCGGCATACAAAAGCTGCTGCTGCGGGTGGTAGACCATGTTGCCGCGCTCATCCATCAGGTAACAGTAGCCATGCTGACCGATGCTGACGTTGTTGATCGTTGCGGCCAGCTCCTTGAAGCTCAAATCTACCGCAAGCCAACGGCTGCTGCCGCCGTCCCCCGGCACAGCGCGGATGACCGAGACGACCCACGGGTAGTAGCTGTCAAAGATCGACTCTACATGCGGCGTGCTGATGTAGCCATGCCCCAGGCGCCGGGCCGTGGGCAGGTCAAAGGAGAGGTTGCGCAGTATGTCAGATTTCGGCGTGCGGCCCGCCTGGGCCCAGCAGTCCAACAGACTGCCGTTTTCGTCGTAAGTCGTGATGGCCGCGACCTCGGGCCGGGCTGTCAGAAAGGCATTCAGAAATGCGTCCCGCATCGCAGGTTCACTGTCAAGCTGTTCCAGCACGATGCCGACGGCGCTGTCCATCGTGTTGACGTAGTTATCCACTGCGCCTGCGACCTGGCTGACGACCTGGGCACTGTTCGTGCGCGCGCCCTCCACAACAGCACTGCGGTAGCTGCGCAGAAACAGCGTGGTGCAGAGGATCAGCGCCGCCACGGCCACGCCGGAGATCAGCGCTGCCGCCAGGACTAC
>ENA-OUNI01000919-OUNI01000919.1-human-gut-metagenome-genome-assembly--contig:-NODE-919-length-12719-cov-2.185356_pt1 | contig 12719 bp, 15 predicted proteins | sample MGYA00242499_ERZ504580 | MGnify/ENA primary metagenome ERZ504580 (study PRJEB26092, sample SAMD00036315) | human gut metagenome | host: Homo sapiens | study: EMG produced TPA metagenomics assembly of... | reverse complement strand
TACCATCGCGGCGGTGAAAGCATTATTGCAGCCACCAAGGCGCTGATTGGCCGTCCATCGCCGCCGGGGCTGGATCGCCGTGCTGGTCATTGTCATTATCTGCCTCATCGGGCTTTTGATCGGCTCCTGCTTCGGCATTTTCTTTTCCGGCGAGGACAGCGGTTCGGGCTATACCATGCAGAACGTGGTGCAGGAGATCAACGATGATTACCAGCAGCAGATCGACACCACAAAGGCCAATCTGTCCCATGACGTGCTGGAGATGTCCGGTTCCCGCGCCGTCTGGCCGGAGGTGCTTGCCGTCTATGCCGTCAAGACGACCACCGACCCGGATAACCCCCAGGAGGTGGCCACCATTGACGACAGCAAGAAGGCCATCCTCACGGATATTTTCTGGGAGATGAACCAAATATCTTCCCGCACGGAAACCAGGACGGAAACGGTCATCACGGAAACCGATGACGGCAATGGCAATATCGTGGAGACGGAAACCACCGTCACCCAAACCTATCTGTATATCACCGTCAGCCACAAGACCGCCGAGGAAATGGCGGAGCAGTACGGGTTTGACGAGGAACAGAAAGAGCAGCTTGCCGAGCTTTTGGCTGAGGAAAACCGCAGCCTGTGGAGTGCCGTCCTCTACGGCATTTACACCGAGGACGGGGCCATCGTCTCCGTGGCACTCTCCCAGGTGGGGAACGTAGGCGGCGAGCCTTACTGGAGCTGGTATGGCTTTGACAGCCGCGTGGAATGGTGCGCGTGTTTTGTGAGCTGGTGCGCCAACGAGTGCGGCTATATTGATACCGGCGTAATCCCTAAATATGCCGGGTGCGTCAACGGCGTACAGTGGTTCAAGGACAGGGGCCAATGGATGGATGCTCCGCCGAACCGGCCCCCGGCATGATTATCTTCTTTGACTGGGATGATGAGAACGGACAGGACGGGCTTTCCGACCATACCGGGATTGTGGAGAAGGTGGAGAACGGGCGCGTTTACACCATTGAAGGCAACTCCGGCGATTCCGTCCGGCAGAACAGCTACCCCGTGGGACATTATGAGGTGCTGGGCTATGGCTGCCCGGATTTTTAACAACCTAAAAAGAAGAAGCCCAGCCGCGCAGGCGGCTGGGTACATAAATTGTTTTTACACTTCTCCGGGCGTAATTCCATACCTTTTCTTAAAGCGTCTATAAAATGGCTCGCATTGGTATATCCCACCATCCATACCACATCTTTCACCTTATATTTTCCGCTTTGCAACAAACGATGTGCCATCTCCATGCGCTTTTCCACTATGTACTCGTAGACCGTACAATTAAAACAGGCTTTGAAGCCCTGCTTCAATTTAGTTTCACTGAGATAGCATTGCTCCGCAATCTGTGCGATTGTCAAAGGGTGAAGGAAATGATTGTCAATAATTTCCCTGGCCTTCATCAAGCAGCGATAATCTTCTCTGGAAATCTCTTTGTCATTTTTCTGCTTCCCAATCGCTTCTTCGCAGAACAGGGAGACAAGTTCCAATACCTTTCCTTCAAGATACAACTTGCGTAGCTTTCGCTCTGGCGGGCAGTCTAATAGCTGCTGCAAAACCAAGCGGATTTCCGGTGTGGTAGAAATATGTGGGTACAAATCTTGTTATCCCGCCGAATTAAATGCGCAGCTTCTAAATCCTCTGCCAAAGGCAGGAAACGCTCCTGTTCCAGCGAAATGCTTAATGTTCGGTAAGGTTCTTCAGAACCAAAACGGCTGACGCATTGGGAAAAAGTTCCACACTGTAAGCTGCACTGTGTAGGGGAAAGCTGGTAGTGCTCGCCTCGTTTTTGACGATAATCCCATTCGCAGATCCCATTCATACAGAAAGAGAGTTGAAAGACTTTGCGCTCTGGATACTCTTCGCACAGTTCCGTTTCCTTTTTGAACGCCATTTCAGACTGCACTAAAAATAATCCTTTTGACACTTCCTGCATATCCACCAATCCATCGGCCACTTGTTTTGTAAGCCGAAAGCTGGTATCGGTTTGCTTCACTGCTTTATTCGTACCCGAAACGCCGGAAACGAGAAAAGAGCGTGGCACATATTCTGGCGCAGACCATTGTAAAAGCATAATGCCGTACTCCTTTCATAAACATAAGGTTAGTTACTGCTAACTATAATACCATATTACATAAGAAAAAGCAAGCCGTTACAAAAACAGATTGGTCGGATTGGGGTATAGAACTGCCGGATTCGGTCACAAAAACGAAAGCTGTTTTGCTATGCTGATTATGTTTGGAAAACAACACGGAAAGGCGGGTAAATGTATATGCAGAAAGAAAGTGGCAAAAGAGAATCTCCATATAAGGGTATTCTTCGCTTTGCTAAAGAAAAGAAATCACAATTATCATTTGCCGTTGTCCTGTCTGTTTTATCCTCTGCCTTTGGCGTTGTTCCATATATTGCTGTGGCCGTATTGCTGCAAAAGGCATTGGAAAACAGTTTGACGACTACATGGGCAATTCTCCTGCCAGTAATTGCTCTATGCGGGTATCTTCTAAAACATGCTCTTTACGCGAAATCTACTTTGTGTTCCCACAAAGTAGCCTATGAAATCATTAAAAATATCCGTATTGCAATTATGAAGAAGATGTCCAAGGTATCTATGGGAACGATTCAAGAGAAATCGTCCGGCGAGTTTAAGCAACTTGTCATCGACGATGCGGAGCGATTGGAAGGCCCGCTGGCTCACGCTATTCCAGAAATGACCGCCAGCATACTTGTTCCGATCTTTGTCATCCTGTATTTATTGGTGATTGACTGGCGCATGGCGTTGGCCGCTTTGGTTTCAGCTATTTTGGGAAACCTGATCTATTATGGCATGATGTTTGGTCGTGGCGAAGTGATGAAGGAATACATGATGTCCAATGCCAATATGAACGCAACCATTGTGGAATATGTCAATGGTATGGAGGTCATCAAAGCATTTAATCAGACTGCTTCCTCAATGGGGCGGTTCCAGTCGGCGGTTCTAAAGGTGCGGGACATCACGACAAAGTGGTATAAACACTGTTGGCCGTTTATGAGCATCAGCCAAGCGATTCTACCATCCTCGATTGCCTTTGTTTTGCCTGTCGGAATGGCTCTTATTTCAGGCAGTACGGTTAGTCTTGCCGAACTGATTGTTTGTATTCTTCTCTCTATGGCAATCGTTGGTTCCCTGCAAAACTTACCGAGTTTTGGGAAAGTTTTGCCGTTATTTCCGAAGTGCAGCCCCGTATTCAGGCGCTTCTTGATATGGAAGAATTGACGGAACCGGCACAGCCGAAGCATACAGACAAAGCGACATGCAGATGAAGGATGTTCATTTCGGCTATGGCGACAGCGAGATCATTCACGGTATTTCTTTCACAGCAAAGGCCGGAAGCGTAACTGCCTTTGTGGGGCCTTCCGGTTCGGGTAAATCAACCTTAGCCAAACTGATCGCCCGGTTTTGGGATGTCGATGCAGGCGCAGTTTTAGTAGGCGGGATTGATATTCGGGAGATGTCCCTTACCGACTTAACAGAGAAGATCAGCTATGTATCGCAGGACAACTTTCTGTTCAATATGAGTCTGCGCGATAATATCCGCATTGGTAAACCGGAGGCTACTGATAAGGAAGTGGAATGGGCGGCAGCACAGGCCGGGTGCGATGAATTTATTTCACGTTTCCCCCAAGGATACGATACCAATGCCGGTGACGCCGGGGCAAGGCTTTCCGGTGGCGAGCGCCAGCGCCTTGCCATAGCGCGGGCAATCCTCAAAAATGCGCCTATCGTGATTTTAGATGAAGCCACCGCCTTCACAGACCCGGAGAATGAAGATAAATTGCAGCGTTCCATTGATAAGCTGACAAAGGGGAAAACTCTGATTGTCATTGCGCACCGGCTCTCTACCATTATGTATGCCGACCAGATTTTAGTGTTGGAAAACGGACAGATTACCGCACAGGGAACCCATGAGCAGCTTCTAACCCATTCCGAAACCTATCTGGATATGTGGAAAGCTCATATCAGCGCAATGGACTGGAGTATGAATCAGGAGGTGAGTGAATTATGCTGAAAATCATCCGGCGCGTACTGCGTTTAAGCGGAAACTTATCGAAACGGATTTGGGGCAGCTTTATCTGTGGCTTTCTGGATCCATGTTCGGCCTGCTGCCAATCGCCGCCGTCTTTCTTGTCCTGATAGAATTGCAGAACGGTCAACCGATTACAGGACAAACATGGGGTATTGTTATCGGCTTGATTGCAGGAGGTTTAATCCTGCGCATGATTTTCAAATATCTGGTTTACCGGCTGCAAAGTACGGCAGGCTTTGAGTTTGTAGCCAGAGAACGGATTGCATTGGGCGACCGGCTGCGGAATGTGCCGATGGGCTTTTTCCATGATAACAGTGTCGGAGACATTACGGCGACTGTTACAACGGATTTGAACTTCTCGAGAACTACTCTATGCACATTCTTGATAAGGTTACAACCGGCGTTTTGAGTATGATTGTCATGGCGGGTTGTATTTTAGCCTTTGACTGGCGTATCGGTTTGATTTTCGTGGCAGGCATCCTTCTTTCCTTCCCAATCTACAGCCACATGCAGAAAAAAGGAAAGGCGCTCTCTGCAAAGCGGCAGAAAATCCAATCCGAAGCAGTTGCGGCCACATTGGAATACGTGCAAGGTATTTCCGTTGTAAAATCCTTCAATATGTGCGACAAAAATCTGAGCGATATTGAAGATGCCTATGAGAGCAATGCGGCTGCCTCTTATGGGGTGGAGCGTGTATTTACCCCGCTCAATATGACCTATTCGATGGTGTTCCGTATTTCGGCCTGCATGATTATGCTGTGCGCGGGAATCCTCGCTGTTGGCGGCGACCTGTCTTTCGCTAATCTCGCCGTTATTCTGATCGCTTCCTTTACCATCTTCAATCCGATTGAGGTTATGGGCCAGATGACGACAATGATTCGGACAATGGACGCTGCCCTTGACCGGGTAGAGCGTATCAAACAGGCAAAAAAAAATTGATGAAAACGGTAGGGACATCCCTTTGGATTCCTTTGACATTGGCTTCGAGCATGTGTCCTTTGCTTATGAGAATGGCAATCCAATTTTGAAGGATGTGAGTTTTTCCATTCCACAGGGCAGCATGACTGCGATTGTCGGTCCCTCTGGAGGCGGCAAAACCACCATTACAAGGCTGATCGCCCGGTTTTGGGATGTGCAGGAAGGCAGCATTACCATAGGCGGCCACGATGTCAAAGAGTTTACCTGTGACAGCCTCTTGAAGAATATGAGCATGGTATTTCAAAATGTGTATCTGTTCCACGATACTATTGAGAACAATATTAAGTTTGGCTGCCCGGACGCAACCCATGAGCAAGTGTAGAAGCGGCAAAGAAAGCCTGCTGCCACGATTTTATCTCTGCTCTGCCACAAGGATATGACACGGTAATTGGCGAAGGCGGCTCCACCCTGTCCGGTGGAGAAAAGCAGCGGATCTCCATCGCCCGCGCCATGCTCAAGGACGCGCCGATTATCCTGCTTGACGAGGCAACCGCCAGCGTTGACCCGGAAAACGAGGTGCATTTGCAACAGGCCATCAGCGCTTTGGTAAAAAATAAGACGCTGATTGTCATTGCACACCGGCTGTCCACGATTCGGGATGCCGATCAGATTTTGGTGGTGGATAACGGAAAAATTGTAGAAAAAGGCGTTCACGCTGAACTGATACAACAAAAAGGAATCTATCAAAAATTCTGGAATATCCGGCAGAAAGCGCGGAACTGGAAACTTGCACAGTAATTTATGCACTGCGGCGGGCGATATGCCGCCTGCCGCAGTTACTTCGACACAATGGTTAGCTTTGATTAACCGGAAAGGAGGGAAACGGTGAAATCTCATTGGATAAAACGAATCGTGCGGCTGCTGGTTCTGCTCTTTGGCGTAAGCATCCTGTGCTTTATCCTGACTGCATTATCCAGTACAGACCCAGCCACTTATCTTGTGCGCCGTGGAAATCTCTCTCCTACACCGGAAGTGATTGAACAGGTACGCGCGGAACTTGGTTTGGATCAGCCGCTTCCGATTCGGTATTTGAACTGGATCGGCGGTGTCTTTCGCGGCGACTTTGGGGAATCTATTTTTTCAACAAACGAGGTGGCTGCGGATTTGGCAGCCTACTTCCCGCAAACGCTGCAATTAGTTTTTCTGTCGTTAGCTGAAATTATCGTGTTTTCAATTCTGCTTGGCGTTTTATGCGCGGCCAAAAAGAACAAGCTGACGGACCATATCATGCGGATTGTTTCGCTGTTTGGAATTTGTGTTCCTCCGTTCTGGCTCGGTTTTTTGCTGTTGATTGGCTTCGCTGTGGAAATCCCGATTTTCAGCGTAACGCCTGCATCGGGGATTATGGGATTGATATTGCCATCCATTACCTTATCTTTTCCTGTGATTTGCTCGACTGTACGGGTATTTCGCGCTTCACTGCTGGAAGAAATGCACCGTGATTATGTGAGCTTTGCCCGTGCCAACGGGATGACGGTAAACAGGATCCTCTGGAAGAAGGTATTCCGCAATGCCCTGCCGCCCGTCATCACCCTGTTCTGCCAGTATGTAAGCTATCTGATTGCTGGAAGCGCCGTAGTGGAAAAGGTCTTTTCTATCAAAGGTGTGGGCAACTACCTGATGAACTGTATTATGGCTGCTGATGCCAACGCGATTGGCGCTTGTATGCTGATTATCGCCGCGCTGTATCTTCTGGCCGAACTGTTTGGCGAAATACTCAACCACTTGCTATGCCCGTGGAGAAAGGAGGAAAGCGATGCTGCGTAAAATATGGAAAAATCCGCAGGCAGTCATTGGGCTTGCCCTGATTGTGCTGATCTGCGCCGTTGCAATTCTCGCACCGCTTTTGGCTCCCCATGCGCCGGACGAGGTGAATCCACTGATGAAATATCAAGCGCCGAGCGCCGATTATCCCCTTGGAACCGATCAGCTTGGGCGGTGTGAATTATCCCGCTTGCTTTATGGTGCAAGAGCATCCCTTGGCTGGCGCTTCCCATTTTGATTCTGTTGGGAGGGATTGGTTTAATCCTTGGAATGATGACAGCGTGTATCGGCGGCTGGTTTGACCGTGTTGTGACAGGAATCAGCCAGGTATTTATCGCTTTCCCCACGCTCATTATCGCAGTGGCGATTATCGGCGTTTTGGGAAATGGCCTGCAAAATATTATTTGGGCGGTTGTCATCTCCATGTGGGCGCGGTTTATGCAGCTTATTCGCACCTATGCCAAAACGGAACTTGGGCGGGATTACATTGTCGCCGCGAGGGTGTCCGGCTGTGGAATGTGGCAGCTTATTGTTCACCATTTAATTCCCAATATCCTTCCGCAGTTTTTGGTGTATTTTTCAACGGGCGTAGCTTCGGCCATCCTCACGGTTTCCAGCTTTTCGTTTCTCGGCCTTGGTCTGCCCAGCGGAACGGCTGAATGGGGCGCAATGCTGGAGGAAGCGCAGGTGGCGTTGTATTCCCACCCGGAACTGCTCATTTACCCCGGTATCTGCATTTTCATTGCCGCCGCAGGCTTCAATCTGTTTGGCGAGGCGCTTAGGGACATTCTTCAGCCGCAGGAGGATGTGCTATGAGCAAAAAGCTGTTACAGGTAGAACATCTTAGCATTGCGCTTAAAAATCCATATCAGGATTTGGTGAAGGACATCAGTTTTTCGTTGGAGGAAGCGGGTGCAGTTATCCTTTTAGGCCAATCAGGAAGCGGAAAAACGATGACCTGCCGGGCAATTTTGGGGCTGCTTAACAGCAGCGCCTTCCAAGTGAATGGCGAAATCTTTTTTGATAACAGATCGCTTTTACAGCTAAAGGAAAAAGAACGGGCGCTGTACTACGGCAATAAAATCGCTTTTATCCCGCAAAATCCGATGACGGCGCTCGACCCTTCCAGAAAAATTGGTGCTCAAATGGCCGAATTTCTTAACCTGCATCAAGATTTGAAGAAAAAGGAAGCCTTGTCTCTTTATGAACAGGCGTTGTCTCGGGCAGGGCTTACAGACACCAAAAGGATTTTAAGCAGCAGGCCGTATCAGCTTTCGGGTGGTATGCTCCAGCGCTGCCTCATTGCCCTTGCGATTGCCGGTAACGCAAAGCTGGTGGTTGCCGATGAACCGACTACCGCTTTAGACGCGATTCACAGGGACAAAGCGGTGGAGCAATTCCTGCATCTACAGGAGCAGGGCTGCGCACTGCTTTTAGTCACCCATGACTTTGATGTTGCACGGCATGTCGGAGGCCATGTACTGATTTTGAAAGAAGGACAGATGGTAGAACAAGGCTGCGCCCAAGAGGTCTTACAGAATCCAATAGCTGATTATACCAAGGAACTGATTGAAGCAATCCACTTGGATGGGGGTGAGTATATGCTGAAGGTGAAAAATGTAAGCAAACAGTATAGAGGCGAAGATAAGCTGCTGTTTGACGCGGTTTCCGATGTGAGTCTGTCTATGGAAGATCACTGCATCTATGCTTTGGTGGGAGAAAGCGGCTGTGGAAAGAGTACCTTGTCGCGGTTGATTTTAGGGTTGGAAGCTCCTTCATCCGGTCAAATTCTACTGGATGGAAAACCAATTTCCCGCAAAGGGGCAAGGCGGCGAAAAGAAACGGCAAAAGCGATCCAACTTGTTTTACAAGATGGAAAAAGCGCTCTTGACCCCCATTTTACGGTTTATCAGGCGATTGCCGAGCCAATCCGAAATCTGCTGGACTTGTCGAAGGATAAAGAGCAGGCCAGAGTTTATGAACTGCTTGACCGCATGGGCCTGCCCAAAGAAGCGGCAAAAAAGAAAACGGGCGAACTTTCCGGCGGGCAGCAAAAGCGCGTAGGGATTGCCCGTGCTCTGGCTGTTTCCCCGCGCTATATCATCTTTGACGAATCCATCAGCGGTTTGGATGTCATTCTGCGCAAAAGTATTTTGGAATTGCTAAAAAGAGTTCAGGAGGAAGAACAATGCTGTTATCTTTTCATTACCCATGAGATTGACGCGGCGCTTTATCTTGCGGACGAAATTCATGTGATGCAAAACGGGAAACTGATCGAAAGCCGTCAATGGAATGGGGATCTGAAGATATTTCAAAACCCCTATACCAAACAGCTTTTGCGCGCTTCCCACTTGATTTGAAATAGGTATATACGCTCCTTGAGGCGTGATATATACAAAAAACGAAAGGACGGTTTGATTTATGAAACTAAAATCACTTGCTGCACTGATGATGGCGGGCGTTATGGCGCTTGGTCTCTGCGCCTGCAACAGTACAACACCCGATACTTCCGGTTCTGATTCTACTCCGGTAAGTATCACAACAACAGAAAGCTGGGATTTTTCCACCGGCTTCTATCCAGCGATGTCCCCTGCCACTTCCAATGGTACTTACGGTTTCACCTACTATGCCCGTAACTGCTACGATACACTCGTCGTTCGGGAAAATGGTGAATTTAAGGCTGGGCTGGCCGAAACGTGGGACATCAGCGATGATGGACTGACCTACACTTTCCATCTCAAAGAAGGCGTGAAGTTTTCGGATGGTGCTGACCTCAATGCGGAAGCAGTAAAAACCAGCTTAGAGGCGGCATTCTCCAATTTGGGAGCATATATTGCATCCTTTGGTAAGATTGGAACACTCACGGAGTCGATTGAAGTGGTGGACGAACATACCGTGGCAATTCATCTTACCACTCCTTATTATGGTGTTTTGAACGACCTCGCCATGTGCAACCCAATGGGAATCGTATCGCCCAATGCGTTTAATGAGGATTTGACAACTAAAGAAGAACTGCTGACCCAGACAATGGGGACTGGCCCCTATATGTATGCCGGGGACGGTGACGGAACCTCTTATACTTTCGTCCGCAATCCCAATTATTGGGGAGAACAGCCTGATGTGGACGAATTTACCGTAAAAGTGATCGCGGATCCCGATGCTGCAATTCTCGCTCTGCGCAATGGCGAAGTGGATCTGCTTGCGGGTACATCCCGTTTGAGCTTTGCTGGTTATACCGAACTTTCCTCTGCGGATGGAATTGGCACCGTATTGGATGACAGCATTTCCAACAGCCGTTTTATCGGCTTCAATACACAGGAGGCTCCGTTTAACGATGCCGCTGTCCGGCAGGCGGTGGCCTATGCGATTGATAAGGAAACGATCAGCGACAGTGTATTCTCCGGTCTTGAAACAGCTTCGGAACAGTTGCTGGATACCTCTCTACCGTATTGCGATGTAGAAGCCACTACATACAGCTACAATGCAGATAAAGCAAAAGAATTGCTGGAAAGCGCCGGTTGGGTAGACAGTGATGGCGATGGCATCCGCGAAAAAGATGGCGCAAAATTGAGTGTTACGCTGGATTATATCACCAATCAGGGAACAATGGACGATGCGGCGCTTGTAATTGCTCAGGAATTGGGTGAAGTAGGGTTTGAAGTAACGCCTCGCGGTTCGGATAATATGACGTGGTTTACGCAGGTTTCTACCGATTTTGATTTCTCGCTCCACACAACCTACGGCGGTTACTATGACCCGTTCCTCACCATGACGAATATGAACCCGGAAATGATGTCCGACCCGATTTTGTGGCAGGTTGCCCTTACTATGGAAAATGGCACGGACACCATTAAAGAGCTGGACAGCACCGCTGATTTGGACCGTGTGCAGGAAATCTATAACGAGGTGCTGACCTTTACAGCAGATCAGGCCGTGCTGGTTCCGTTTACTTCAGCTCACCAGTATGCGGCATTTAACAGCGACAAGATTGAATCCTTCAGCTTCGGCAGTGACCAGCTTTTCATTGAGATCGCCAATGTAAAGGCAAAATAACGGTAGCTAATACCCAAAATACTTTGGATGGGAGGTGTGCCAATGGCTTTGACATCAGCAATGGAGGACTATCTGGAGGCAGTCTTGATAATGCAGCAGCGTCATGGTTATGTCCGTTGCGTGGATGTTGCAGAGCAGTTAGGCGTAAAAAAGCTTCTGTAAGCCGGGCGGTCAAGGAATTATCCAAATCCGGTCATCTTGTAAAAAATGCCGACGCACACTATCCCTGACAGAACTGGGATTGCAGTTTGCCGAACAGATTTACGAAAAACATCAGTTTTTTACCAGACAGCTTATTGAAGCCGGGGTTCCCCATGATATTGCAGCGCAGGACGCTTGTAGACTTGAGCATGTCATTAGTGAACTGAGTTTTGCGAAGCTGAAAAATGTTCTCGAAAAGAAATAATTCTATACAAATTTATGGCGGCTTGGAAGTACAAAGCCGCCATAAATATTTTTGCTTTTCTATCATCCCTATATCTCTGTCCCGTCTTTAAAGGTCACCCGGATGTCCTTCTCACGGTATACCGTCACAAAATCCACCAGACTCGACCATAGCCGCTCATCAAATTCTGTAACCGGCTCCTGCGTCTCCACCATGCGGAGGAACTGCTCCAGCAACTTCTTCCTGTCATTTTTATCGGCAATCGCTGGGTGACTTCATCAAACTGTGCCTTGACCGCTTCATATCGGCTCACCAGCCCGTTGTAACGCTCTGAATACTCATCCTGGTCGAGAGCCGTCCGGGCGTTCTCTGCCACGCACCGCTCCACCAGCCCTACGACAACCTCCAGTTCTTCCTTCAGTTCCGCCTGCTGCTTTTCCAGTTCCGCACTGCCACACAGCATGGCGATAACCGCCCGGACATTGGCACCCAGCTCAGCCTTTTCCGAAAGCAGAATATTGACCGCCCGGACAAAAGCGTCCTTGACCTGCTCCTCTGTGACATGGGGCGTGCTGCAGGCTTTCCGCCTTTGTATTTGTGGTTGCACTGGTAGATGACCCGGCGGTATTTGTCCGTGGAATGCCAGACCTTCGAGCCGTACCAGCAGCCGCATTCTCCGCACTTGATCTTGGAAGAAAACATACTCACGCCGCTGTAGCGGTGCTTATCCTCGTCCGCTTGCCATCTCCGCCTGGACGTAGTCGAAAGTGGCAGGGTCGATGATGGCTTCGTGGTTGCCCTCCACATAGTACTGCGGAACCTCACCCTCGTTCTTTTTCGTTTTCTTCTGGAGGAAGTCCACCGTGAACTCCTTCTGCAGGAGGGCGTCGCCTTTGTACTTCTCATTGGTCAGGATGCTGCGGACGGTGCTTTGGCTCCAGACCGCCTTGCCGCCCGGAGTCGGCAGTTTCCGCTCCGTCAGCTCCTTTGCGATGGCGTGGCAGGTCAGCCCGTCCAGAAACAGCTTGTAAATCAGCTTGACGGTCTTTGCCTGTTCCTGATTGACAACAAATCCTCCGTTTGGGCCCCGGTCGTACCCCAGGAACCGCTTGTAAGCACGCTCGCCTTGCCATCTGCGAATCGTTTCCGCTGCCCCCAGGTGGTGTTCTCCGAAATGCTCCGGCTCTCCTCCTGGGCAAGACTGGACATGATGGTGATAAGCAGTTCGCCCTTGGCGTCCAGCGTCCAGATGTTTTCCTTCTCGAAGTAAATCTCCACGCCCTTTTCCTTCAGCATCCGCACGGTGGTCAAGCTGTCCACTGTATTTCTGGCAAACCGGCTGACACTTTTTGTTAACTATGAGGTCGATCTTTCCGGCAAGGGCATCCGCCACCATCGCCTTGAAGCCCTCGCGCCGCTTGGTATTGGTCGCGGAGATTCCTTCG
>ENA-OUNI01000917-OUNI01000917.1-human-gut-metagenome-genome-assembly--contig:-NODE-917-length-12737-cov-3.046709_pt1 | contig 12737 bp, 10 predicted proteins | sample MGYA00242499_ERZ504580 | MGnify/ENA primary metagenome ERZ504580 (study PRJEB26092, sample SAMD00036315) | human gut metagenome | host: Homo sapiens | study: EMG produced TPA metagenomics assembly of... | reverse complement strand
GACGATGCCGCCTTTGAGAAGCTGAACCTTTATCCGGATTGATAGGATTGGAGGGATACAATGAACGCAAAAGAGCGATTTTATTCCGGATTAGCAAAAGAAACGATTGGGAAAATCACCTCGAACACAGATAACTGGACTTCGTTTTTGAGAACGATGTCCCGCAACTATGAGTTCACCTATCCGGAACAGGTGATGATTTATGCTCAGCGCCCCAATGCGACCTTTTGCAAGCCCTATGAGGACTGGAACGCTGAAAATTACCGCAGATATGTAAAGCGTGGCTCTACCGGCATTGCTCTGTTTGTGATGAACAGGGATAAACCGTATCTGCGCTATGTGTTTGATGTGGCGGATACCGGCGTTCGCCGTTCTTCCCCGGAACTGAAACCGTGGGAGGTGACGCCTGAAAACCGCTCCTATGTCATGGAAGCGATGGAGCGTACCTTCGGTGTTGCCGCTGACGGGGTACTGGAAGCACAGCTTGAAGATATTGCATCCGCACTGGCGGCTGAGTATTGGGACGATTACAAAAAGCAGTTCCTCGACATCGTTGCCAACAGCTTCCTTGAGGAGTATGATGAACTCAACATCGAAGTAGCTTTCAAAAATGCGGTGGCAAACAGCGTATCCTATACGATGTATTGCCGGTTCGTGGAAAGTCCCGACAACTACTTCGAGCATGAGGATTTCCAGAAGGTGTTTGATTTTAACACCAGACAGACGGTAAATGCCCTTGGTACTGCGGTGAATGCCATCAGCACAAGGATGTTTCAGGAAATCGAAAAAGCGATTGGAGAACATGAGCAGATTAAAGCTACCGAAAGGAGTACAGATTATGAGCGAGATGACTTACAGACAGGCCGGAGATTATCAGATTCCGAACCTTCAGTTGGAGAACGAGGGAGAGAAACCTCTGGGCAAGTACGGCAGGATGCGTCGAGCATTTTTGGAACAGAACAATCCGATGCTCCTGAACGACATGATTCTGACGGAGAGCCTGTTCCCGCACCTGTGGGAGATCGAGGAAACAGCGAAAGCCAGAGTGGAGTTTCTGATGGAGCAGTACCTGAAGGACAGCCCCGCACCGGACAAGGAAACGCAGCAGATGGCGTGGGTGCAGCACATGAACAGCCTGAAAGCACAGGCGGAGGAAGTCGTGATGACGGAGCTTATCAACAGCTGAGTCTGAACCTTTTCCTCTCCGAAAATGAACAAATCAGTTTTATCGACCGAGCAGAGAGCTTTACGCCCTCTGCTTTTTCTTTTGCCCAGGAAGAAATCGACCACTTCCTTCTGCTTGGTAGCAATACCGATGAAGCCCGAAAAGTCGTAGCGCTGGAATATATGAAGCAGAAGCCGTTGGAAGAAATCGTTCAGACCTTAAAGCAGGTCTATCACGGCGGCTATGGTCTGAAAGAAGATAGCGGGAATATCTGTGCGTGGTATGCCGAGGACGGTATCCACCTTGCCAAAGGTTCCTCTGCCATTGACAGCCCCAGAGCGCAGATCGTTTCTTGGGAAACGGTTGCCGAGCGCATTGGAGAACTGCTTGAAAATGGTCGGTTCGCAACTAATGTGGAACTGGTAGAAGCATCCGGATATGAGCGTCAGAAGTTGGCAGAATCCCTGTGGCATCTTTATCACGATTTGAGTGAAGAAGCCCGTTCCAGCAACTATCTGGCAATTCTTCATCAGGAACCGTTTCGTGGTTTCCCTGACGAAACCGCAGACTTGGCTGAAAAGTTGGATGACCCTCGTTTCCACGCAACCTTGGTACAGCAGTATTCGGAATTTAGAAAAACCCTTGCGGAAAATCCCGATCTGCTTCGTTTTCACTATCACAAGCTGAATCTCATTCAGAAACAGCTGTATGAGTTGAATATGCCTTTGCGTGAGTATCAGACCGATATGATGCAGATGCCCCTTGTCCGCCAGTTCATTACGGATGATGAAGTCAATGCAGACTTGACCCGTGGAAGCGGCTTTTCCGGTGGTAAAGCCCGTATTTATAACTACTGGCAGGAGAATCATTCTGCCAAGGAAAAGATGGACTTCCTGAAGCATGAATACGGAACCGGTGGTCATTCCCATGCCTGCTCTGGTGCAACGCACAGCGGTCAGGATCACGATGCCAAGGGTGTTGCTTACACCAAGAGCGGTTGCGATAAATTGCAGATGTCCTGGGCGCAGGTGGTGCAGAGAATCGACGGTCTGATACGAAAGGGACGCTACCTCAGCCCGGAGGAAGAAGCGGAACGACAGGCTATCGAAGAAGCTAAAACTGATCCGTTGGAAGATGTTTATGACCGTTTCGCAGTGATTGATACCGAGGATGGCGAGTATGCGATCTGGGATAATCAGACCGATGACTACTATGTAGACCCGGAAGGCGTTACGGAATACTTCACGGACGAATGGCTTGCCAATGACTATTTGGAGGAAGTTCGTCAGTCCGTAGCTGCGATGGAGTCGGTTCAGCCAGAAGCGCCTGTGGCAGAGCCTGCCGAAGTTGTGGAAGCATCTGCTTCCGAGGAACCGAAATGGAATTATCAGGTCGGTGACACGGTATATCTGGACGATACAGCTTTCCGTGTGGAGCAGATCACGGACAGAGAAGTTCAGCTGCGTGACCCTACGCTTGCTTATCCCATCTTCCGTGCCGAGAATCGTGAGAATTTCGAGCGTATGCTCTCTCAGGACGAAAGAAACCATGCGGTAAGGGTTGATGCCCAAACCGAAGAAAAGCCCGTTACAGAGGATTTTCTGGGCAAAACCGAACCGAGGGACTACACCCCTGAGTATCAGCTGTTAGACCGTCTGCGTATGGACTGCGAATACTTCCTTGGTGCAGGACAGCACAGCGAAAAGCATCTGTGGCAGGCAACCGCCATGCACAGATTGCCAAGATGCGTGAGCTGTATGAAATGATTCCCGACAAACCAGAATGGCTGACACCTGAGATGATTAACAGCTACGAGGAGCGCATGGCTCCCCGCTATCTGGTTGCCGCCTACCATCACTTTGAAAACGGCTTCGATGATAAACTGGACTACTACACTCTGGAAGAAGCGGAAAAAGCTGCCCAGGGCTATGTGGACGGAACCATGGAGGATGACGGATTCAAGTACGATGGTGCTGCCGTTTACGATCAGCAGGAGCATAAGTGCATCCGTATCTATGGGGACTACCCTGACGAAAAGGCACACGCACAGGTCAGAGCCAGTGCGGAACCCGAACAGCAGGAACCGGAACACTTCATCGATCATTTTTATGTTGCCGAGGACATTCAGAAGCGGGGTGCGCTGGACATCAAGGAATACAGTTCCTTTGATGATGCCCTGCGAGCCTACTATGCACTTCCTGACACGCAGAGAAAAGCCCTGGGTGCAATGAATACCAGAGATCTGCCGGGTAGTCTGGACTTCGTACAGTGCGTAGATGGAAAGGACACCATCATTCAGGATTATGCCCAGGTGGACGGATGGCAGAATGCCGAAGTCATGGACATTATCGCTCAGCTTGAGCAGTCCATCACCACCAGAGAAATCCCACCTGTTCCTGCGGTGAACTTCCACATCACGGATGACAACATCGGTGAAGGTGGACCGAAGCAGAAATTCGCAAGAAACATCGCAGCCATTGAAACTCTGTTCAAACTGGAAAGCGAGAACAGGAACGCCACTACCGAAGAACAGGAGATTTTGTCGAATTATGTCGGTTGGGGCGGTCTGGCAGATGCCTTTGACCCGGACAAGGGAAATTGGGCGAAGGAGTATCAGACACTGAAAAACCTGCTTTCCGAAGATGAATATGCTGCGGCAAGAGCTTCCACCCTGAACGCACATTACACCAGCCTACGGTCATTCGCTCCATCTACGATGCGGTCGGACAGATGGGCTTTGAAACAGGAAATATTCTGGAGCCTGCTATGGGTATCGGCAACTTCTTTGGTATGCTCCCTCCTGAAATGCAGAGCAGCCGTTTGTATGGTGTGGAACTGGATTCCATCACCGGCAGAATTGCTCAGAAGCTCTATCCCAACGCAGAAATCAAAGTAGCCGGTTTTGAAACGACAGACCGCCGAGACTTTTACGATCTGGCTGTGGGTAATGTCCCTTTCGGCAACTACAAAGTGTCCGACAAGCCGTATGACAAGCTGGGATTCTCCATTCACAACTATTTCTTTGCCAAGGCTTTGGATCAGGTTCGTCCCGGTGGTGTGGTCGCTTTTGTGACAAGCCGTTACACCATGGATTCCAAGAACTCTGACGCAAGGCGATATATGGCGCAGAGGGCGGAACTGCTTGGTGCAATCCGTCTGCCAAACGATGCCTTTAAGAAAAACGCAGGCACGGAAGTCGTGTCCGACATCCTGTTCCTGCAAAAGCGTGACCATCCGATTGACATTGTACCGGAATGGGTAAACCTTGACCGCACCGAAGAAGGACACACCATGAACAGCTACTTTGTCGCTCATCCTGAAATGGTTCTGGGCGATACGGTGGAAGAAAGTACCGCCTACGGCATGGACATTACAGTGCGTCCCATTGAGGGCATGGAACTGTCCGAACTTCTGAAAGAAGCAGTTTCCCACATCCAAGGAACCTATCAGGCTGTGGAGCTTCCCGAAGCTGACAAGGGTAAGGAAATCGAAACCATTCCTGCAACCCCGGATGTAAAGAATTTCTCTTATACCGTGTGGATGGCAATGTGTACTTCCGTGAAAACTCCCTGATGCGCCGTGTAGACCTGAATGAGAAAGCAAAAGACCGTGTGATGGGCATGGTGGAACTTCGTGGTATCGTCAACGAGCTGATCGAATATCAGCTTGAGGATTACCCGGATGAAATGATTACTCAGAAACAGGCAGAACTGAATGATGCCTACGATGCGTTTGCCGCAAAGAACGGGCTTATCAATAATCGAGCCAATGGTCAGGCATTTGCTGACGATTCCTCCTACTATCTCCTGTGTTCTCTGGAAAATGTGGATGAGGACGGCAATCTGAAAGCAAGGCGGATATGTCACCAGACGAACCATCAAGCCGGACGCAGAGTGACGAGCGTGGATACGCCGTCCGAAGCTCTGGCAATCTCTATCGGTGAGCGTGGCAAGGTGGATTTGCCGTTTATGGCACAGCTGCTTGGAACACCTGGAGAATACGATGCGATTCAGGCAGAGCTTCGAGGGGTGATCTTCAAAGACCCGATGGCTCCCGATGCTGTGGAAGTTGGATGCAGACTGCCGATGATTACCTTTCCGGTGATGTAAGAAGCAAGCTGCGTGTCGCACAGATGGCGGCAGACAGGGATTCTTCCTTCCACATCAATGTGGAAGCCTTGCAGAAAGCACAGCCGAAGGACTTGGATGCGTCCGAGATTGATGTGCGTTTGGGTGCAACATGGATTGATGCCGATTATATTCAGCAGTTCATGGAGGAAACCTTTGAAACGCCGTATTACTTGCGCCGTTCCATTGAGGTCAAGTTCTCCGAGCTGACCGCAGAGTGGCGCATCAACGGTAAGAGTTCTCCCAACTACAACGATGTGGCGGCGTATGTCACCTACGGTACAGAGCGAGCAACGCATATCGGATTCTGGAGGAAACGCTGAATCTGAAGGATATTCGTATCTATGATACGATTGAAGATGCAGATGGTAAGCAGAAGCGTGTCCTCAATAAAAAAGAAACTACCCTGGCACAGCAGAAACAGCAGGCAATCAAGGATGCGTTCCGAGATTGGATTTGGAGAGATCCGCACAGACGAGAAACCCTTTCCACCAAGTACAACGAACTTTTTAACTCCACCAGACCTCGTGAGTATGATGGCTCTCATATCCGTTTCGGCGGCATGAACCCGGATATTACCCTCCGTGAACACCAGAGAAATGCTATCGCTCATGTGCTATATGGTGGAAATACGCTGCTTGCACACGAAGTTGGTGCGGGCAAGACCTTCGAGATGGCTGCATCGGCTATGGAGAGTAAACGGCTTGGATTGAGCCAGAAATCCCTGTTCGTTGTGCCGAATCACTTGACCTTACAGTGGGCAAACGAGTTCCTGCACCTCTATCCGAGTGCCAAGCTCCTTGTTGCCACCAAGAAGGATTTTGAAACAGCAAACCGTAAGAAGTTCTGCGCTCGTATCGCAACGGGTGACTATGATGCAGTCATCATCGGTCACAGCCAGTTTGAAAAAATCCCGCTTTCTGCCGAACGACAGGAACGGCAGCTGCGGGAGCAGATTGATGAGATCGAGGGTGCGATTGCGGAGCTGAAATGGCAGCGTGGCGAAAACTTCACGATCAAGCAGATGGAGAAAACACGAAAATCATTGGAAGCCAGACTGGACAAGCTCCTTGCCGCTGACAAGAAAGATGATGTCATTACCTTTGAGCAGTTGGGTGTAGACCGGCTGTTTGTGGACGAAAGCCATGCGTTCAAGAATTTGTTCCTCTACACAAAAATGCGAAATGTGGCAGGTCTGTCCACCTCCGAAGCCCAGAAATCTTCGGATATGTTTATGAAGTGCCGCTATATGGATGAGCTGACCGGCGGGCGTGGTGTGATCTTTGCAACCGGTACTCCAGTAAGTAACTCGATGACCGAGCTTTATACGGTCATGCGCTATCTCCAGTACAGTACGCTCCAGCAAAAGAACCTGACCCATTTTGATTCCTGGGCATCGACCTTCGGAGAAACAACAACTGCGATTGAGCTTGCACCGGAGGGAACCGGCTATCGTGCCAGAACCCGATTTGCGAAGTTCTTCAACCTGCCTGAACTGATGAATATGTTCAAGGAGGTTGCCGACATCAAGACCTCTGACCAGTTGCATCTCCCTGTTCCCGAAGCAAAGTTTGAAACGGTTGTGGTTCAGCCCTCTGAGTACCAGAAGGATATGGTGGCTTCCCTTTCAGAGAGAGCAGCAGATGTTCATGCCGGTATTGTAGACCCGTCCGTCGATAATATGCTCAAGATTACCAGCGACGGAGAAAATTGGGACTGGATCAGCGGCTAATGAACACCCTGTTACCCGATGACCCTGACAGCAAGCTCAATGCCTGCGTGGGAAATATCCTGCGTATCTGGCAGGACGGTCAGGCTGACAAATTGACCCAGTTGGTGTTCTGCGACCTTAGCACACCGAAAAATGATGGAACCTTCAATGTCTATGATGATGTCAAAACCAAGCTGATTGCAAACGGTGTGCCTGCGGAAGAAGTTGCCTTTATCCATGATGCAGATACCGAGCAAAGAAAAAAGACCTCTTTGCCAAGGTTCGTACCGGGCAGGTGCGAGTGCTTCTTGGCAGTACGCAAAAGATGGGTGCAGGAACCAACGTCCAGGACAAATTGGTGGCAGTTCACCACTTGGATGTGGGTTGGCGTCCGTCTGATATGACCCAGAGAAACGGTCGTATCATCCGTCAGGGCAACCGGAACAAAGAGGTTCAGGTGTATCAGTATGTGACCGAGGGAACCTTCGATGCCTACCTGTATCAGACCTTGGAAAACAAGCAGAAGTTTATTTCTCAGATTATGACCTCCAAATCACCGGTTCGCTCCTGTGACGATGTGGATGAGCAGGCGCTGTCCTATGCGGAGATCAAGGCGCTGTGTGCCGGCAATCCGCTTATCAAGGAAAAGATGGACTTGGACATTGATGTGGCAAGGCTGAAGGTGCTGAAAGCTGACCACCAGAGCCAGCAGTACCGTATGGAAGATAAGCTTCTGAAATACTTCCCGGCTGAGATTGAAAAGCAGACAGGCTATATTCATGGCTTTGAAGCTGATATTAAAACCGTGGAAGCACACCCGCAGATTGCCGATGGCTTTTGCGGCATGGAAATCATGGGCAAAGCCTACACCGAAAAGGCAGATGCCGGTGAAATCCTCCTTGCGGCTTGTAAGGACACGAAAAGTGCCGATCCGGTTCCTCTTGGCAGTTACCGTGGCTTTCAGATGGAGCTTTCGTTTGACAGTTTCCGGAACGAGTTCGATGTGACCCTGAAGGGCGCTGTGAGCCACAGAGTAGCCCTTGGAACGGACGCACGAGGAAATATCACCCGACTGGACAATGCCCTTGCAGGCATCCTTGAGCGCTTAGAACGAGCCAATGAGCAGTTGAATAATCTCTACAATCAGCAGGAAGCAGCCAAGGCGGAGGTTGGAAAACCGTTCCCGCAGGAAGCAGAGCTGACAGCCAAAAGTCAGCGACTGGCAGAACTGGATGCAGCCCTGAATATGGAGGACTCTGTGGAAAATCGTGACGAAAGAAGCGAGTCAGAGCGTCCTTCTGTGTTGGCTGATCTGAAATCCAAAGCGGAGCATATCCCGCCTGCAAAATACTCTGAAACCCGTGAGGAGGTGTTGTAATGGCAAAGCGAGATCAGGATGTTCATTTCCTTGCATCCAAGGAGGAGGTCGAGCGAATCCATGAGAAGATGGACGAGCTTGGCATCCGCAGCATGGGAGCCTATCTGCGGAAAATGGCTCTGGATGGTTACTGTATCAGACTGGATTTGCAGGATGTGAAAGCCCTGGTTTCGCTCCTGCGAATCTGCTCCAACAACCTGAACCAGTACGCAAAGCGAGCGAACGAAACAGGCAGCATCTATCGTGCTGACATTGAGGATTTGCAAAAACGGCTGGAGGAGATCTGGACGGACATGAGAGAAGTTCTTGTTCGCCTGTCCTCAATCCAGTAATCCGACAACTTGTTGGGAAGTCGCAGTTTCGGCTGCGGCTTTTACATAAGGGTTGACATCATTGCGTTATGGCAGATACCCTTGTACAATATAATTAAAAGAAAGGGGTTGAGCCTATGAAGCTGGTATTGAAGATATTGGCACTGCCGGTGCTGTTCGTTGTAAAAGTGATTTGCATTCTTGGAAATCTGCTTACAAATGTTGTGTCCTATGTAATTGGTTTATTGCTCTTGGTCATTGGCGGATCTGCGATTTACTGCATTGTAAAGGCTTGTGGCAGTCCCTGCTTATTCTTGTGGTTCTTGGAATTGCGACAATAGCAGCGGTGTTCTTGCTCGTCTGGGCTGTTATGAAAGTCGAGAATATTGGAGAAAGTCTGGGAGCATTTATCAGGTCATAAGATAATATCAGAGAAAAGTCACCGACCGGTGGCTTTTTCTTTTTGGGAAGGAAGTGATGGGAATGGCAGCGACAAGATTGATTGCACTCCATGTGAATAAGGGAAAGACGGTCGCTCAATGTTTGGCAGACAGAACCGACTACTCACAAAATGCCGCAAAAACCAATGATGGCGAATTTATCAGTTCCTATGAGTGTGATCCAAAGACAGCAGATGAGGAATTTCTGCTTTCCAAACGGCAGTATCAGCATATTACCGGCAGACAGCAGAAGAACAATATCATCGCATACCAGATACGCCAGTCCTTTAAGCCGGGAGAAATCACCCCGGAAGAAGCGAACCAAGTCGGCTATGAAACAGCGATGCGATGGACAAAGGGAAAACACGCTTTCATCGTTGCGACCCACATCGACAAATCCCACATTCACAATGTACGCCCGGATAGGGCAATGAGAAAAGCAGTATGAGGTACTGCCCCGTAAGATAACGCGGGAAACAACCAGCCTAACCGAAAGGCGAAAGCTGACACGGGAACACAGTACGGCTGGAAAGCGGTAAGTCACCTAAAGGCAATCGGGTGCGACTGAACCGCAATGTTAATCGGATATAAGGTATAAGTTGGATTTACTGAACGTGAGCTTCCAGTTTCTGTTATGTGCCGATAGAGGAAAATTGCCTGAAACCTCTGGTACGGAAAAGGCAAGTTATGGTTGTGGTCTTGTCGGTTATCAATCATTCCGTACAACCTGTAGGGGAACCTATGGTAACGAAGCGAAAGCGATACCGAGAATCCGAATTTACCAAGTCTCATTGCTAACCGGGGATGCCCTAACCAGGAGTGCCGCACGAAAGGGGGAATGAAAAAGCGGCTATGGCTTTGGAGCCTGAAAATCCTGCATGGGTACGGAGTGCTCGTAGTAGTCCGAGAGGGGTAATGACCCTTACATGGCGAAGGGGCACAGTTATTGCGCACTAAAATTAGAAGTTGATTAGGGAGGAAAACCTCACATGAAGCCAACAACGGAAATTTTAGCAAGAATCAGTCAAAACTCACTTGCAAATAAAGAAGAAGTATTTACAAAACTGTATCGCTATCTGTTGCGTCCTGACATTTACTTTGTGGCATACAAAAACCTGTATGCCAACAACGGTGCGGCAACAAAAGGAGTAAACGAGGATACGGCGGACGGTTTCAGTGAAGCCAAAATAGATAGTATTATCAAAGCATTGGCGGACGAAACCTATCAGCCATGCCGGTGAGGCGAACCTATATCCAGAAGAAGAATAACCGCAAAAGCTGCGTCCCTTAGGTATACCAACCTTTACTGACAAATTGGTGCAGGAAGTGTTGCGGATGATACTGGAAGCGGTATATGAACCTATCTTTCTGGATGTCTCCCACGGTTTTAGGCCAAAAAGAAGTTGTCATACGGCCTTAAAACAGTTGAGACGGGAGTTCAACGGTACGCGTTGGTTTGTTGAAGGCGACATCAAAGGTTGCTTTGACAACATCAACCACGCTGTTCTTGTAGGCTTGCTGAACAATAAAATCAAGGACGCTCGGATAACCAAGCTGATTTACAAATTCCTGAAAGCAGGATATTTAGAGAATTGGCAGTACCATAAGACGTACAGCGGTACACCGCAAGGCGGTATCATTTCTCCGCTACTCGCCAACATCTACCTGCATGAATTGGACAAGTTTGTAATGAAGTTGAAATCCGAATTTGACACGCCCGGAGTGGGACAAATCACACCTGAATACCGAGAGCTGCACAATGAAATCAAACGGCTATCCCACCGCTTGACGAAAGTAACAGGTGAGGAAAGGGAAATGGTGCTGGCAGAGTATAAGCCCAAACGTCAGAAACTGATGACCATTCCCTGCACTGCGCAGACCGACAAAAAACTGAAATATGTTCGGTATGCGGATGATTTTCTAATAGCAGTCAAGGGAAACCGTGAGGACTGTCAATGGATTAAGAGCAAACTGGCCGAGTTTATCGGAGATACACTGAAAATGGAACTCAGTGAAGATAAAACGCTCATAACCCATAGCAGTAAATGTGCAAGGTTCTTAGGCTATGATGTGCGTGTGCGCAGAAGCGGAAAAATAAAGCGGGGTGGCCCCGGTCATGTAAAAATGCGTACCTCAATGGGGGTGTAGAACTGTTGGTGCCACTTAACGATAAAATCCGTCAATTCGTTTTCACTAAAGGTGTGGCGATACAGAAGAAAGATGGTTCCATGTTTCCAGTTCATCGGAAATATCTGGTTGGGCTCACAGACTTAGAAATCGTTTCAGTATACAATGCGGAGTTAAGAGGAATATGCAACTATTATGGTATGGCAAGCAACTTTTGCAAGCTGCACTATCTTGCCTACCTTATGGAATACAGTTGCTTAAAAACCTTGCTTCAAAGCATAAAACCAGCCTATCCAAAACCATTGACAAGTTTAATGATGGCACAGGAAAATGGGGTATACCCTATGAAACGAAGCAGGGAAACAAAAGGCGTTACTTCGCAAATTACGCCGACTGCAAAGGCAAGGGCCCTGCTACGGATTACATCAGCAATGCTGCCGTTGTCTACGGATACGCAGTCAATACCCTTGAAAACCGGCTGAAAGCAAAGGTCTGTGAGTTATGCGGAACGACAGAGAGCGACCATTACGAGGTTCACCACATTAACAAACTCAAAAATCTCAAAGGCAAGGAACGGTGGGAAATCGCAATGATTGCCAAACACAGAAAAACGCTTGTGGTGTGCAGGGATTGCCACCGCAGTATTATCCACAAAAAGTGAGTTTTGTCTGAACGAGCAGTAACAGAGCCGTATACTCCGAGAGGGTACGTACGGTTCCCGGAGAGGGTGGCGCAAACCTATCACAGCAATGTGACAAGGCGGTGCTTCCCTACTCCACCATATCATTTATAATTCGACCTCGCTGGATGCCACACGGAAATTCAAAAACTTCTTTCTTTCCGGTCTGGCGGTGCAAAGACTCAGTGATATGGTTTGCCTGGAACACGGGCTGTCCATTATTACACCGAAGCCGTATCGGGAGCGCCAGAAAAGAACTGTTTATCCCAAGAAGCGTACCCAGCGTGACGAATTATGTGATGCGATTGATGCGGTGCTGAAGCAGAAACCAAAGAGCTTTGATGGCTTTGTTCAGGCTCTGGCTGACATGGGATTTGAGTTCAAGGATGGAAAGCAGCCTGCGTTCAAGGGCGAGAATCAGAAGCGTTTCATTCGGCTGCGTTCCCTGGGCGAAGGATATAGCAAAGAGGAAATTCAAGCGGTTATCTCCGGCAAGAACCTGCACAAATCAAAAGGCGGCTCTGCCAAGGCTCCTGCCCCGAAGCAGTTCCAGATGCTGATTGATATTCAGGCAAAGATGGCCGAGGGCAAGACGGTCGGTTATGAAAAGTGGGCGAAGAAGTTCAACCGAAAAGAAGCTGCCCGAACGGTAATCCTACTGAAAGAAAAAGGCTTGGGCAACTACGACGATCTGACTGCTCATATTGAAAATCTGTCTGCCCGGTTCGATGCGCTTTCTGATTCTATCAAGGTCGCAGAGAAACGTATGGTTGAGGTTCAGGCGTTGCAGCAGCACATC